>Ga0228535_1000315_pt1 | contig 152535 bp, 146 predicted proteins | sample SJ1metagenome_FD_168457 | JGI IMG/M metagenome (GOLD analysis project Ga0228535, IMG submission 168457) | Enriched culture of PCE-dechlorinating microbial communities from Ithaca, New York, USA - SJ1 | ecosystem: Engineered > Modeled > Simulated communities (microbial... > Unclassified...
AAATCAATACTTTGTCAGGAAGATACTTATTTGACAGAACTGGTTCGATATATTCATTTGAATCCAATAAGAGCCGGAATTGTACGAAGCCTTATAGAATTGAGCAACTATCAATATTGCGGTCATGGTGTTTTATTGGGAAATAAGAAGAGAGACTGGCAGGATACTGATTATGTTCTTTGTTATTTTGGCAAGCAAAGAAATCGGGCAATTAGACAATATGATGCGTTTGTATCAGCAGGTATTGAGCAAGGCCGTCGGGAAGAATTAGTGGGAGGAGGATTGATCAGAAGCCTTGGCGGATGGTCAGCAATTCAAACAGCTGGTATTAAAAAGTCGCATATGAAGAGTGATGAAAGAATCCTCGGAGACGGTGATTTTGTTGAAGAGGTATTGTCGGAAACTAATGAGAAGTTTGACCGGCATTATGCTATAAAACGTCGAGGTTATGATTTGGGCAAGATTGCAGAAAGGGCAGCGCAGATATTTGCTGTTGAAGTGGACGATATTTTCAGTAAGGGCAAACAATCGGCCAGAGTAAAGGCGAGAAGTTTGTTTTGCTATTGGTCTTCGAGTGAGTTAGGGATTTCATATACGGAATTGGCAAGACGAATAGGGATAAGTGTTCCGGGAGTAGGCTACAGTGCTGAGCGTGGCAAACGTATTGCCAGAGAGAATCACTATCGGTTATTGAAATAAGCAGTAACTTATAATTTTAAGGGCGTCCCGCTATGCGGTTGTATTTAATCAGGGGATAGCGAAAGCGTAAAGGTAATTATAGAGGCAGTATGCTTAATTATTAGTAGAGAGTGGTAGGGCTAAATAAAAAAATACTTAAAACTTAAGTAACCGGGGGGGGAACTTATGCGTGTAAGAAAATCATATCTTTGTTTAATCACAATTGTTTTCAGCATTTCTCTCAGTCCACCTTTTATTAACAGACATCATTTATCAATGAATTTAAACTGACTGTGCAGCAATTAAAGAAGTATCTGAATAAATAAGTACTGTGGAATATAGGGGTGTTTATGGGTGGAGCACTGAAGAAAAAACGATGTGAGGAAAAAGGCTTTACGTTAATTGAGATTCTCGTTGTCATGGTAATTATCACTTTGCTTGCATCTCTTGTGGCGCCGAGGCTTTTCCCTAAATTAGGCAAGGGAAAGCAATCGGCGGCCAAAGCGCAAATTGAATTGCTGGGACAAGCCCTGGATCAGTTTCGGCTGGATACGGGTAGATACCCGACAACACAGGAAGGCCTTAATGTTTTAGTCACAAACCAGAATATTGAAAATTGGGATGGACCTTATTTGAAGAAAGGAGTGCCTAATGATTCCTGGGGTAAACCATATAATTATCAATGTCCCGGTACACATGGTGAATATGATTTGTTATCTTACGGCAGAGATGGTGCTCTCGGGGGTGAAGGTGAGGATAAGGATGTCGCGAGCTGGGAATAATATTCTTTCGTTTTTTTAAGCGGATTTTAAGGATGATAATTGTGTTTAGATATATTGTAGTAATTTTCATTTTATTTCTTCTACCGATAATTGCATATCCGCAAACTATAGAAAAGAACAGTCCGGCTGTGTCTGTAAACAATGGTTCAGTTATCCCGGAGGTATCAACTTCGGCAATTCTCGGGTCAACACAAACTGCACCGATCAATCCGCCAATCGCAGGAGAAAAAAATATATCAAAACCTGCTGCTGAGCAATTGAAAAATCAGCCGGATGCAATGCATCATAAAATGCAACAAATTCCACCATTGAGGCCGGCATTACCCCCGGCGACGAAGACGAATGCGCCGCAAACTGCGGAAATAATGGCTCCCGGAGCTCCGGTTCCTCCTGGAAAGCAGCCTGCCTTCGGTGAACAAAATTCATCTTTAAATCAAGTGCCGATGCTTCCGTCTTTACCTCCTGTTGCAGTTAACAAGACATCAATTTCCTCCGGGCAGGTTAGTTTGAACTTTGACGATGCGGATGTTTATTCGGTCATCCAAACCGTTTTCGGTGAGATATTAAAGGCAAATTATATTATTGACCCGAAGGTCAAAGGCAGGGTTACTTTCAGATCAGTCGCGCCGGTTTTGCAAAAAAATATTCTTCCGGTGATGGAAGTTATTCTGCGGCTAAATGGCGTGGCGGTAGTAGAAGATAACAGCCTTTACCGCATCATACCGATCAGTGATCTGGCTCGTGAGCCGGCGGCCGTCAATATAGGCAGAAGTGAAGAAAAGATCGAAATTAAAGGAAAAGCTCTACTGCAGGTTGTGCCTGTCGAGCATTCGCAGTCATCGGAGATAGTAAAATTAATTACTCCGTTTGTATCGGTCAGCGCTGTTATCGTTGATATTCCCAAAACAAACCACATTATTGTTGTTGATACGGATGCCAATGTCAAACGTCTGCTGCAATTAATCAACATCTTTGATTCCGAACAGCAGAAAAAGAAAGGGCCGCAGGTATTTGTCCATCATGTTCAAAACAGCAAAGCCAAAGATATAGGCACTTTGCTGCAACAGATATTCTTAGGTTCCAAAACTTCCACGCCGACAATAGCCGGTGGTGCCTCAGTCTCCGTGCCTTCGGGCGCGATGCGTCCGCATATTCATGCAACGGCAGGCAAAAGCGGAACTGAGGCGCTGGTTTCCGATCTGGTGAAAATTTATGCCGACGAAATCTTGAATGCGATTATTATTTTAGGAACGCCTGAAGATTATGAAGTTATCAAGGGAACAATTGCCAAGCTTGATATCGTTCCCCGGCAGGTTTTAATAGAAGGGACTATAGCATCAATACAATTGACGGATAAAATGAGTCTGGGGTTGGCCTGGTCAATAAAAAACAATATTTTTAACCTGGATGCATTTACGGTATCAATGAACCCGGCTTCGTTAAACATTGATACTGCAAAAGCAAATCCGGGAAGCTCGGGATTGAACATGATCGGTATAGATGCCGGCGGTTCCGTGAGGGCTGTAATTAATGCTCTGGCTTCACAATCAAAGGCGAAACTTCTGGCTTCGCCGCACATCATGGTTTCCGATAATCGTGAAGCAAGAATACAAGTCGGGCAGCAGGTTCCCATTCCCACTTCGGAAACATATGGTACTACCGTCGGCACCACTACCGTGCCCATAAGAACCATTCAGTATAAAGACATCGGAGTTATTCTGAAAGTTAAGCCGCAGATTAATGACAGCGGCCTGGTTGCTTTGCAGATATCGCAGGAAGTTTCCACTTATTCTACAATATTGCTCTATTCCGACGAAAAACAAATTATCCTCAACAAAACAGAGGCAACAACAAACCTGGTTGTTCAGGACGGCCAGACAATTATTATCGGCGGATTGATCAGAGAAGATGATTCCAGAGCAAGATCGGGAATCCCTTTTTTAAGCAAAATACCGATTTTGGGTTATTTGTTCGGCAATTCGGATGATGATGCATCGAGAACGGAACTGGTGATCCTTTTAACGCCGCATGTTGTAAAGAACCAGCAGGATGCCGGTGCAATAACCGAAAAGTTTGTCGGCAAAATGACTGATGAAAAGATGAACGAGGAAATTAAAAAGGACACTCAAATAAACGGGAAGGTGCCGGAGAAGGAAGAGAAGGATGATAAGGAAAGAGAAGAATCGGAAAATTAGCAGGAGATTCTTCGTCGCTTATACTCTTTATAATGATGTTTACAGGGTAATTCCCACATTGTCATTTCCCTGCAAGTGAAAATGAGGCGAGAGAATCAGGAGAAAAAGAATACTGGATTGCCGGGTCAAGCCCGACAATGACAAAATGATGACGGGAAGAGAAAGAGATTCTCCTGTCAGCCTGTATGTGTCCAGGATATAGCAAGATAACATTGTAATGGAAGGGTATCGTAATAAATTATGTCTAGTCCGCAATACTTAGAACCGGGAAATTTCCCTAAGGTCCCATTTGTTTTAGAAAACCTGTCCACACGGTTTATTCGTGAGAATAAAATTGTTCCGCTGGAGTTTAAGCAAAACACTCTGAAAATTATCATGGCCGATCCTGAGAATCATGATGTTGTTGACGCTCTGAAGATTGCCGTTTCTCAGGATATAGAAATATATTTCAGCGATGCCAAGTCGATCGAAGAATATATAGAGAAATTTTATACTCAGGAAATTCAGGATATCAGTAAACTGATCGAAAATATCGAAGATAATTCTTTCCAGTTTATCCATGAGGAAGAAAATGATGTCGGACATCTGCAAGATCTTGCTTCGGAAGCGCCGATTATCCGGTTGGTCAATATGATAGTAACCAGAGCAGTAGAAAGCAGAGCCAGTGATATTCATATTGAACCATACGCTGATGAGTTGAAAGTAAGGTACCGTATTGACGGCGTTCTCCATGATATCGAATTAATACCTAAAAAATTGCAAGCCGCAATTTTTTCCCGCATTAAAATTATGGCGAAATTGAACATTGCCGAACGGCGCCTGCCGCAGGATGGACGTATAAAATTAAAAGTTGGAGGCTCGGAAATAGATATCCGGGTTTCCAGTATACCCGTCCTATATGGCGAAAGCCTTGTTATGCGTCTGCTGCATCAGGCAGGTATTCTGATTGATATGGAGAAATTGGGCTTTCCTCCCGATACTCTTTTAACGTTTAATAATATAATAAAAAAGACTAACGGCATAATCCTTGTTACCGGTCCGACGGGAAGCGGGAAAACCACCACGTTATACGGTGCGTTGGATAAAATAAATTCTTCCGAAAGAAAAATAATTACTGTGGAAGATCCGATTGAATATCATCTCAAGGGGATAAACCAGATCCAGGTGAAGCCGCAAATCGGTCTCGACTTCCCCAACATACTGCGCCATATCGTAAGACAGGATCCCGATGTCATAATGATCGGTGAAATCCGTGATCTGGAAACGGCGGAAATTGCCATTCAATCAGCCCTGACCGGCCATCTTGTTTTTTCGACACTGCACACTAACGATGCACCGACGGCGATTACCCGCCTGATGGATATCGGCGTGCAGAACTATCTTCTGGCAGCTACAATTCGGGGCATTCTTGCCCAGCGTCTGGTGCGTGTAATATGCCCCGAATGCCGTGAAATTGATGAAACAGTAATGGATGACGAAAAAATAAATATTATGTCCAGGCAAGATTTAACATTGTATAGGGGTAAGGGGTGCGAAAAGTGTGCCCACACAGGATTTTACGGCCGGTCAGGTATTTACGAACTTCTGGAAGTTGATAATTCGATTTCCCAGTTAATCAGCAAAAATGCCGATGTCCGGCAAATTCGGGAGACGGCAAGAAAGAACGGGATGCGCACTTTGCAGGAAGACGGTTTACTTAAGGTAAAGTCGGGGCTGACAACAATTAATGAAGTATTCCGAGTTACTCAGGAGATTTAATTGCCGACATATTCTTATAGCTCAACAACCAGAGATGGTGCTATAGTGGAAGGTATTATTGAAGCACAGGATGATAAAAGCGCTCTTACTATTTTGAAAAACAGTGGTGTAATTCCATTAAAAATAAAACTTCAAAAAAATAGTTTTAGTGCCGAAAAATTCAGCTTTAAATCGGCAAAAAATGAAGTGCAGACTTTCACTACAGAGTTATATGCACTTCTCGGTGCCGGACTTCCTATCGACCGTAGCCTGAACATTCTTGCGGAAATCACGGAAAATAAGAAGATGAAGGATATTATTTTCTTAATATTGAAATCAATTCGGGAGGGAAGCACTTTTTCGGATGCTTTGGAAAAACATCCCCGGATATTTTCCAGTCTGTATGTAAACATGGTAAGAGCAGGAGAAGCAGGTGGCGCACTGGAAGTTATACTGGAAAAACTAATTGATTTCTTAGAATCATCGAAAGAGCTGAAAGACCATATTTTTTCCGCTTTAATTTATCCGGCAATTCTTGTCATTACGGGAATAATATCAATAATAGTTTTGGTTATCTATGTCCTGCCGAAGTTTTCTGTTATTTTTCGTGATCTGGGAACCGAGTTGCCTCTGCCCACGCAAATACTCATGGCTTTCAGCAATTTGATCTCATCTGCCTGGTGGATTATCATTGCAATTATTGTTGCAAGTTCTGTTGCTTTTAGAAATTATTTGAAAACAGATCAGGGTAAATATAATTGGGATAGCCTCAAGATCAAAATTATGGGCGATGTTATTTTAAAGCTGGAAACTGCCCGCTTCTGCCGGACACTGGGCGCCTTGTTGCGTAGTGGAGTGCCTTTTTTAAAAGCAGTGAAAAACGCCAAAGACATCATTGGTAATTATGTAATATCTTCGGCGCTGAATAAAATATCGACAGGCATCAAAGAGGGCCAGGGAATTGCCAGACCTCTTTCCGATGCCCAAATATTTCCTCATTTAGCCTTGTCCATGATTAAGGTTGGAGAAGAGACCGGGCAACTCGATACAATGCTTTTAAAAATAGCCGACACGTATGAAAAGAGTCTGAAAGTATCCGTTAAAAAATTTGTCAGTTTTCTGGAGCCGGTTCTGATTTTGGGGATGGGATTGCTGACCGGTTTTATTGTTATGTCCATGCTTATGGCAATATTCAGTATCACGGATATTCCATTCTAGGAATCCAGAAAGAAAAGGGTGTTATTTGAACCGCGGTTTTACATTTATTGAAGTGATGATAGTTGTTTTTTTAATGTCATTAATAACCGGCATTACAACAATCTTCTTTGTCAATACCCTGCCTTCCGCAAGGCATAAAGCTATGGCCCGGGAGTTGATTGCTACTATTAAGTATGCCCGTCATTTGGCTTTTGTTAAAAACGAAAAACAAATAATTGAAATCGATCTTGATGCTAAAAACTATTCCATAAAGGGACGAGAGCTAAAAACAATCGCACCTGAGATTTCGGTAACAGTTTATGGAAATGAGATGAATGCAAATCCGGTTCGCGAAGGCAAATACGTTATTGCTTATGATACAAACGCGGGAAGTGGTTGGGGCGCAATCGAACTTGCCAGAGGAAGAAAAACAATAACTATTAAACCGGACCCAATAATGGTGGCTGAAATTGATAATGACAAAAAGAATAAATATGGCAAAAAATAAATGCCGGCTGATCATTAAAGACAATCACGGTTTCACTATATTGGAAATCATGGTGGCCCTTATTTTGATTGCCATTGTAGTTGTTTCTGTAATTCAATTGTCATCGGCAAATTTGAGAAACCTTGTTTCCGCCAATGATCAAATCGATGCTCTGATTTGTTCGAACTCCAAAATGCGGGAAATTCTTGATTTGGAAAAAATCGAGGATGCGTCGCGTAATGAAACTGACAAAAATGGTTATTCCTATGAGGTTACAGTTGCGGAAAGTTTAAAAGAACGGACGGATTCTTTGGCTGTCAAGATGGTAGAAATTACACTGGTAACAAGCTGGATTAATGGAAACAACAAAAAGCAAATTGTTTTAAAAACGGCAAAAATTGTTTCGAAAGCGGATTCTTTAAAAAGCGCCGGTAATTTGTTCCGTTCCAGTTCCGAACCAGGAGGAACATGAATCAATTGAATGATCGGGGATTCACACTACTGGAGTTGCTCATTTCCATTACAATGTTGACATTGATTACTGCGATCCTGGGTGGTGCTCTGCACATGATGCACCGTACATTGGATAAAGGTGAGAAGAAAATACATTATTTGGAAAGGACAAAAATATCTTTGTCTCTACTGGAGTCACAAATTCAGTCAACATTTCCTTACCAATATTATGCTGAGGAAGGACAAAAGAAAGTATTTTTTACCGGTGATAAAGAAAAATTAATGTTTACTTCCAATTATTCACTCTGGCGTGGTGCAAGAGGAAACAACTTTGTTACTTATGACATACAGACAAATGAGCAAGGGAAAAAATTTCTTAAAATAGCCGAACAGATAATCGGTACGGAAACAAAGGAAGAAACCATTCTTTTTGATGATTGTCCGGACATTAATTTTGAGTATTTTCTGAAAAATGCGTTTGAAGAAGGCAAATGGATTGAAGAATGGCCGGCAGAAGAAAAGGGAATGCCGGGGAAAATTAAAATCAATATTGATTATGGTGCAAAAAAGATTGCTCTCGAGGTCAGCTTACTTGTCAGGCCGGCCGCAGTGTCAACATCAGCGGTTGCTATTCCCAAATGAACGGTAAGAGGTGAAGAAAAATGAAACTTGGTGAATCCGGGATTGCCTTAATCATCGTTTTATGGGTTATGGCGCTGCTCATCGTTATTGTGCTTTCCTTTTCGGTAATGGCTCGAACGGAAGTATTTTCGACAATGACTTTCCAAGAGCAGATGATAAATAAATATCTGGCGGAGGCTGGAATGCAGCGGGCAATTATGGAAATATTTTACCGCAATGCAAACAAGAGCAAACAGATTACTTTTGCCGAAGAAGAAGTATATCGCACCGATGGTACATTTTACTTGGGTGAGATGAGTAACGGTTATTATAAATTCAGTATCAGTGACGAGTCCGGTAAAATTAATATCAATGCCCTGAATGATGTATCGGGGATCATTTTGAATAATATTTTGGTTAATGCAGGTGTGGAGAAAGAAACTGCCGACACCATTGTTGATTCTATTCTGGATTGGAAAGATGCGGATGACCTCACTCGCCTGTGTGGGGCGGAAAATGATTACTACATTAGCTTGGCCAATCCTTATAAAGCAAAAAACGCAAATTTTGATAACCTGGAAGAACTGCTTTTAGTTAAAGGGATTACTTCGGAAATTCTTTACGGCAATGAAGAAAAACCCGGTTTGATCAATTTTACAACTATTTATTCCAATACGGACAAGATAAACATTAATGTTGCAACACCGGAAGTTTTAAAAGCAATACCTTCTATATCCGATGATAATATCCGGCAAATAATAAATTATCGCCAGGCCGATAACACCAAAAAGAATGGGACTGATATTCAGGCGGCATTGGCCGGAGATTATGCGAAGATTTCCCAATATATTTCCACTGGGGATTCGAATGTTTATTCAATCGAAGTGTTGGGTTATCAAGAGAAAGAAAATAATAAAAAAGGATACCTGCTTAAGTCAATAATTATATTGGAAGGGAATGACCGTTACAGAATACTTTTCTATCAAAGTCCGGCTAATATAAGGAAATCATAAAACATGATCGATTACAGAAATAAAATGAATTCTGCTTTTGTATTGCTGGATAAATATGGCAGATTGTTGTGGGAATATTTATCATTCAGCCTTGCCGATAATTTTTTTTCTATTACCAGAGTTGTTTGCATATCAATTGAGGCCGATGGTATTTATCTTGTTTTCGGTACAAAAATATTTTGGAAAATATCGGTTAAATATTTTAAAAAACTTCCCCTGGAAGAAGATAAAGCACTAACACCGGAATATCTTGCGACAGTAGTTTCCAGAGCGTTGGTTGAAATGGATGCACCTAAAGTTTCTTTCGTCTTAAGCATCCCTAAGGCATGGACAATTGTGCAAGCGGCCGAATTTCCCATAACGGTCAAAGAGAACCTGGCGAATGTAATTTCTTATGAGTTGGACAGGCTTACTCCGCTTACTCCGGAAAATACCTATTACGATTATAAAATAATCGCCGAGAGTCAGAAGAAAATAAGCGTCTTATTAAATGTGGCAAAAGCCGACCGGATAAACCCTTTTTTAGAAGCTCTGCACAGTAAAAATATAAAAATTGAAAAATTGAGCATCAGCGGTAGTCCGGTAAAAGTTGCGATCAATGCCGATGCACAAAAATATAAGGTTTTTTTCGATAAATTATCCCCCGTGCCCGTTTTCAATTTGGATCGTAATAATAAACTTGGCTTACCTGAAGGCGGTAAAGATATTTCTCCTTTCGCTCTGGGGTGTTTTTGGGAAACGGTTAACGCTGATCAAAATGAGTTCAATTTATTGGCCGGTAAAAATGGAAACCCAAAAAAGACTCCCTTTGTTTTGACTGCAGTATTACTTGCTGTAATTCTTTTGATCGGTGCTTTTTACGTTTCGGCTCCGATACTGATCGAACAAAAAAAAATAGAACAGATAAGTGACCAGATAAATTCGTTAAAACCGGAAATAAAAAAAGTCAAAGCATTAAAGAAAGAAATAGAAGCAATATCATCTGATATTAAAACGATTAGCAATTTTAAAAAACACAGCATCTTGACAATGGATATTTTAAAAGAAATTACGACAATACTACCGGTTGAAACATGGCTTACACGGACACGTATCACAGAAAGTTCGGTTGAAATCGAAGGTTATGCTGTGCAGGCTGCGGATATAATTTCCAAGCTGGAAAATTCCAGGTATTTTCAGAAAGCCGAATTTGCCTCTCCTACGTTTCGAGATCCCAGGCAAAACAAGGAGCGTTTTGTGATTAGAATGGAATTGAAAAATGAGAACAGATTGAAGAAACAAGAAGAGAGAGGCAAAAAGAATGAAAAGAAAAAGTAAGTTTTTAATCATCTCTATTCCTTTAATTATTATACTGGCAGCAGGAATAATTTATGAATACGGAATAATGAGTATCCGTGAAGAAATAAGTTCTGCTAAAGAGTTGAAGATGTTCAAAATAAAAACCCTGCAAAAATATATGGAAGTGATTGCGCAAAAACCTAACCTAGAAAAACAAATTCCAGCCCTGAAAGACACGCGCAAAAGTGAAGATATTAAAATCATTGCAGCGCAAACAACGGCTATTGCTGCAGCCAGTCTGCAGAATTCCGTTAAAGTAATTATCACCGGCAGAAGTGGAACAATCAATTCGGAAAAAATAGAAAAGTCCGAAGAATTGGGAAAGCTCAAAGTCACTAATATTGTGCTGGATGCTGTTTTCCCGAACATAAGAGCTCTTTCCGATACTCTTTTGGCGATGGAAACGCACACACCTTATCTGGTTGTGAGAGAACTGGATGTTCGGGCGAGAAACTATACTGACCCCAAAGACCTGATTGTAAGATTAAAAATTGCGGCATTAACCGGCGGTTAATAAGAATGAAACCGATAAAAGTGTTTTTAAAAAATATTAATGTTTTAAATTTATTGCTTTTATTAATAGCGATATTCTTATTTTTTGAATGGAATTATCCTCTTATCGATGAAAGAGTCAAAATTGTAATTCCCAAACCGAAAGAAATCTTGATTAAAAATGATGAAGAAGTTGTAGTCGAAAATGCCACTTCTTCTTTGGATTATGTTGTAATTGCGGAAAAAAATCTATTTCATCCGGAAAGAAAAATGCCGGTGGAGAAAAAAGAAGATCAACAATCGGCGAGACCGGAAATAATTCTTTACGGAACTTTGGTTACAGATAAGAAAAGAATAGCTTATATAGAAGATAAAAAGGCTCCTTATTCCACACAGGGCTGGGGGAAAAGACAAGTTGCGGTGAATGAGGGGAGTATGATTGCCGGATACAAGTTGAAAGAAGTTAATACGGAATCAATATTGCTGATTCGCGGTGAAGATAGAATCGTTGTTACTTTGAGGGAACAGAAAGAAAGAAAACCGGGAGAGGCGGCAGGCAAAATAATTTCACCCGGCTTTGCACCCGGTTCAGCTTCGGGACAGATGCCACACCCATTGCAACCAAAAGGAAAAACCATGCCGTCACCTGTACGTCCAGCACCCGGTAAAATTAATTAAACAGGTGCCGGCTGCAAACTTCTACTGATTGTTTTAGGAGAGAGTGCTTTTCTTTTTATTAATCCTGCTTGCCGGACGATGTGTAATTCTTTATTTTGACACAAGATTTCAATATGTTAGCAATATTTATTTCACCTTGACTCTCTATATCAATTTAAGTATATTTCCAAAACATGGCTGGAAAGTAAAATTCAATATCTTGACTTCACCAATTTTAAAATATAATTTATGATTATATAAAATAATTACAGGAGTAGCCAACAGGTGTCTTTTATGAAAAAAGCCGTCATTTTCCTCGCCTTCGTGTTTTTTGCCGTTTCCCTGACCCCCGTTTATGCCCAGCATAAAGTTCGGGCGAAAGGTATGGCAACAATTCAGAAAAATTTTGTCGACATCGCCCGGAGCAAAGCGCTCGATGAAGCACAGCGCAACGCAGTGGAGAAAGCCGTCGGTGTCATGATTACCAGCACAACCAATGTGGAAAATTTTCAAGTGAAGATGGACCGCATTCTTTCCGAATCAAAAGGTTATATTCTTTCATATAATATAATTTCCGAAAAAAGAGCCGGTGATAATTACGAAGTGGAAATTGAGGCGGAAATAAGTGCGGGAAGATTGCGTGATAAAATGGCGGCCATCAATTTGATTATGGCGCGCAAAGCGAAGCCCCGGGTAATGCTGGTCTTTGCAGGGGCGGCAACGAAAGATGCCGTAGCGGAAGCGGCGATGTCCAAATATCTGATGGCCCAGGGGTTTAAGGTTGTTGACGCCCAGGCGGTAAAGAAAAATAAGGATTATGAACTTCTGCAGGATGTCGCCGAGCAAAAAACGATTTCCGGCATCGCCCATCGCTACGGAGCGGAGGTGATCATTGTCGGCACTGTTGATGCATCCAGTAACCCATTTAAAATTAATGATATAGAGATGAATCACAACAAGGTGGTCATCTCCGGTAAAGTCATCAACGGGGACACCGGCAGCGTAATTACCACCGGATCCGAACAAAAAGCGGCTCCCGGCATGAAAAATGATTTTAAATCATTGTCGGAAGAGGTAGCCACAAAACTGGCCCGTAACCTGGTTGATAACGTTCTGGAAAACTGGTCTTCCGAATTGTCCAATGTCACTACAGTCAAATTGGTGGTGAAAGGATTAAAATCTTATGCGGATCTCCAGGAATTCAAAACTTTGCTGGCGGAAGAAGTTAAAGGATATAAAACGGCGAATCAGCGTTATTATTCACACGGCAAGGTGGAGCTGGATCTGGAAGTGGAAGGCGATGCCCAGGCTGTTGCTCATGATGTCGAACAGATAACGGTAAAAAATAAAAAAATGAAGGTCTTGGAAATAACTCCCAATAAGGTAGAAGCAGTTCTTCTGCAGTAAAAGAGTTATATTCAGGCATAACTGGAGGATAATATGAAATCGAAAAAATTGTACGTGATGATTGCAACCGGAATGATGATCATTTTTCTTGCTGCCTGCGCGGTTAATGAAAGCTACAAGCAGGGGCAGGATCTGGCCAAAGATAACCGCTGGGAAGAGGCGATTGCTTATTTCGAGAAAGCGGTAAAGGAAGAACCGGATAATCAGGAATACAAAGATGCGCTTGCCGGCGCCAAAAAAGATGCCGCCAAGGCCCGTTTTGTTAAAGCCCGTCAGGCTCTGTCTGCCGCCGGGCAGAATTTCCCCGTGCTCGAAAAGATTGCCCGGGATGTTGACGCCATGGCAGCTATGGATCCCTCAAGTGCGGAGATAAAAGCTTTGCGCAGCGAAGTGACGGGGAAAATCAATAGTTTGAAGACTGAATTAAAAACCCTGTATCAGCAGTCTGAAATGGATATGCAGAAAGAAGAGTGGGCTGCGGCAATAAGCAAGTTAAGCCAGATCAACAAAATATTCCCCAATTATGAAGATACCGGCAACAGGCTTTCCCGTTCCCGTCAGGAAGGTTCCAAGGCCCTTTATCAGCAGGCCAATGATTTCGGCAAGCAGGAAGACTGGAAAGCAGCGGCTGAACTGTTCAAACAGGCAAAAGATATCAATCCGAATTATCTTGATGTTTCCAGAAGATATGAAGATGCAAAACATAAGGATAATTTAAACTATTATATGACGGAAGGCGCCAAAGCGGAGGCGGCAAAGAATCTGGAGAGAGCGATAATCCTTTATGAAAAAGCAATGGATTATCCTTCCGTTGATGCTTCCGTGGGCGGGAAGCTGGATTCTCTAAAAGCGAAGGCCGGCCAGCTTTATCTTGAAGATTCCGTAAAACTCTTTCGCCAGGGAAAACTTTATGCGGCGATGAAGAAATTGGATGTGGTTCGTAAATTTGCCCCATCCCTGCAAAACGATCCTATTTACAGGGAACATCTGACTGTTATCTGTGATACCCTCATGAAGCGGGCGGAGAAATTCTCCGAAAAAGAATTGTGGGGCAATGCTTTGATCTGGCTGCAAAAAATAGATGCGGTAAATCCCAACTATCCGGAGCTGTTCCAGAAAACCAACGAAATTAAAGATGCCATTAATAAGAGGATCAGAAAATCAATAGCGGTCTTTGATTTCAGCTCCCCCAGTGCCGAGAAAGATGCCGGTAAAATTGCCGCCAATAAACTGATTGCTTATTTGTATAAACATGCCAGTGCTGATTTGCGTATCATCGAACGCGAAAATCTGCAGTCGATACTGAAGGAAATGCAGTTGAGCCAAACTGGTCTTGTCGATATAAAAACCGCTCAAAGCGTAGGTAAGATGCGCGGTATCGATACTTTTATTATGGGTGATGTGCTGCATTTTTCCACAAAATATACGGATGCTCCCAGTCTCAGCCAGGTCAGGGTGCTGGTTAGTGAAGACGATATGCCTAATCCGGACTGGTCCGATTGGCGTATATTGAATCCCAAACCGTCGGCGGATGATCTGAAAAATGCGCCGCCCCGGACAATTAAGAAACCCAACTACCAGCTCCTTTCCTATAAACAGGGTGTGGCGAAAATAAGTGCTCTTTTGGAAATATCATTTAAACTGGTGGATACGCAAACAGGTGAAAATATTTTTGCCAATACTGTTTCCGGCAAATTAATCAAAGATGATAAATACCAGGATGGCGTGCCCATTGGTAATATTAAGCAGGATCCGCTGGAACTTCCCACGGAAGCGGAAGTAATGGATGAGCTTACCAATTCCAAGGTATCCGAGATGGGCAGCGGAGTTCTTAAACACTTTCAGAGCCTGGAAGTTGAATATTATAACCAGGCACTGTCTCAGCAGAAACGCCGTAATCTGGATCTGGCCGTGGAAAAATATACCGATGCCATTTTTGATGAAAAATTGAAGGGTATTTCTACACCGATATCTAAAAAATCTGCGGAAACAATAGAAAAGCTCATTGCTGATAAATAATAATGGATCATCTGAAATAAACCGGACGGATTTGATTGGAGACGACCAATGCTGAAAAAAATTTCTATTACACTTGCCTTGTTCCTGATATTTTTTGTTTATGCCGGAGGGGCAAGTGCCAATAAAATATCCGTTTTCAATTTTGGGACTACCAGTCTGGAAGCATCCGGACTGGGTACCACCGTTACCAATACGCTGGTTAACGAATTGAAAAAAGATGCCTCTATTTCTTTGCTGGACCGCAAGGATCTGGAGGCATTTTTAAATTTCAATGATTTACAGCAGAATGATCAGCTTGATAATGTTGTCGATATAGGAACCCGTCTGGGACTGGATTTTATTATTGTCGGTTCTGTGGATAAAAAAGGTTCCGCTATATACGTAAATTGCAGCCTGATTCAAATAGATAAAAAGAAGGAAGTTTATAGTACGAGGGCTAGAGCATTCGGAGAGTCAACCCTGTCTTCGGAAGTAGTAAAATTGGGTTCTCTGGTCTCGGCGGCGTTGAAAAAAAACAGTTCGGCCAGTGCAGTGGCGGGTTCATCAGGAGATAAAGCCGTGCCGGTCTGTCCTCCTAATTTTCAAAAAATTCCGGGTGGCAAAAAAATCACCTTGCGCTGGCAGGAAACTCCCGGCTTTGCCGGTGCCGGGTATGAAGTCTATCGTGCTTTGAATCAGGCCGGTCCTTATGGCATGATCGGACAAACGGACAGTCTGGAATATGTCGATCAGAATGTGGAAAAGGATACTACGTATTTTTATAAGGTGCGGGCTCTCGATAAGGTAGGAAGAACAAGTGATTATACACCGGTGCTTTCCGCTTGTACTGATTTAGCACCGAATCCCCCCGTAATTTTTAAGACGGAAGGGCACGCTAAGAGTATTCTGGTTGTCTGGGGAGATAATCCCTTGAAGAGCCCGGATAGTTCTCCGCTGACCGGCTACAAAATTTATCGTTCCAAGACCGAAGACGGCCATTATCAGGAAATAGTAAAACTTTCCGTGCAGAGTCTTAGCTCCGAAAATTCCGATGGGAAAATGTATTACCGGGATAAAGCGCTGCCTGACGGCAGCGTGTATTTTTACCGGTTGGCGGCATACAACGCCAAGGATGTCGAGAGCGAACTCAGCCGTCCCTTGAAAGGAACGGTACTGGCGAAGGTTGCGGCAGTGAATACCCAGAGCGATTTGATCCGGGAAGTCAGGTTGAACTGGTCAGGCATTCAGTCTCCCTTTATTGTTGCCTACAATATTTATCGCAGTTTGAAAAACGAAGGTGAATTTACAAAAATTAAAAAGATTAAAGCAGAAGAAGGAACTGCAAGCTTTGCTTACACTGATTTGGAAGGACTGGGCGACAAAAAGAATTATTTTTATTATGTAACTGCGGAAGATGATCTGGGTGTGGAAACCAGCCCGTCGCCGGTTGCCAAAGCGACGACCCGGGATGTTCCGCCGCAGGTGGCCAATTTTACCGCCCGCGGAGGAATGGTGAAAAAAGTGGAACTTTCCTGGACGGCTTCCAAACTGGAAGAGGTGGAAGGGTATAATATCTACTCGTCGCCCGAAAAAGAGGGCAAGTATACCTTGTTGAAAAAAATCAGCGGAAGGGAAAGCAATACTTATCTTGACGAATCCCGAAGTTACGATCAGCTCGCGGACAACAAAGCCTATTATTACAAACTGACCGCCTATAATAAAGTGGAAGCGGAAAGCCTTCCCGTATCGGCCACGGCAACAACAAAACCGCGTCCGCAAAAGCCGGCCGGTCTCAAAGGCGAATCTTTAAAAGTTAAAGAAGTACCCCTTGCCTGGCAGGCCAATCCGGAAAAAGATATCACTGTTTATCATGTTTTCCGTACCGCCGGTGAAAAAGATGATTTTGCGAGAGTAGATAAGGTTGATAAATATTCTTATGTGGATAAGGGACTAAAAGACGGAGTTACATACCGTTATAAAATCCAGGCCGAGGATAAAGACGGATTGTTAAGTGATCATTCCGAAATTATCACCGTAAATACCAAACCCAAACCGAAAGTAACCGAAGGGTTAACGGGAGTGGCGGAGCCGGGGAAAACGGAAATTTCCTGGAAAGCGAATACGGAAGCCGATATTTCCCACTATATAGTTTACGAAAAACGGTTTTTCAGTCTGGAGAAAATAGCGGAAGTAAAATCAGTGAGCTATACGGACACTGCCGTTGTTAAAGGTAAAAACAAGATATATGTCGTTACGGCGGTTGACCGCGACGGTCTGGAAAGCGAACCAGGTACGGAACTGACTATTTCAGCGAAATAGCCGCAGTTTTTTAAGTAAAAATGGAGACCTTCTATGCAAAAGTATTTTAGATTTTTGGCTCTTTTGTTTCTCCTGCCGATTTTTATTTCTTTACAAAGCTGTCTCGTGGCCACCCAGGATACGATTATAACCCCGGAAATACGATCGATGTTTGAAGGGGAGTATAAGATTGATCCTTACATGAAAGATCATGTTCCTAAAACTGTTGCCGTAATGCCTTTTGTCGATTTATCCAAGAGCAAAGAAGGATTTGATACCATGCGCAAGGGTTTTTACAATCATTTCAGCTCTCTTCCTTTCAAAGACATGGAACTCTATCGCGTGGATACATCCCTAAGAAAGGCCGGATTAACCGATCCCGAAAAAATCAGTAAAACGGCTCCTCAGGAACTGGGCAAAATTCTGGGTGTTGATGCCGTAGTTTTCGGCGAAATCTCGAACTTCGACAAATTATTTGCCGTCATGTATTCCCAGGTTTCCGTCGGTGCCGAGATCAAAATGTACGATACCAAGACCGGCAATTTCCTGTGGAGCGGCAAACATACTGTTCGTAAGCATGAAGGAGGTATTTCCACTAATCCTATCGGTATTGTGGCGACAATTATAGCCACGACGATGAATATACGCGATATTCAACTGCTTCGGGCCAACGACGATCTTTTCCGGGAAATGGTTAAAACAATTCCCGTACCTGCTATCGCCGATATGCTGCGTCCGCCGGTAATCACTCTCTTGACGCAGGATTCCAAAGGCCTGCCGAAAAAGGCCGGTGCCGAAATCCAGGTTGTTATTCAGGGAACGCCGAAAATGCAGGCTTACTTCGACATCGGTGATTATAAGAAGAATATTGAAATGCAGGAAGTTGAACCGGGCGGATATCACGGCGTTTATAAGGTGGTGCCGGGTGACAACGTGGAGAAAGCGATTATTACCGGATACCTCCGCGACGATGCCGGAAATACCGCCCAGTGGGTGGATGCGATAAGCTCGGTGACACTGCTCACAACTCCGCCGCCGAAACTGGGTAATCTGACCGGTGTGGGACGCAATGCCCTGGTTTTATTAAACTGGGAAAAGTCGGCGGCGCCATATCTGGCGGGCTATAAAATTTATCGTTCCAATACGCCGCTCAGCGGATATGTGGAAATTGCCAAAACGGAACTTAACGAACATCGCGATGCCGGACCAGGCCTCATCAATTCTCAGAAATATTATTACCGGGTTTCCGCCTATGACGTTGCCGGCAATGAAAGCGATCCGGCCGAGGTAACGGGTATGCCTGTAGCGCCCGGACCAACGCCTGTTTCCGGATTGATTGAAGCCGATACAATTTGGTATTCCGGTGCCAGTCCCTATGTTCTGGAAAAAGATGTCATTGTTAAAGATAAGGCGCTTCTCACAATTGAACCCGGGACGGAAATCAAATCCAAAGAGGGTGCTTTGATTATTGAAGGACGGTTGAGCACCCAGGGAGACAACGATCACATCATCAATTTTGATGCTGCTCAGGAAGGCCAATTGTGGCCCGGCATCGTTTTTGCCAATGTCAAAGATAAGGAAAACATCGTCAAATTCGTCCGGATTAAAAATGCCAAGGTCGCGATCCAGTGTTTGGCCTCTTCGCCCGGCATAGAGATGTCCGAATTCACACAAAACAACGAAGCCTTAAAAATTTCCGGTGCATTTTCCAAGCCGGTTATTGCGAAAAATTCCATTTATAAAAACAAGGGGGTTGCCCTGCTGGTAAGCGATGGAGCGGCGCCGCTGATTAAGGAAAATTCCATCCAGGATAACGAAAATACCGGTCTTCTGGTGCAATCGGCCGCCCCGGAATTCGTCAACAACACCGTAGCCAGAAACAATAATAATGGTATCGTCGTTAAAGGTTCCGGAATAAATATCAGCCAGAACAACATTGTCGATAATAAGCCGTATAATATAGTCGGCGCTATGGCCGGTGCATCAATTAAAGCACTGGATAACTGGTGGGGGAGTTCCAAAATTCTGGAAGTGCTGGCCGGCATCAAAGGACGGGTGGATATTGCCACCGTACTTGACGGTGCTTATCCTCAGGGAAAATCTCTTGCCGTGACCACACTTGGCAAAAAGCTTGCCGGTGCGGTTAAAGCCGATTCCTATTTGATCCTCTCCAACAGCCCTTATCGCGTGGTTAAGGATGTTGTAGTTGACGGCGGTGCGACGCTTTATATTGAGCCGGGAGTTGTAATCGAATTTGAGCAAAAAACTTCATTAATTACGGAGGACGGCGGAATAATCGCCCGCGGAACAGCGGAACATCCCATAACATTTACCGCTGCCGCTTCTTCTCCGACACCGGGGTTTTATAATAATGCGGTGCGTTTATCGAAACAGACCAAAGTCAACAGCTCCTTTGCCTACTGCATTGTAAAATACGCCACCACGGCTTTTGATATTTTTACAGGCTCACCGGAAATTTCCTATTGCCGGATAATGTCTTCGGCGCAAAGCGCTGTTTTTTGCCGCAATGATGCCACTCCCGTTCTGCTCTATAATACATTTGCCGAAAACCAGGGGGAAGGAGCAGTCAAATGCGTGGGTATGGCCAACCCCAAGATTAATTTCAATAATTTCATCGGAAACACTGTTGCGGTGCAGACTTTTTCTACAATTTATATTGATGCCCGCAATAACTGGTGGGGAACTGACCCGCCGGATCAAAACATGATTTGGGGTGACAATATTAATATAAAACCGTGGCTTGCAAAAGAAGAACCAAAAGCTTTTCAGGAGAAGAAATAGAAGGAATTCCTGTTGCAACATCAGGAGGATTTTGCTATTTTTTAACAAAACAAAACGAATAAATTGTTTTCCGGGACGATTGATCTCAGGCAAACAACCAAAGGAGGATATTTATGAAGTTAAGATTTCTTTCCGCAGCAGCAATTACCGGTTTGATGCTCCTTTTTACAGTGGGAGCGGGTATTTGTCAGGATAAAATAAGCGCGTCGGAATGGGTGGAGAAAATCGGTCAGGGTGCGGTTAACTGGTCGGGAGGTTATATTGAAGCTCTTGGTATCGGCGCACCTGCTGATAAATCAATCGGTAAGGCCAGTGCCCGGCCAATGGCCCTGCGCGCCGCCAAGGTTGATGCCTACCGCAATCTGCTCGAAATTACCAAAGGTGTGCGGGTTGATTCAACGACAACGATCAGGGATTTCACCGTCGAGAGCGACGTAATCAATACCCAGGTCGACGGGATGGTTAAAGGCGCTGTTGTCGTCAATCAGGAATATATGTCGGACGGTACGGTTGAAGTACGGGTACGGATGCCTCTCTACGGCAACCTTTCCCAGGTTATCATTCCAGCTTCCATTGAGAAACGCAAAGATCTGAAACCGCCCGAAGCTCCCGCCGCACCGGCAGGCCCTGCCGTTGCCTACACCGGGCTCGTTGTTGATGCCCGCGGTATCCAGGCTCGTCCGGCGATGTCTCCCCGGATATTTGATGAGAGCGGCAATGAAGTTTATGGTTCCGCGAATGTCGATCGTGAATATGCCGTGCAGCAGGGGATGAGCGGCTATGCCCGCGATCTCACGGCGGCCCAGAGCAACCAGCGGGTAACCAACAGCCCCGTTACGGTTAAAGCAATAAAGACAAGCGGCGCCGGTAAGGCCGATCTCGTGATCAGCAACACTGATGCCCAGCAGATCAAGGCTTCGGCGGAAAATGCAGCGTTTATGAAGAAGTGCCGCGTCATGATCGTTCTCGACTGATCGGAGGCAGCCGGTTGAAAATACCGGAGATATTGAAAAAAAATGAGCCGCAGTCACTGGGGATACAAACCCAAGTGGCTGCGGCTTTCTAGCATACCAACTCGCTTTCTGCGGCTAACTTTGTTGGCTGCGTCGTCGGCTTCCTCAACGTATTTACATATACGCCTGCGGAGCCTCCTTCTTGCCGCCTCGTTAGCCTGTGAAATCGAATTGGTATGAAACATAGCAGAACCTCAGATAACAAATTAATGTAACGGCTTTTTGTTAATAAAATATTGACGGCAAGTATCAAATATGTTTTGATCTTTTCACTTTTCCAAGTATTTCATGTTCAGGTTTCGCAAGAGGGGGCTTGAAGATGATCCAACCAAAAACAAATATCACCACACACCTTCCGGCAAACGGTTGCGGCACAAAAACAATACAAGAACTTTTCGGCAATAAGAATATCAGTACGAGGATGATATATTGAAATGAAGGTGACGGTTCTATTTAGTTCACAATGCTTAGCAAAGACGTAAGGAAAACAAAGGAAAAATGATAATTCAAGACCTGACCCCACGGCTTTTCCTATGCAAGAGATATTGGATAACGGCAATTACTCGCATATGGGGGAAACGGTTAGATATGACAATATTGCTGCCGCAGGTAATTTTTCTGAATTTAATAAAGGATTGAGATGGATAACAAGTCACATCCCAATTTTTAATGATATCTCTGTGTTACATGATTTTATTGATTTAAAAGGAGTTCTTAACTTCTCTAATGCTTTGTCCAAATGGGGTTCCATGTTACCTGCTGGTGCTTTGACTGTCGGTGCTGTCGCTGGCAACAATATGGCTCTTACTTGGAGTATCAAATCGGGGTTGAATGAACGATGAGAGAAATATTGAATAGCAATGTATTGTGTCATTTCTTGTGGTTCCGGTTGCTCTTCACAATTTTATTTGTTGCGATTTACGGATGCGTACCGTTTTCCACAATTTACTGGGAACCATCTGCGCTTGGCGGTAGACTGCTGAATAGAATGGAAGGTACTATAGGCTTCAATGACATGATTGAGTTTTCATTTAAGGATGTTAAAGTTAGGTTTTCCAGTGGGGGATCATGGTTAGTGATAGAGTTACTTATTCCTGAAAAAGAAATAGCATCCTTCATGACTGATGAAGTTGAGTTGCATGAAAACTGTTCTTCATCAAGAAAGTTTAAATTCACGCTGATTGACTGGGACAAAAAAACACTAAAACAATTTTATGTAAAGCCAACTGATGTTATGCATGGCGAAAGCAGAAACTATCTCATTGGAGAATCACGCCCGAAAACATACGGTGGTTTTCTTAAGCTCGGTGATTTACCAATGACCAATTACGCAATTCAGCCGCCTCTGCTTAAGGTAGGTGATCAAATTTATAAGATGCCGTTAATTAAATTTACAAGAAAAGAAGGGATTGGTATTGGCTCGATAAACTAAGAATAATTATGGGGTCAAATCTTTACTATTTGCAAAAAAAACAATGGGGTCAAAAAACAATGGGGTCAGGTCTTGAAATATCAGTTTCTATGTTTTAACTGTAAGAAGTTCCGTAGTAAAGAAGGGGCGTAATTTTAGAGTGTTGATAATAGAATATATTTATCGTTGGGTGCATTACACAATGGATAAAGAGAACGGAGAAAAAGTAATATTTCAAGACCTGACCCCACGGCTTTTCCCAACCGTCCCGGTTATTTTATGCCAGGTACATTATTAAGTGGAAAATCACTTTTTGATGCAGTTGCAGAAACAAGTGGGACAGCTCCTCTGAAGCAGGGCTTACAATCGTTAATGAATCCAGGCATGTCTGGTATAAGGGGATTTTCAACGTTAGGTGGTGCAGGGGCAACCGCAGCATCCATGGGAGTAACTGCGGCAGCTGCTTTTATTGCAGGTAACGTTGTATTTGATGCTTCTCTTTATTTAGGATCGTATATAGAAGCAATACCTGCTCTATTTGAATAGGGGGTTAGAAAGGTTTTGATATGAACATACCAGATGAATCATGGCTAAAACGAACAAGGCAACGGTGGAAGTTATATGTCTTTGTGGTGTTATTGATAATTACACTTGGTTTATACATGCTACGATGGTTTGTGGTAGACAGTCAAGATTTGCAAAATTTGTATAGATTATTCGCGGTAGTAACATTTGCTATCCTTCTGTTTGGCATAAAATGTCCTTCCTGTAAAAAGAGACCTATATTTAGAATCATAAGGCACACTAGTATTTTCTTATTAGCCAAAACTATTATGACATTTAAGTCATGCCCCTACTGCGGATACGAGGGACGAACGGGAACTAGCGGGACGCCCTTAAAATTGTGATTCCTGAGAAGTAACTCTTGCCATAACAGTGTGGGAAATATAAAAGGGTGCACAAATCATGAAAAAACAATGGGGTCAGGTCTTGAAATATCAGTTTCTATGTTTTAACTGGAAGAAGTTCCGTAGTAAAGAAGGGGCGTAATTTTAGAGTGCTGATAATAGAATATATTTATCGTTAGGTGCATTACACAATGAATAAAGAGAACGGAGAAAAAGTAATATTTCAAGACCTGACCCCACGGTTTTCACGGTTTTAAAAACGTTTCCGGTAAGTGCAAAAGAGATTTGGGCAACAGGCCGTCAAGACCGGACCCCACAGATTTTTATGACTGAAAACAAGCAATATAAAACGGAAAATTTTCAATTTTTATGGTATTATTATCAAAAGTTGTTGTCAGGAGGTAAGAATATGGAAACAAAACTGAAAATGATTTATTGGAAGGGCGAAAAATTTTGGATAGGCAAATTGTTTGAACATCCAGAAATAATGACCCAAGGTGAAACTCTTGAAGAGCTTGAAGAGAATATGAAAGATGCCTACATGCTCATGACTATGGAAGATGTTCCTGAAAATCATAACGTTAGAGAACTTGCTTTTACTCTATGAAGAGAAAAGAACTTATTAAGAAAATCACTTCTTTCGGCTGCGAGCTTGTAAGGCACGGCGGCCGTCACGATCTTTATATTAATCCTAAAACAGGTAAAAAGCAGCCCATTCCAAGACATGATGAAATAGATGAACACCTTGCAAAGCATATAATTAAAGAATTGGCATAACCAAACAATCCAGCCCGATCGCTACGCTCTGACTGATTTAATTCTGGACGAAAGGAGTTACACTATGAAGAAAATAATTATTGTCGTCTCTTTGGTATGCTTGTTTGTGTTTACTGCTGTTTCCGCGTTCTCCTGCACGGTGTTTCGGCTAAAAGCCGACGACAGATCGATCATGGTCGGGCGTTCAATGGAGTTTGCAGTCGACCTGAAATATGATGCCTTCGTGGTTCCGCGAAATAAAACATATGTAAGCTTCGCCCCTGAAGGAAGAGATGGTTTATCCTGGAAAACACGCTACGGCTATGTCGGGATTGGATCTTTCGGAATGGAGTATGGTTTATCCGACGGAATGAATGAAAAAGGACTTGCCGTCGGGCTGCTTTGGTTTGAATCCGACATGAAATGGCAGGACGTTGCTCCCGGTGAAATGAAGCGTGCCCTCGCCCAGGGCATGGTCGGAGATTGGATTTTGGGTAACTTTGCAGACGTGGAGGATGTAAAACGAGAAATCCGGAAAGTGAAGGTGTTCAACTATACAGACCCCAAAACCAAAATATCCCCGACTGTCCACTTTATTGTTTATGACTCCAAAGGCGGTTGCATCGTTATCGAATATGAAGATGGAAAATGCAACATCTATAACAATCCTCTCGGCATTATGACGAATGCTCCCAGATTTCCCTGGCAATTAACGAATTTGCGCCAGTATGTCGGTATGACGAGTGAAAAACCGGAACCTTATCAGATGTCCGGGTTAACATTCCCAGCAACAGGCCACGGGTCGGGAATGTTCGGCCTTCCCGGAGACCTTACCCCACCGAGCAGATTTGTTCGTCTCGCCGTGTTGACCAGGTACTCCGATATACAACCGGACGCCAAAAGAACGCTTAATCTTGCCCAGCATATTATCAATACGTTTGATATACCCTTCGGTTTGGTAACTGATACCCTGCCGGATAAGAAGGCTGTTTTAAAGGAATCCACGCAGTGGGTTACGTTTCGGGATCTCACAAACCGTATTGTTTACTTCAAGACGTACGACAACCAGAATCTCCGGAAAATCGAGTTGAATAAACTTGATTTCTCGGGAGCAACGGTAAAGCGGATCCCTATGTTCGGAGCAGCTGAGATAATCGTGGATGTAACTGATCAGGCGCAGTGAAATAAAGGAGACGGTTGTATTTAATTTCCAATGCCTGGCAAAGCGATAAAGAGACCGGAGAAAAAGTAATATTTCAACAGCCTGTTGCCCAACCCACGCCATTCACCTGATCGCGCGGTACCCTCGCTCCTGGTGGTGACTGTCATTTTGTGTAACAAAGTTAATCGGAGATATTAAATGTTTGTTGAATTAGAGAAAATCAATGCTCGTCCTGAGCCGTTCGAGTTCTATACGGCAAGCGACCTCTGGACAGATGAGCATACGTCAAAGCAGATGCTCGCTTTCCACCTGGACGAAGGAATCGATGCTTCATCCCGCAATATTGCTTTTATCGACCGGTCTGTGGACTGGATAGCTTCACATTTCAACATCGGAGCGGGAACGAAGATTGCCGACTTTGGCTGCGGCCCGGGATTGTACGCGACGAGACTGGCTAGAAGGCAGGCGGACGTGACCGGCATAGATTTCTCGAAGAGTTCGCTTCAACATGCACAGGAAGTCGCAAACAAAGAGAAATTACACATCCACTATATAAATGAGAGCTATCTGGATTTTGAAACAGAAAGTCGTTTCCATCTCATTCTTATGATCATGTGCGACTTCTGCGCCCTTAGTCCCTCACAGAGAAAAAAGATGTTAAGCACTTTTTATACAATCCTGGACCCAAGGGGTTCTATTCTCCTCGATGTGTATTCACTAAAGGCCTTTGACCGGAGAGAAGAGACGGCAACATACGAAGCCAATCTCCTCAATGGTTTCTGGTCGCCGAATAAGTACTACGGTTTTCTGAATACATTTAAATACCAAAAAGAAAAAGTGGTTCTTGACAAATACACCCTTATCGAAGCAGGACGCACTCGAACGGTCTATAACTGGTTCCAGTCTTTCAGCCCCGAGTCTCTGAAGAGGGAGTTTGATGAGTGCGGGTTTACAGTTGAAGACTTTTATTCGGATGTTGCCGGTTCACCATTTAGTCCGGCAAGCAGTGAGTTTGCAGTTGTTGCTAAGAAGCTATAGCCACCACAGAACAATTGCATCCGGATGACGTCTTACAGCCGCTGCTGCCGCCCCGTTCTGGTGCAAGAAAAATGGAGCAATGATTGTGGATGAAAAATGAATATTGTATATGCTGAGCTAACAGATTTTGATGCATGGATTGCACTTGCAAGGGAAGTTGAACATTTGTTCGGCCCAATGGCTGACGAAGTGTCATTTCAAGATGCTTTACGACAGGCGATAACGCAAAAGACCGCTTTTTGCATTCGTGCAGGTTCGGATGGTAAAGATCGGGCTTTGAAAGGAGGTATTGTTGTTTCCAAAGAATCAAATGAGATAGCGTGGTTTGCCGTATCAGCTAGATACCGCAGGAAGGGATATGGCAGAGAATTACTTAAATTCGCCATCAGCAGGCTAAATCATCATGAAAGCATCTTCGTCCAAACATTTGATGAATCGAGTTTTGAGGGAAAAGCTGCAAGAAAACTATATCTGGATTTTGGATTTATTGACAATAAAGATGGCGGATTAAATCCTGCCGGAATAACTACGGTGATAATGCAGTTGGCAAAATAATCATAAGGGAAATATTATCAAGTCGATACACCCGATCTCTACGCTCCGGTTGAGCTTTTCGGTTACCTCCAGAAGATACAAAATATATCGAAGCAGATACTCCGCGTATTTCATTGACAGCGAACCTCGCTTGTAGTACATTGTAAACATGATAAGTTACATAGAAGATATATTTAAAAGAATAAAAAAAGTACTTATTCCGAAAGAAATATTTCTTCATTTCAATAATGCTTTTTCTTCCATTGATTTAACAAAAGATTTAACCCTTTTTGATGTTAAGCAATTGAAAATATCGGAAGAAAAAAAGAGAGTTTATTATAGATTAAGAAAAGGGAAGTACAGGGCAATTTTTTATATGGAACATGGAAATATATACGTTGTTGCTCTGGATAAGAGAGAGGAGGTTTATAAGAAATGGCGGTAATATCGGTTCGTTTAAATTCTGAAGAAGAAAAAATGATTGCATTTCTTGCCGATCAGTATGAAAGCGATAAATCAAGCCTTATCAAGCTTTCTCTGAAAGAAATGTATGAAGATTTTATTGATAAAAAAGTAATCGATGAATTTGAAGGCAAGGAAAAGAAGCATTCTGTAAAATATATCAAGGCGGATGAAATCATTAAAAATTTATAGCACATTAGGTTCTTCAGCCGCCAGCCTGAATACCTCCGGCTAAAAGGAGCTGAAAATTGCCCAATCATATTGTTGTTTTATCAGAAGAAATAGCCAATAAAATCGCGGCCGGTGAAGTGGTGGAGCGGCCCGCATCCATTGTCAAGGAACTGGTGGAAAATGCAATTGATGCCGGGGCCGGCGATATCCGGGTGGAACTGGAGAAAGGCGGCACGGCTTCTATTGCGGTAATCGACAACGGTTCGGGGATAGATCATGAAGATGTGGCGTTCGCCTTTGAACGGCATGCCACGAGTAAAATCCGCAGTTTCGAAGATATTTACCGGGTAACCTCTTTAGGCTTTCGTGGGGAGGCGCTGCCCAGCATTGCCTCCGTTGCCCGGGTGGAGTTGCTGACGCGCCGTCCCGAGGATTTAAGCGGAACAAGAGCCATTGTTGAAGGTGGCGTGATTCAAGAAATTGCCCCTGCCGGTTGTTCAGCCGGGACGCAAATCCGGGTGACGAAAATATTGGAAAATGTTCCCGCCCGCCGCAAATTTCTGAAAACCGAGTCAACGGAGCAGAGCTTGTGTCTGGATGTGATTGTGCGATTGGCACTTGTTCATCCGGAAATCCGGTTTAAAGTTACGGCTGCGGGAAGAGAGATATTTTCCGCGCCGGAAGCAAAGGATATATCCGCCAGGATTGCTTTTGTTATGGGCGCGGATTTTTCCGACCACGCCCTGTCCGTCGCGGCCGATCAGGAAGGCGTTGCCTTATCCGGTTTTGTTTCCCGGCCCGAGTTTACCCGCTCCAATTCCAAAAGCATATTTTTATTTGTTAATAAACGCTTTATCCGGGACAGTGGTGTGAGTCATGCGATACTCTCGGCTTATCGCCGGATTATTGAGCCGAGGCGTTTTCCCGCCGCGGTTTTATTCATGGAAATATCTCCCGGAGATGTTGATGTTAATGTCCATCCGGCCAAAATGGAAGTCCGTTTTAAGGATTCCCGCGCTATCCATGATTTGGTTTCCAAAACGGTTGCCGGAAGCCTGGCCTGCCGGGAAACGGCTGCAGGAGGTTTTGTCTACCGGTTAGCCCCGCGGGAGGGGCAAACCTTTTCGCCGGTTTTCCGTAAAGACCGGGATGCTTCAGCCGATTTTGCCGGATTATATTCCCGCCGGAATCTGGAGCAGGCGATTTCCCAGGATTTGTTGTCACGATCGCAAGTGGCGGAAGCGCCGGTTACCGCCGGCAGCGGTTATGGCGACAAGCAGCAGATAACTTTCAACAATTATCAGTATTTGGGACAATTTGCCGGTACGTATCTGATCTTTGCCGGGGGAAACGGTTTTATGCTGATCGATCAGCATGCCGCGCATGAAAGGATTCTTTTTGAAAAGTTGAAGAAATCTTCCGCGGAGAAGGTTGCCAGCCAGTCTCTGCTTCTGCCGGAAGTTGTCAGCTTAAGCCCCGGCGAGCTTGCCCTTTTTTCCGGCTGCATTGATTTTTTACAGGAAATCGGTCTTGCTGTGGAAATATTCGGCCGTGACGCGGTTGTCGTCAAGGCGCTTCCGGCAATTCTGCCGCAAACAGAGTCCCGGGAAATAATCTCCGATATTGTAGATGAACTTGCCGAGCAGAATAAAATATCCGATTTTAAAGAACGAAAAGAGAAGATTCTGGTGGCGCTGGCCTGCCGGGCCGCCGTCAAGGCCAATCATGTTTTGACCGCGGAAGAAGTTATGGCGCTCTGCCGCGATCTTGCAGAAACACCCGGCAATGCCACCTGTCCGCACGGACGTCCGGTAATTGTCAATTTTTCTGTCAGTGAAATCGAAAGAATGTTCAAGCGTAAATAAAATAATGGATAAATTGTCTCTGGTCATCATTAACTCGCCCACTGCGACAGGCAAAACAAGATTGGCGATTGAGCTCGCGCATGCCTTTGGCGGAGAAATAGTCAGCGCCGATTCCCTGCAGGTTTACCGTTATCTGGATATCGGTACTGCCAAACCAACCGTTGCCGAAAGAAATAAGGTTAAACATCACTTGATTGATGTCGTTGATCCCGATGAAGAATTCAATGCCGCCGTTTTTACCGGGCAGGCCCAAAAAATAATTGAAAAAGTTAATGCATCGGGAAAGCCCATTTTCGTTGTTGGAGGCACAGGCCTCTATATCCGGGCGCTCACCCGGGGTATAATCGAAACACCCAAAGTTGACGAAAAGATAAGAAATTATTATCGCGGGCTGCGGGATATGCACGGCAAGGAATATATTTACGATATTTTACAAAAACGGGATAAGGAAGCCGCCTTGCGGATAAACCCCAATGATGCGGTGAGGGTAATCCGGGCGCTGGAAGTGCTTGAGCAAACCGGAGAGTCCATAGTGACCATACAAAAGAAGCACTCTTTCAGCCGAAGTAACTATAATACTTACAAAATCGGCCTGAAAGTGGAACGCAGCGCCTTGAAAAAAAGAATAGATGCCCGAACCGATCAGATGATTGCAGCGGGGCTTTTAGATGAAGTGCAAAACCTGCTGGCCCGTGGATACGGAGCCTGGCTGAAACCTTTGCAATCATTGGGATACAGGCAAGTAATTGATTTTTTATACGGAAAGCAGCATTGGGAAAGAACGGTCGAGCTCATCAAACGGGAAACCTGGCTTTATGCAAAAAGACAAATGACCTGGTTTGCCGCCGATCAGGAAATTAATTGGTATCCTGCCGAACTATCTGCGGAAATAGCTAAAAAGGTGGATGCGTTTTTGAAAGAATTTCCGGCGGGTGTTCCGTGCAATATTACTTGACTTCGTAAGTCTCTGCGGATAATTATATACTCCGGTCGAGAGAAAAAATCATTTTTATTCAAGGTTTGTTAAAGCCTTTAATGAAAGGAGAGTCATATATGGTACGTCAAATGAGAATGAGGAAATTATTTGCTCTTTTCATGCTTTTTACTGCGGTTCTGTTGCTGGTTTCCTGCGGACCTGCGGCCCGGGTGCCGACCAGCCAACTGGATACTCCTGAACATCATACCTATACGGGTTTACGGCTTTTAGATCAGGCAAAATATGCGGATGCCCAGCGCGAATTTGAGCTGGCCGTAAGCCTTGATCCCAAGTATTCCAAAGCCTACACCGGTATCGGTCTTGTTAAAACAGCCGTCAACGATTTTAATGCGGCCTGGAACAGCCTCAAGATGGGCTGGAAGTATGCCAAGACCGATGAGGAAAAACTTTTTGTTTACGTGAGCCGTATTCGTTACTATACGCAAAGCAAGCTGGAAAAGAAATGGCTTGATCTGGCCAAAGATGAATTTGATAATGCCGTTCTTACGGATGTCAAACATGCTCCCGCCTATTATTTTATGGGACTTGCCTATAAGGCTGCGCTGGAATTTGAGGCGGCCGGAAAAATGTTTGCCAAAGTGCTCGATCTCAAGACCGATTATATCAGCGAAGCCGATGTGCAGTGGAACCTGATCCAGAAAATTCAACGGGCGATGCCCGGAACAATCACCGGGAAAATAATCGCCATTGTTGACCGCATTACCCGTGCCGATGCCGCGGCGCTTTTTATGGAAGAAATGAAAATCGACGTGCTTTATAAAAAAAGAACGCTGAAGACTTTTGATACTTCCTTCAAAGATCCGGGAAAAGCCGCAGTTAAGCCCGCTAGCATTACTGCTAAAGACATTGCCGATCATCCCCTGAAGGCTGATATTGAAGGTATTCTGGAAATCGGTGTGCGCGGCCTCGAAAATTATCCGGACGGCAATTTCCATCCGAATGAAATTGTTACCCGCGCCGCTTATGCCATGATGCTGGAAGATATTTTGATTAAAGTTACCGGAGATAACGCTCTGGCGACGAAATTCATCGGATCGACTTCACCTTTTGGCGATCTAAGAGCCGATCTGCCTTACTTCAATGCGATTATGGTGGTTACTTCCCGAGGTATTATGGAAGCGAAAGATATGACTACCGGAGAATTTGCGCCTTTGAGCCCGGTGCCCGGTGTGGATGCTCTTTTGATTATTAGAAAAATTAAGCAGGAGTTAAAATTTAACTAGTTGCAATCAGGGAAATATAAATTAAATGCAGGCGGGACATTATCTTATGCCCCGCCTGTATTTTGATTGGCACTGTCTGCAAACAGTATGGATAAAAAAGAGGGCGGTAAGCCCTTTTCATGTATGATTAGAATGGAGAGATTAACATAAATGTCAACAAGAGAGTTAAGCAAAGCGTTTGAACCGCAGGAAACAGAAAAGAGATTATACGAATACTGGCTCAGGAATAAATTATTTCATGCGCAGGATAAAAGCAAAGCGGAAGCATTTTCCATTGTTATTCCTCCTCCCAATGTGACTGGAATGCTGCATATGGGACATGCCCTGAACAACACTCTGCAGGATATAATTATCCGCTTTAAAAGAATGCAGGGCTGCAATACTCTCTGGATGCCGGGAATGGATCATGCGGGAATCGCCACGCAGAATGTTGTCGAGCAGGAACTGGCCCGTGAAGGAAAAACGCGTCATGATCTGGGGCGGGAAAAATTTATCTCCCGGGTTTGGGAATGGAAGGAAAAGTACGGCGGCGTTATCATTAATCAGCTGAAAAGGCTTGGCTGTTCTTGCGACTGGGACCGCGAGCGTTTCACTATGGACGACGGTTTGTCCCGGGCGGTGCGGGAAGTATTTGTCCGGTTGTATAACGATGGCATGATTTATCAGGGAGATTACATTGTCAACTGGTGTCCGCGCTGCCATACGGCCATTTCCGATCTGGAAGTGGAATTCAAGCAGGATCAAAGTTGTCTGTGGGATATTCGTTATCCTTTTGCCGATGGACAGGGAGAAATAACAGTTGCCACCACCCGTCCGGAAACCATGCTGGGTGATACCGCCGTGGCGGTGAACCCCAATGATGCAAGATACAAGGATGTTGTCGGTAGATTCGTGATTTTGCCGCTGGTCAACAAAAAGATCCCCATCATAGCCGATGATTACGTGACGACGGATTTCGGTTCCGGTGCCGTCAAGATTACACCTGCTTCCGATCCGAACGACTTTGCCATTGCCAAAAGGCATAATCTGGAAATAATTTCCGTTATCGACGGTTCCGGCAACATCAATGAATTCGGCGGGGCTTATAAGGGGCTTGATCGCTATGAAGCACGCAAGAAGATTGTCGAAGATCTGGAGAAGGGGGGGTATCTGGTTAAAACAGAACCATACGCCCACAGCGTCGGCCAGTGCTATCGCTGTAAAACGGACATTGAGCCGATGGTTTCCAAACAATGGTTTGTGAAGATCAAGCCGCTCGCCAAACAGGCGATTGCCGCCGTAATAAAAGGAAAAACAAAGATCGTTCCCGGTACCTGGGAAGCGACTTATTTTGAATGGATGAATAATATCCGCGACTGGTGCATATCCCGGCAGTTGTGGTGGGGACACCGGATTCCCGTCTGGTACTGCGACGGTTGCGGCAAAGTGATTGTGTCCACTACCGATCCCGATAAGTGTCCTGATTGCGGCAGTGTCTCTTTAAAACAGGATGACGACGTGCTCGATACCTGGTTCAGTTCGGCACTCTGGCCGTTTTCCACATTGGGTTGGCCTGACAGAACCAAAGCTCTGAAAACGTTTTATCCGACATCGCTGCTCATTACCGGTTTCGATATACTTTTCTTCTGGGTAGCCCGGATGATGATGATGGGAATATATATAATGAAGGATGTTCCTTTCCGGGATGTTTATCTGCATGCCCTGGTCCGCGATGAAAAAGGCGAGAAAATGAGTAAATCCAAGGGCAACAGCATTGACCCGCTCGTAATGATCGACAAATACGGCACCGATGCTTTCCGTTTTACTCTGGCGGCTTATTCAGCTCAGGGACGTGACGTCCGCATGTCTGCCGAGAGAATCGAAGGCTACAAATTTTTTGTCAATAAAATATGGAATGCTGCCAAACTGACCTTTACCAATCTGGAAGACTATGATGAAAAAAACACCGTGACGGGAGAAGATTCACTGGCGGATAAATGGATAAAAACAAGGCTTAACCGCGCCATTGCCGAAGTCACTCAAAGCTTTGACGAATATCGGTTCAATGATGCTGCTGCCGCCATTTACCGCTTTATCTGGCATGAATTCTGTGACTGGTATCTGGAATTAAGTAAGCCTACCTTCTATGGAAAAATGAGTCCCGAAAAGCGGGTGGCCACACAGTGTACATTGTATCGTGTATTTCAGACCATGCTGCAGCTTCTGCACCCGTTCATGCCTTTTGTTACTGAAGAACTATGGCAGACATTGAATCGCAGCAATGAAAAATCGATTATGGTCAGTTCTTTCCCCGTGCCGGATAAGAAAGATGAGGATTCGGCAGCCGAGAAGGAAATGGAACTTCTTATGGACGTTATCGTCAGCATCCGCAATATCCGCGGGGAAATGCGGATACCGCCTTCTCAGAAACTCGGTGTGCTGATTTCCGTTCCCGATGAAAAATTAAAAGAGATTGTCGAGACGGGAAGCGACTATATTGTTAATATGTCCAATCTGGAAACAATGAAGGTAGAGATAAATCTTGCTGAACCCAGAGGTGTGGCGACCGGAGTTATCGGTCCCGTGCTTGTTTTTGTTCCTCTGGCCGGAATAGTCGATATTGCCGGTGAAAAAACACGTCTGGAAAAAGAAATTGTTAAAGTTCAGAAGGATCTGGAACAATGTTCGCGAAAACTTGCCAACCGGGATTTCCGGGAGAAGGCCGCCGCAGCGGTTATTAAAAAGGAAGAAGATAAATTAAAGGATGCCCAGGATCGGCATGCGGCGCTGGAGAAGGCGTTGAGGAAGCTGAAAGAAATCCAGTCATAACGACGCTCGTAAAAAGTTCATATGCGGCGTTGCGCGGCATCCCTCGTCGTTGCAACGTACACAAAAAGTACGCTTCACTCCTCGGGATTTGCGCGTCTTGCCTCTGAAACTTTTTACAAGGTCGTTTGATATTTCGAAAACGGAATATATAAGAGAAATTAAAATTATCTTTTATTGGAAGTGAAAGATAAGGAATCGTTCAATGGTTTTCCCGCAGATCAGAAAAATAATTGAGGCGGCGCTGGCGGAAGACATCGGTACCGGTGATATTACGACCACCGCCATTGTCGGCCGTAGCGTAAGAGGACGGGCCGAAGCCTTAGCCAAGGACGATTTTATCCTCGCGGGTATTGATATATTTAGAGAAGTATTTGTTTTTCTTGACGAAAAAATAAAATTCAAGTCTCTTCTTGCCGATGGTGAAAAAGCTGGAAAGGGCACTGTTGTAGCGAAAATTGAAGGAAGTCTTGCCTCCATCCTGCAGGGCGAACGAGTTGCCCTCAATATTTTTCAGCGGATGTGCGGAGTTGCCACTCTGACCTCTAAATTTGTGCAAGCTGTCCGCGGATCGCAGGCGAAGATTCTCGATACCCGTAAAACTCCTCCCGGTCTGCGTCTGCTCGATAAGATGGCCGTGTCTATCGGCGGCGGTTTTAATCACCGGATGGGCCTCTATGATGGGGTGCTGATTAAGGATAATCATATAGCTGCAGCAGGATCCATCACAGCCGCAGTCAAGGCGCAGAAAAATCATTTGCCGCATACTGTGAAGATTGAGGTGGAAACCAAAAACATAAAAGAAGTTCGCGAAGCGCTCCAATGTTCGGTGGATATAATCATGCTCGACAATATGACGCCCGGGGAAATGGCAAAAGCGGTGCAATTAATTTCGGGGCGGGCTCTGGTGGAGGCATCCGGCAATGTCAGTCTGGCGAATGTTGCCGCAATAGCGGCAACCGGTGTGGACTTGATTTCGGTAGGAGAACTCACCCATTCCGTCCGCGCTGCCGATATATCGTTGAAAATAACGCAATAAAATTAAATCAATGACACTTGCTTTGCTGCTTTTTATCCGGAACAGATGAGCAAAAATCAGGCCGTTATGCCGATAGAAAATAATTGACATTGCACCTGATTTTAGTCATATATAAATCAAGTTTGCATGCTATGGGATTATTTAAAATCGGTTTTATCCTAAAAAATTAACATTTAAATGAAAGGCAGAAATTATGAACAGATCAGCTAAACAAGTGATTGCTTTTTTACTGATTCTTCAGCTTATTATTCCGTATCCGGTTTTTGCCGCCGCAGAGGTTGGAAAATTCACCGCCGTGGACGGCAAGGTTACGTTAACCAGAGCCAATGTCACATATCGTGTAGTTTTAAACTCCCAGGTTCAGCCGAAAGATTTGATTGTTACCGGTGAAAAAGCTTCCGCAACCATGATCTTTCCCGACGAAAGCACCATTACCCTTCAGGAAAACTCCAAAATGGAAATTAAGGAATTCATGATCAAGGGGAAGACGCGCAAAGGTATCTTTTCCATGAGTTTGGGAAAGCTCATTGCCAATGTCAACAAATTCATCGGCGGGAACAATACCTTCGAAGTACATTCGCCGACCGCAGTCTGCGGTGTCCGCGGGACCGGTTTTGAATTTATCGTGGGAATGGTCGGTACACAGCTCAGCACAACGGTAACCTGTACGACAGGCGCTCTGTCCGTTTCCGCCTTGTCGGCAACAGGTGTTGTTGTAGCCACAACAACAGTTGTGGCCGGTCAGACAGCCATTGTCAGTGCCACGGGTATTACATTATCCGCGGTCGGAGCAGGTGCCGGTGCCGGAACGGCGGCCGGAACAACAGTGACGACCGCAACAGGAACCGGTACTGTTACAACCGGAGCGGCTGCTACAGGTGCGGCAACGGCCGGAACGGCGGCCGGAACGACGGCGGCAGCCGGTATTGGTGCCGGAACGATTGCGGCAGGCGCGGTAGTTGGAGCAGCGGCAATTGGCGTGGCGGTTGGTGCGGCGAGCAATAACCAGACAACTACAACACATCATTGATAAATATTAAACTGACAGATATGGAAACAGCGAGGCGGGAACCACCAGCCTCGCTGTTTTTTTAAAGGTATTTCTTAACTTCGGTATATGGAAAAAAATTCTCAGATGAGATCTTCCCAGCCGAAGCGGCTGTCGTCAATTCTCTGATTTTCCAGCATATGCCATTCGATCTTCTGCCGGAATTCTTCAAAAGTCTGTCCGGTCATTTTCCGGGGAGCGCCAATCGGTTCATCCCAGCGAATAACTATTTTACTGAAAGGTTTGGGAATCAGGCAGTGATCCCAACTTTTTAATACCCATGCTCCGGACACGGAGATATAAACCGGTACTATGGGTACTCCGGATTGTTCCGCCATGGTGATCAATCCCGGTTTAATGACTCCTTTCGGGCCTTTCGGGCCGTCCAGGACATGAACGGCAAAGGGATGAAGCTTCAGGTCTTCCAGCATGGCATGGAGTGCTTTTTTCCCGTCGCGGGAAGAAGAACCACGGACGGGGCGGAAATTCATCCGGCTGAAGATGGAGGCTATCAGATCGCCGTCGCGGCTGGCGCTGATCATGACGGAGGGGCGGTACATACCGAAGCCTTTAGCGTAGCCGATGGCGGAGATAATTCTCTGGTGCCATAAGGCAGCGATCAATTTGTTTCCCTCTTTCAGATATTGCCGGACAGCATCTTCATTTATTGATTCGACCCGGATTGTTGTAAAGTAAAGCCGGGCAAGATAATAAGCGATAATCATCAGATTATACCGCAGGGCATAACGGGAAAATTTCTTGATAATATCGGAATGCTTCTTCAACCACGAAATGCTGCTCATATTTTCCAGGTACGGCAAAAGTTTTAGTAATTTCTTTATAAAAACCTTTATTTGCTTCCCCCACCCAGTACCTTATAGAGCGCCACTGAATTGACATGCCGTGAGAGCTGCAGGAAAATCAGTGCCTGCCGGGCCGCATAAAGAGATCGCTGGGCGTCGAGCACGGAAAGATAACTGTCGATTCCTTTTTCATATCGTGCTTCGGTGAGACGGCAGGTTTCGGAAACGGCGTTAACGAGAGATTGTTGTGCGGCAACCCGCTGGTCGATGGTGCCTCTTTCCGCAAGAGCGTCGGCCACTTCGCGGAAAGCCGTCTGAATGGATTTTTCATACTGGGCTACGGATATTTCTTTTTCAATCTTTGTAACGTCATAAGCATACCATGTGCGGGCGTCAAAGATCGGCATAACAATCTGCGGAGCGAAATTCCACGTGCTTGATCCGTCTTTAAACAGACCGGATAGTTCGGCGCTGGCCGTGCCGATGGATGTGGTGAGAGAGATGCGGGGAAATAAAGCCGCGCGGGCGGCGCCGATATTGGCGTTGGCTGCTTTGAGCCGATGTTCCGCGGCCAGCACATCCGGCCGGAAAAGAAGCAGCTCGGAGCTCAGTCCGGATATGATTTCTTTCGGGGGAAGGAAACTGCTCAGGTCGGCAGGCAGCAGCGCCGGTGGTACCGGGGATCCGGCCAGAAGATTCAAAGCATTTTCATCCTGTGCCGCAAGTTGGGTATAACGGGCGACATCTCCTTTGGCTGTCTCCACGAGACTTTGGGCCCGGCGGAGATCCAACTCGGAGGCGACACCGACATCGTAACGTTTTTTAATCATGCTGTAGGTTGCTTCCTGTGCCTCCAGGGTGGCGGTGACCATCCGGAGGGCTTCCCGGTCTGCGGCAAGCGCAAGATAAGCCTGAGCCAGCGTGGATAGCAGCATAATCTGCGAGTTGCGGCGGGCCTGATCAGTGGCCAGGTATTCTTCCAGCGCGCGATCTTTCAGGCTGCGGATGCGCCCGAAAAAATCAATTTCCCAGGAAGTGATGCCGAGATTCACACCGTATTGCTCGGCGGTATATGCGCTTCCCGTTGCGGAAAGATCAGCCGGGATGCGGCCTTTACTCATGCTGCCCACCGCGTTGACCGAAGGCAATATTTCCGCCCGCTGGATATTGTAAAGTGCCCGCACCCGTTCCACATTTAAAGCTGCCACCCGCAGATCGCGGTTGTTGTTGAAAGCGATGTCAATGATGTTTCGCAGCCGCTCATCGGTGATAAAATCACGCCAGGGCAATTCCGCCGCCGGTGCCGCTGCCGCAGAATTCATTCCGCTGTAGGCCGGGCCGGTCGGCCATTGATCCGGTACCGGCGCCGCCGGGCGCGTATACTCCGGAACCATTGTACAGGCGTTTAGAAGAACCATAATGCTCAATATAATCAGTGAGTTTATCTTCATAAAATCAATCCTCCGACGGCTTTGCATCGGTTGTTTTTATTATTTTTTGCTTCCTGCGTTTGCCGAATAACTTTTCAATCAGCACATAGAATAAAGGCGCAAAAATAAGCACCAGAATGGTTGCTGTTATCATTCCTCCCAGCACGCCGGTGCCGATGGCATTTTGAGCGCCTGCACCGGCTCCCATCGTTACAGCCAGCGGCAGAACACCGAAACCGAAAGCGAGCGAAGTCATAATAATCGGCCGGAACCGCAGTTTTGCTCCTTCAATGGTGGCATCAATCAAACTCATACCTCTTTCCAGGCCACCCTTGGCAAATTGAACGATCAGAATGGCGTTTTTGGTAGTGAGTCCCAGCGTGGTCAAAAGGCCTATTTGAAAATAGACGTCGTTGGCCAGTCCCCGCAAACTCGAGGCGATAACGCCGCCTACCACTCCCAGGGGAAGGGCCAGCAGAATCGAGATGGGAATGGGCCAGCTTTCATAGAGTGCCGCGAGACACAGGAAAATCACAAAAATGGAAAAGGCGTATAAAAGAGGTGCCTGGGAACTGGACATCCTTTCCTGATAAGAAAGACCGGCCCAGTCCGAGCCGAATCCTTTGGGCAGTTTTGTCATTGCTTCTTCCATAGCCTGCATGGCTTCTCCCGAGCTTCTGCCCGGTGCCGCCTCTCCCCACATATTCATGGAAGGAAACCCGTTGAAGCGTTCCAGTCTGGGTGATCCGAATACCCACCGGCCGGAGGCAAAAGCCGAGAAGGGAACCATTCGGCCGGACGTATTTCGTACGTATAATTTATTCAGATCATGGGGCAACATGCGGTAGGCTGCATCAGCCTGGACAAAGACGCGTTTGACTTGCCCTCCCTGGATAAAGTCATTGACATAGGCGCTCCCGAAAGACGCCGAGATGGTTTTGTGGATGGAAGAGATGGGTACTCCCAGAGCTCCGGCCTTCTTCCAATCTACATCGATGCGGTATTCCGGTACGTCTTCCATGCCGTTTGGTCTTACGGAGGCCAGTCGGTGATCCCGGGCTGTAATCCCCAAAAGCTGATTACGGGCATTCATCAGAGCGGCATGACCCAATCCTCCCCGGTCCAGAAGCTGAAAATCGAACCCCTTGGCCGTGCCCAATTCAACAACGGCGGGTGGTGGAAAGACAAAAATCATGGCGTTACGAATGCGGGAAAGAGCGCCCATGGATCTTCCCGCTATGGCTTTGGCCTTCAGATCTTGTCGGTCGCGTAAATGCCAATCCTTCAACCTTATGAAAACGATACCATTATTTTGCGATCTTCCGGAATACCCGATTCCGGATACGGTCGTGCACGATTCTACGGCTGCTGCTTCATTTTCCTCGAAATAGCGCTGCACCTGCTCGGTGACACCCTGTGTCTGTTCGAGTGTGGAGCCTGCCGGCAGTATTATTTGTGCAAGGAGAACTCCCTGGTCTTCATCAGGCAGATAGGAGGTAGGCATGCGCAGATAAAGAAACCCCATGAGTGCCGCAATAAGCAGGAAAATAATCAGGTAACGCGGTGTCCGGGTAAGAGAATGACCAACCAGTTTTACATAGCGGTCACGCAGCCGGAAGAACATGCGGTCGAACCAGCGGAAAAACGGGCGCAGAAAAAAGACGGCGTTTTCTGCTGACTCATGTCCGGCTGTAACCGGTGGAAGAAGCGAAGCGCACAAAACCGGCGTAAGGATCAAAGCGACGACAACGGACAGCAACATGGCCACAATGATGGTTACGGAAAACTGCCGGTAGATAACACCTGTGGAGCCCGGGAAAAACGCCATGGGACCGAAGACCGCCGCAAGTACCAGACCGATGCCGACCAGAGCGCTCGTGATCTGTTCCATGGATTTGGCGGTTGCTTCCCGCGGGGAGAGCCCCTCCTCGGCCATGATCCGTTCCACATTTTCCACAACGACGATGGCATCATCCACTAAAAGTCCGATGGCCAGCACCATGGCGAACATGGTCAGCATATTGATGGAGTATCCGAAAAAACTCAGCATGGCAAATGTTCCCAAAAGGACGACCGGCACGGCAATAGTGGGTATCAAAGTGGCTCTCATGTTACCCAGAAAAAGCCACATGATCAGAAAAACAAGCACGACCGCTTCGATAAGAGTTTTTACCACTTCTCCAATGGCCACCCTGATAAAAGGTGTGGTATCGTAAGGATAGACCACCTTCATTCCTTTGGGAAAAAAGCGGCTCATTTCCGTCATTTTGGCTCTTACGGCCTCGGCTGTATCCAGGGCGTTTGCGCCCGCGGCCTGGCGGATGGCCAGAGCGGAAGACGGTTTGCCGTTGTAAAATGCCTCGATGTCATAGGCTTCAGTTCCCAGTTCAGTTCGTCCTATGTCCCGTATCCGGATAGTCGAACCATCCCGGTTGATGCGAATGGGAATAGCGGCAAATTCCTCGGGAGTTTTCAGCATATTCTGGACGATGATCGAAGCATTCAGACGCTGTCCCTTGACGGCGGGTGCTCCGCCGAACTGGCCGGCGGATACTTCAACATTGTAAGTTTTGAGCGCGGCGATTATCTCTTCCACTGTTATTTGATAATCCGTAAGCTTGTCGGGGTTGAACCAGACCCGCATGGCATAACCGGCGCCGAAAACTTCCACTTCGCCCACACCCGGCACCCGGGCCAGAATTTTTTCCAGGCTGGCTTTTGTGTAATCCCGCAGGTCGTTGCCGTCCATGGAGCCGTCTTCGGAGATAAGTCCTACAAGCATCAGGTAGTTCCGGGTGGATTTACTGACCTCTACCCCTTGGTTTTTGACTACTTCCGGCAGACTTGTAATGGCGAGTTGTATTTTGTTTTGCACCTGAGACCAGGCGAGATCAGGATCGGTTCCCGGTGCAAAGGTCAGTTCGATGCGTGATGAACCGGCGGAGTCACTGGTGGCGGACATATAAAGCATTTTATCAAGGCCGGTCATTTTTTGTTCGATGATCTGTGTTACACTGTTTTCCACGGTCTCTGCCGAAGCTCCCGGATAGTAGGCCTCAATCGAGATGGAAGGCGGAGCGATAGGCGGGTACTGAGAAATGGGCAGGTTGTAGATCGCGAGACATCCCACTGCCATGATGACAATGGCTATGACCCAGGCAAAAACAGGACGATTCAGGAAAAATTTCGACAGCATCAGTTGATCGCCTCCGTCAGTTTGATTTTGCAGCCGGCGGGGCTGTATTTTTACTTTTCCCGTCATTTTTTTCATTGCCGCCGGTAAAAGGAATTGCCTTCACAAGCATGCCGGGTCTCACTTTCAGTATCCCCTCCACAATCACCCGATCACCGGGAGCGAGGCCGGACGAAACAAGCCAGGTATCGCCGATGGCGCGATCAACCGAGAGTACCCGTTGTTCCACTTTGCCCTGGGCATCGACCAGCAAAACGTTGGGATTACCTTTGGTATCACGGGAAACAGCCTGTTGAGGAACCAAAAGAGCTTTGGAGTTAACGCCTTCCTCCACTACCGCCCGAACAAACATGCCTGGCAGAAGAACTCCCTGCGGGTTGGGAAAAACAAGCCGTAAGATGACCGAACCGGTTGTCGGATCGACGGTGACGTCACGGAATTTAAATGTTCCCTCCCGGTTATAGGTAGTATTATCTTCCAGAATAAGACGCACCTTGTCCTCTACGGAACCGTTGCGCTCAAGCCTTCCTTCGGTAAAACGGCGCCGCAGCTGCATAAGCTCCGCTGTAGATTGGGTTACATCCACATACATGGGATCCATCTGTTGAATGGTGGCCAGAGCCGTGGGTTGGTGAGCTGTGACCAGGGCGCCTTCGGTTATATTGGATCTGCCGATACGTCCGGAGATGGGTGCTTTTATTGTTGTATATTGCAGGTTAATGCGGGCGGTCTCGAGTGTGGCCTTACCGTATTGAATATCTGCCTGAACCTGCTTCAATGCCGCTGCCGCGTCATCATAGTCCTGTTGACTTACCGCCTTATCTGCCAGTAATTCCCGTAAACGATCGGCTTTCAGTTGAAGAGTGGAGAGCTGGGCTTCGGAACGGGCCAGCGCCGCACGGGCATTATCATAAGAGGCCTGATAAATAGCCGGATCAATCTGAAAAAGAGCTTGGCCGGCTTCAACATCGGATCCTTCCGTAAACAAACGTTTCTGAATGATGCCGCCCACCTGAGGCCGCACTTCGGCGACTAAATTTGCGGATGTACGGCCGGACAATTCATTTGTCATAATCACTTTCTTCGGCTGCAGAGTTACAAAAGCAACTTCGGGAGCCGGCATGGGCATTCCCTTCTTTTGTTCACTGCATCCGCTCAGGATCAATCCTGCTGCCAAAACCACCAAAGCGGCCAGTTTTATTATGTTTTTTTTAATCCCCATTTGACACCTCTTTAAATCGAGTTTGATTATCTTTTAATCCCGTCCCAACAGGCTTCCGTAAATTTGTCGATCAGGGTATTATTTAATTTTGTAAATCCCAGAATGTGATCCCGCATCAGAAAAACGATGGGAGCGATGCTCAGGGAAAAGAGTATTTCCACAGGCAGATCCTTTAAAATTTTACTGCCGATACCGGTTTTAAAAATATCCATAAATACATTGTCTTTATGCATTTTCCCGGAAAGCTTGTCCCGGCGCAAAGAAATACCGAAGGGCGAATTCAGAAACTGCTCCATATAACCGAAGTAAAGCGGGTGATTGATAAAATATTCAATCAACGCCTTTGTTATCTGCAGAAAGTTATTCCGGATCGATTCATCGGCCGAATAGACTTTTCGCAGGGTAGAGAAGATATTATTTTCCATATCGGCGAAAATTTCTTTAATGAGAATATCTTTGCTGGCAAAGTAGATATAAATTGTTCCTACGGCGACATTGGCCTTCTCGGCAATCATGGACATGGGAACCCGATCAAAACCCCGTTCCGTTAATAGTTGCAGGGCTAACTGCATAATTTCGGTTCGTTTATCCGGATTTTTCACCATAGTATCTCCGCAGTTAATGAATGAACATTCATTCATTGACTAGCATGCCTGTAAAATAGCTGTCAAGAAAATTCTCTATTTTGACTAAAAATGTTCAATTCCGGTTTGTGCAAAACTATTCACCGCTGTTGCCGCATTAAAAGCATAAGCTTGACAGGAACCCCCTTATCGTGTTTTATTTTTCATAATGAAAAAGTAATAAGATTAATACGAAATAGAAACGGTTTTTCTGTTGCAATTTTCCATGTTCTGACCGGGTTAATCAGAATATTTTCCGATAATTTCAAGGAGTAAACCATGAAAAAGATCGTTCTGTCTGTCGTCTTATCATTGTTTGTCATTGTTTCCTGTGCACCCACAAACAGTTCCCGCTACCGTGAAGGTTCCAATGTAGGGCAGGAAACTAATTTAACGGTGCAGGACGAGCGGCGCTTGACTCAGGAAGCCCTGCCGAAAATGCTGAAAGATTATCCGGCGGCCAAAAACCCGGAACTGCAAAAATACATTGCCGAACTGGGGATGAAAATTGTCCGGGCCAACAAACTGGAAGGCAATCCTTATTCCTACAATTTCACGGTAGTTGACGTGGTTCAGGTCAATGCCTTTGCCATGCCTGCAGGCACCGTATTTGTAACGGCACCGCTTATTGCCATGGCCGGAAGTGAAGCGGAACTGGCCGGCGTCGTCTCCCATGAAATCGGTCATGTCGTCGCCCGGCATACGGCTGAACGCATGTATGCAATGGAAAAAGCCCAGGATAAAACCTGGCTGTATGCGGGAGGCGGAGCGGTTCTGGGGGCGGTTGTCGGATACGGTCTGGGCAGAGCCGTTTGTGCCGAAGGGAATAAAGAATGCCAGGCCAAGGCTGCATTGCTGGGAGGAGCAGTGGGTGCAGGCGGAGGGTTGCTGTTACAGAAATATAAATTCCTTGTTAATTCCCGGGAAGATGAAATGGAGGCTGATCGGATCGGGTTCAAGTATGCCGTAGCTGCCGGATACGATAAGGATCAGGTGGGAAAATTCTATGAAAAGTTGCTGGAAATTGAGAAAAACGCCGACAAAAGCGGCAACAGCGTTATGAAAAGTCTTTCCGATGCGATGAGTACGCATCCTCCCAGTGAAGAACGGGTTCGGCAAATGAAGGAACTGGCAGCAAAGAATCCCGAAAGAAAAGCAATCGTGACTACTCCGGAATTCGTGAAAGCCAGACAGATCGCCTTCGGACTGCGCAAAAAGTAGGAAGTTGACTACCACCTGTTGCCCAAATCTCTTTTGCGCTTACCGGAAACGTTTTTGATGAATTCTAAGGCTTGTTTCAGGCGCCTTCAAAACTCGCCTTCGGCTCAAACAATTGAAGTCGCTGATCTTTTGCTTCGCCAAGATTCAGTGCAAAAACATTTCCAAAGCCGCTGCAAAAGAGGTAACTTTTCGGGCAACAGGCTGTTGAATTATGACCGTTTTATTAACTATTTTTGTTTCATCTTTTTTGATTGCACTCTCCGGCGCGCTGATGCCGGGACCTTTGCTCACCGCTACTATCAGTGAGAGTTCGCGCCGCGGTTTCATCACGGGGCCGCTCATGATCGCGGGGCACGCCATTTTGGAACTGGGGTTGGTCATAGCTCTGTTGCTGGGTTTGGCGCCCTTCTTGCAGAAGCCGGTGGTATTTGCGGCAACCGCCGTTATTGGTTCTGCAATCCTTCTTTGGATGTCTTTCGGAATGTTTCGTTCACTGCCCTCGCTGCATCTTTCCTTCACGGCGGAAGAGAAGCGGGGAACTCATCCGCTGGCGAGCGGTATATTGCTTAGTGCGGCTAATCCTTACTGGATAATCTGGTGGGCGACGATCGGGCTTGGTTATATTATTTATTCCTCGCAATTTGGTTTCTGGGGGATTGTTTTTTTCTTTGCGGGGCATATCCTTGCGGATCTTGTCTGGTATTCATTTATTTCCGCTGCCGTTGCCGGAGGCCGGCGTTTTTTGACCGACCGCATTTACCGCGGTTTAATTGCCGTCTGCGCCGCTTTTTTGGTTGTCTTTGCGGGTTACTTCGCCTCGACCGGCCTCGAAAAACTGAAAATAATTATCGGATGAACAACAGGCAGCTGAGGGGAATGCCACAGCTGCAAAATAAAATACATTTCTTTTCTTAATCTTTAAAAACACCGAAAAATTTATCAAGGACGGATTTTTCCATATGAGTAATCTGTTCCAGTTCTCCTTGATCCATCCATATGCCGTGACATTCCGAGCATTTGTCGATTTTAGTGTTTTTGTAATTAATTTCGATTAATTCCATGCCGCATTTGGGGCAGCGCATGTAATGAAGCTTCTGCCGGCGATCTTTTTCCGCTTGCTGCATTAATTTATGATTTTTTTCTTCCTGTTTTCGTTTTCGTTCATATTCCTGACGGGCAAAATATTCTTCTTCCTGTTCGGTTGGTTTGACGGGCATAATTAACTCCTTGTTTCAGCTTAATCATTTTAAAAAGAATGTCAAAGACGATTACTCTCTGACGGTCGAATTATAAAGAAGGTGGATGTGTCTGTCAATGAAAGATTGACGGATAAATTGGCCGGTATATTCCAATCATTATTTGAGGAAGTATTATCATTGTTGAAGACCGGAGGCTGAACCCAGAAGCTTTAATCCGACAATGCCGGCTATGATTAATCCGATGCAGGCGATGCGTCGAATATCGGCTGATTCATTGAATAAAATTATTCCCAGAATCGCCACACCGGCCGCACCGATGCCTGTCCAGACTGCATAAGCGTTTCCGATGGGGATTGTTCTTATTGCCTGGGAAAGAAAAAAGAAGCTCGCGAACATTGCCGCCAGAGTGATAACTGAAGGCCAGAGTCTCGAAAAACCGGATGAGTATTTCAGGCCGACCGCCCAGACGATTTCCAGAATTCCCGCAATAAACAAAAAAATCCAATTCATATAAGTTCTCCGTTTTCCTGTCCTGATCTGTCCGGCGATTTCTTTTAAAATCAGCCGTAAAAGAATGTTCTCATATTTACTTCAAAAGCCGGTCGCAATATTTTGCCATTTCCGCCTCAAATTTTTCAAAGCGGGCATCAAGATTCCTTGTCAACAACTCTTGTTCGCTTGCGGAAAGGAAAGAATAGGTAATGCTGTTATATACATATCTCTTCACTGTTTTATAGCCGGGTTTATATCTTTGGGCTAATAAAACATATTCATTGCTGAGATTGTTGCGGGAAACACCGGAGTCGTCCGTACTGATGACGAGCGGTACATCATAGGCTGAGTATATCAGATAAGGGTGTTCGTTGTCTTTAATTCCCAGGATAAATTCGTTGCTGGTGAAGTTTATTTCGATTGCCGCTTTTTCCTTGATTTGTTGCAAAAGTTCGAGGGAATCGACTTCATAAGGCAAATCCACTCCGTGGCCGATCCTCCGGGCTCCGGCGATATTTAAAGCCTCCGTGATGTGAAACTGCAAATCTTTCGGCGGGACCATGCCCAGTGCAAGCTCGCCTGCATGCAGGGCTACATTAACGTCCGGAAATATTTTCTTCAGATAAGCGATCATCTGCATATGCAAGTGATATTCGGCAAGCGCCGTCAGACCGTGTTCATAACCGATCAGGTTGACCCCCACGAGCAGAGGAGATTTTTCATCGGCCAGAAAAGCAGCATAGAGAGCGGAAAAAACAGCGCTCGGTGTTCCGTTTCTGTGCGCATATGTCTGATAGCGCATCATGAACCTTTCGTCATCTATGTTTTTGTGTGCTTCATTTATTTTCCCGGTGAAGCCTTCTGTCTTTTGGTAAAACTCACCGTCCTGTTTGATTTTTGCCGATAACTCATCGAAAAGGCGGCAAAAGGATTCTTCTCCGACGGCTTTTCTGATTCCGGCATCAAAGGAATCATCCTGGAGAGTATAACCTACGGCGCTGAGCATTGTTTCAATGTAGCTCACATTCTCGGCGACAGCCTGATTTCTGATGATCTTCAGGCCTTCCTTGTAATTATATTTGGAAATTGGTCCGAAGTACATAAATGTGCTGAAGAAGTTGATGTCCGGCGGTTGTTGTTCATGACAGTAATTTTTATAATCTCTGGTCGACCACAGCGAAAGCAGCTTTGAATAAAGCAGCGGGTTGTTACGCAGTTGCTTTACGGTAATGCAGGATGTCTTGTCCGCAGCAGCGCCGGGTTTGACTATTTGCAGAGTATTCTTGTCAATAAGGTAACCGGCGTCCTCGACCCAGGTGAGGTAATCTTCCGCGTAAATGCTGCCCGAGTAATGGTGATGGATATCCCCGCCCTTGGGCATTCGGGAGAAGAAAAGATTGAGTTGGGCGACGTTGGGAGAGTTCCCCTCAATAAATTTATTGTAAAGTATTTCGGTTTTGCGGGTATTTTCCAAACCGGCATCTGATTTCCACCCGAGATGTGAACAGCCGGTAATAGTCAATATTACGGTAATGAATATAATCAATCTGAGTTTCATGTTTTATCTCATCTTTTGCGGTCGCCTGCTCTCAGGCGGGCAGTGCAGCAGCTGCCTGATTATGGTTTGCCCGTTCCTTTGATTTGTCGCAGGAACATAATCGGGATCAACCCCACAATGGCAAAGACGGTCAAAGCCATGAATGCCACCCGATATTCTCCGGAAATATCGAAAACATATCCCGTGACTATTGGTCCGAGAGTAGCTCCGATTGTACCGATAAAAAGTACTGCGCCGAAAAGTTGCCCGTGAGATCCCATCCCGAAGAATTCGGCTATTGTCGGAGACATAACGGTAAAAAGACCGCCATGAGCAAACCCGTAAACAACGGCAAACAGAAAAAACGTCCAGAGACTGCCGGCAAACTGCAGCAGAATTAAGCCGCCGATCATGATGATGAAACATGTTATCAGTGAACGTTTGCCGCCGATTTTATCGTTTATCGTGCCCATCACGAATCTTCCCACCATGCTGACGGCACCGATGGTGGAAAGCACGGAGGCGGCTATCGCCGGTTTAATGCCCCGATCCAGGGCATGAGGCACGATATGCACAATAACCGTAAATATGCAGAAGAAAACGGCAAACTCAGAAAGGCAAATTCCCCAGAATTGTACGGTTCTAATTGCTTCACGCAGAGAAAGTCCGTGATCTTCTCCGGATGATGCCTTGTCTTTAATCACCTCTTTATTCCCGTCCGGCAGCAGGCCGATTTTTCGGGGATCGCGTTTCATCAACTGCGCAACCGCGACCAGGGCCACCAAAACAACGCCGCCGATAATGAGGTAGGCATTGCGCCAGCCGCAGGAGGAAATAAGCATTGTCGCGACCAGGGGAACCAGAAACTGTCCTGCGCCTGTGCCTATTTTTGCGATTCCGGACATCATGCCGCGGTATTTGACAAACCAGCGGGCAATGGTGGAGAGGGTAATGACGTCATGGGTACTGAAACCGATGCCCGCGAACAGGCCGTAAAGAAGGTAGAGCTGCCAGGGTGCGTTCATCTGAGACATAATCAAATATCCCAGGCCCTGGGAAATACCCGATACCGTCAATATAATTCTGGGGCCGATTCGGTCGTTTAAAGTACCGGCAATAATTGCACCGGCGCCCATGATAAAAAAGGCAAGAGATGACGCGCCCGAGATCAAAGCCCGGGACCAGCCGAATTCCTGTTGTAGTTCCTTGAAAAAAACGCCGTAGGTAAACATCGCGCCGATAGATACCGCCTGAATGAAAAACCCGGCGGCGACAATATTGTAACCGTAGAAATATTTTGTTTTCAATAACCCTCCCGAAGTTGTCCGTTTGATGAACTACAAAAAACTACCAAATTAGTGAGCTGGTACAACCGTTCCTGTTTATTCCCTTATATGTCGATTATTTTCAAACCTAAATATTTGACCATAGGATCAAAATCACGGTCGCAATGTAAGAGGGTCAGCTGGTTGCGTATGCAGAAAGTTCCGATAATAACGTCGATAGTTTTCCTTGCGGTAACACCTTTCCTCCTCAGAAGCCTGAAATTCACGGCACTCTCCAGTGCTAATGCCTGTTCGCCCATTGGTATGAATGGAATTCGCAAAAGAAGATTCTTGGCTATCTTAAAATCCTTGTCTTTCTGGAATCCCTGGAGAACTTCCGTCAGGATAAGATCACCGATTACGATTGGTGTATTTCCCAGTGAAAAATCGAGCCAGTCCGTTTGAGCTGTTTGCTTACCGTTGAAGTAGTCGGTCCAAACGGATGAATCAACGAGAATCATTTATCCGTCCTCATTTCATTGAGATTGCCGGACCATTTCAGCTTTCCTCGAAACCGCTTGATTTCCTTATGGCTGTTCATTTGGACCAACAATTTCAATCCCTCTTCTATGGCATCCTTTTTCGTTTTGAAACCGGATACCTTCAGGGCTAATGCCATCAGATTATCATTTATGACTACGTTTGTTCTCATTTCTTGTCTCCTATGTGTATGCTGCGTTGTATTATACACATCAGTATCTGAAATTGAAAGGTATTATTTTGAGGCACATACTGGTACATATAACAATTAATATACCGGATTGGCTTCCTCCCCCTGAATTGAAGCGTAAATTACAATATTTTAAATAAAGAATCAAATAATTATCAGGGAATTAAAGAGCTCATTATTTTACAAAAACAACTTGAATAAATTGCCGGAGGGCTATAAATCTGCACTCATATGGATTGGAACGAAGAATTACTGAGAAGCAATCTTGCCGGAAAAGCAATCGGTCATAAGGTTTATTATTATCCGGAAACAGGTTCGACCAACGATGAGGCCTATCGTCTGGCTGCCGCCGGCGCTCCCGACGGTACGGTTGTTATCGCCGATAGCCAGAGCAGGGGTAAAGGGAGAATGTCCCGGATATGGCATTCGCCGGCCGGTGCCAATATTTATACATCCGTTATCCTGCGTCCGCCTCTGAAACCGGCGGCGGCGCCGCAGATTTCACTTGTCGTCGGGGTGGCCGTGGCTGAACTTCTGGAACTCTATTGCCCGGGCAGGGTGGAGCTTAAATGGCCGAATGATGTACTGATTGCCGGGAAAAAAATTTGCGGAATCCTGGCGCAGATGAAAACTGCAGTAAAAGACGTTGATTTTATCGTGGTGGGCATCGGAATCAATGTGAACATCGGGAAAAACGAGTTTCCCGGCGAAGTGAAAAACATCGCCACTTCGCTTTCCCTGGAGATGGGGAAGGAAATATCGCGCCTGGATTTAATAATTAACCTGTATGAAAATCTGGCAAAATGGTATAAAAAACTATTGCAAAACGGCTTTGGCATTATTAAAGAAAAGTGGCTTGAACTTACGCCGATGATCGGGAAAGACGTCCAGGTCATGTTTCTGAAGGAAAGGATATGCGGGAAGGCCCATGATATTGATGAAGACGGTGCTCTCATAATTATTACAGGAAATAACGAAAGATTGAAAGTATCGGCGGGAGACGCAACAGTAATAAAAGGGAACGGATAATTATTTTGCAAAGAATAAAGGAGTGGTAAATATGCTGCTGGTAATTGATGTCGGTAATACCAACACGGTTTTGGGTTTATATGACGGCGAACAGTTGATTCATGACTGGCGCATTCGTACGGTCATTGATCATACCGTCGATGAATATGGTATGCTTATTTTTAATCTGTATCAGTCGAGCCGGATGAAAACCAAAGAAATAAAAGCGGTCACCGGCATCATCATCTCCTGTGTAGTGCCGCCGATGCTCAATATTCTGGAGCCGCTGTGCGTCAAGTATTTTAATCTGAAGCCGCTGATTGTGGGGCCGGGGATTAAAACAGGAATGCCGATTTTCTATGATAATCCCAAAGAAGTCGGTGCCGACAGAATAGTGAATGCCGTCGCCGCTTATGATAAATACCGGCGGGATTCAATCGTCGTCGATTTCGGAACAGCCACTACCTTTGATTATATTTCCAAAAAAGGCGAATACATGGGCGGCTGCATCTCTCCGGGCATAGTGATTTCCAGTGAAGCGCTTTTCAAACGGGCGGCAAAACTGCCCAGAGTCGAGTTTGCCAGACCGAAAACAATCATTACCAAGGATACGATAAGCGCGATGCAGGCGGGCATTATGTTTGGTTATGCGGGACTCGTGGACGGCATTGTCGGAAGGATGAAAGCCGAAGTAAAATCCGATCCACTCGTCATCGCAACCGGAGGACTGGCCAAAGTTGTGGCGCCGGAGGCGAAGAGCATCGATAAGGTTGAAGAAATGCTTACGCTGGATGGCTTGCGCTTCATCTATAATTTGAACGTCAAATCATGCTGAACGTGGGATTGACAGGCGGCATTGCCTGCGGAAAATCAACTGTAGCGAAGATGCTGGTCGGGCGGGGGGCTCATCTGATCGATTTCGATAAGCTGGCTCACGAAGTCTGCGAGCCGGAAAAACCTGCCTGGCGGGAAATTGTCCGGACTTTCGGCGCGGAAATTCTCGCGGCAAATAAAAAAATAGATCGCAACAAATTAGGCCGGATTGTTTTTGATGATAAAAAGAAACTGAAAACGCTCAGTGATATTGTTCATCCTTATATATTCAAAGAATGGCACACCCGTCTGAAAGCGATACGAAAGGCCGATTTACATGCCGTGGTGTTGTCCGATGTTCCTCTCTTGTACGAAGAAAATCTGCAGCATTATTTTGATCTGACTTTGCTTATCCTGATTCCGCCTGAAGAACAGATCCGCCGTCTCATGGCGCGCAGCCGCCTTTCGCATGAGGAAGCGGAAAAACGATTGAAGAGTCAAATACCCATTGGGGAAAAAATCAGGCTGGCCGATATTATCATTGATAACCGGGGGACTGTCGTGGAGACGGAGGAAGCTGTTGCCGAAGTCTGGAGAGATCTCCAGGAGCGTGAAGAGGCCAGACGTAAAAGCCAGTAAAAATCCTTATGCCAATTTGCAGTAAAACAGAAAAATTACGGAGCTGCGTTATTACAGCCTGCCTAAAAGCCTGAGAATCGCGTCGAGAATTGTTAAGGGGTGGGGAGGGCAGCCGGGAATGTATAAATCAACGGGCAGCTGAGAGTCGGCGCCGTTTAATACTTCCGGATGACCGGTATACGGACCGCCGGAAATGGCGCAGGCGCCCACGGCAATGACCAGTTTGGGAGCGGGAACCGCCGCATAAGTTTTGATAAGAGCAAGTTGCATATTGCGGGAAACCGGTCCGGTAATCAAAAGTCCGTCGGCATGACGCGGCGAGGCGACAAATTGAACGCCGTATTGCCCCAGATCGAAAACAAGCGTGCTCAAAACATTTGTATCCGCTTCGCAGGCGTTGCAACCGCCGGCACTGACCTGACGCAGCTTGAGCGAACGGCCGAACAGGCGTCTGCCTTCCTTATCCAGTGATTCCATTAATTGCAGTGCTGAGTTGTCCGTGACGAGATGTTCTCTTTTCCGGGCAGCCAGCCGGTGTTCACGGGAGAAACTTATTGCCCCGGAGGGACATGCCCTGCTGCAGGAATTGCAAAACAGGCATCGGCCGAGGTCAATTGCGAGGTCTTCCCGGATTGCGGCAGTCGGGCAGATTTCCCTGCAAATACGGCAGCCGGCGGGGCATTTGGACCGATCAACTACGGGCAATCCCCGGAAACGATCGGGTAGTGCCGGCATTGTCCGGGTGTAATCAATTGTCCGGTGTCCTTGTTTTAAAGAAACAAATAATTCTCGAATCATAATTTTATCTCACAAGTCGTGACCGCAGTAAGAAAGATTAAAGCTTTTATTGCAAAGCGGGAAATCGGAAATCTGTTGATTCCGCAAGGCAAGCGCAAGCCCTATCCAGTTGTGAAACGAAGGATCGATGATTTTATAATGACGAAAACGGCCGTCCCGGTCGGTGAGCGCAACGTGACAAATTTCACCGCGCCATCCTTCGACGATGGAGACGACGAAACTGTCGGCTGCCGGTGTTTCCATCTTTGCCGATATTCTACCTTCCGGCAGCATTGCCAGCTGATTCTGAATGAAATTGAGCGAACGCTGGATTTCCAGCCAGCGGACATAGGCGCGGGCAAAAACGTCGCCGGTGTGCCAGACGGAAACCGGTATCTGGGAAAAGCGAAAAATTCCCGATGGCAGGTCATAGCGCGCATCGCGTACGATATCACAAGCCCTTGCCGCCGTCCCCACGAGGCCCATGTTTTTCGCCGTTTGCGCCGGGATAAAGCCGGTGCTCTCAAACCGGGCGAGTACGGAAGGAGCATCCCAGAGCAGGTTAACGGCCGCTGTTACATCGGCCAAGCCGGTTTGCAGACGATCTTTGAGCTGTGCGGAAAGATTGCCGGTAAGATCATAGTCGACTCCTCCCGGTACGACAAGACCCCTGCCGAAGCGGCTGCCGCAGAGAAGCGCCGTCATGTTCAGAAAATCGCCGCGGATCCGCCCGCAAAACGATGCAGTGGGAAGATAACCCACATCGCCGGCCAGCGCGCCCAGGTCTCCCGTGTGATTGGCAATGCGTTCCAGCTCAAGGGCGATTCCGCGGATTGATAATGCTCTGAGCGAAACAGCGGTTCCCGCGAGCGCCTCCAGAATATGGTTATAGGCTGTTGTATGGCCGATGGTCGTGTCGCCGGCTATGGTTTCCATGTAATGCAGGGTGCGCTTGCCGGGTCCGCCTAATAGGGCCTTTTCCACTCCCCGATGCTGGTACCCCAGAGAAATTTCCAGATGATAAACATTTTCACCATGACACTGAAAACGGAAATGGCCCGGTTCGATAATACCGGCGTGCACCGGCCCTACGGCGACATCATGTACTTCCGCTCCTTCCAGCCGGAAGAAATCGGTAATGCCGATGTTTGTGTCGCCGGAACCGGCTCTGGAAGGATCTCTCATATAACTCTTATGAAAACGGATCGGTTTCAGCCAGGGATGTCCTTCCGGCTTTATCTCCCATTGTTCATATATTTCTCTTTCGAACCAGTGTGCCTGGGGACATTCGGGAGTCAGCGCGGGATAGCTGTTTTGGACATTGGTGGAAACGACGGACAGTGTCCCGATCTGATCATTGGCAAGTATTGCAAACAGGCGGATTTCCGCACCGGGCGGATCTTTATAGAATACTTGATCCTTCAGCCGATTCTGCGGAACGCCGAAAAGGGCACTGATCCGGGCGCCGTTTTTTACGGCGACGATTACGGCATTGCGAAAAACGGTTGGAGAAACGAGGGGAATATCATCAAGTCTTGTAATCTGGCAGTTGCGCAATGTTTTAAACGACAGAGAGTTCATTGTTTCCCTCCCGGCATTAATATCGTTGTGCCGCCGGTTTGCCTGATGACGTCGGCCGCCGTATTTAAGGCTTGCGCCAGTGTTTCCGGCATCCAGAGCCCTAAAAGCAGAAGAACTGCAAGCGGCGCAAAGACCAGGGTGAATTCCACGGCATTTGTTTTTACCCGGGCTGTCGGCTTTTGCGGGTCATTCCAGACAAGCGGAATGGCGTGCCCCAGAGCGCCCACAAAAACTATCCCTGCTCCTAGAAGAAACAAGATCAGAGCGATGATCGCCCCCTTGTCGACGGCAGCGCGAAGCAGCTGAAATTCACTCATAAACAGAGCGAAAGGGGCGATTCCGATGAGCGCCAGGATACTGCAAAAGATACCGATTCCCCAGACCGGCGATATGCGCAGCGATCCGGACATTTTTTCCATGTCCTGACTGCCGAATATCTGTCCCAGGCGGCCGGCGGCGAAAAAAGAAAGTGTTTTGCAAAGCGAATGGTTGAACGTATGAAAAAGCGCGGCGAAAGTGCCCAGTCCGCCCAGTCCCAGTCCCAGAGCGATAATACCCAGATGTTCGATGCTGTGATAGGCCAAAAGCCGCTTCAGATCGGTCTGGAACAAAATAAAGGCGGCGGCGATAATGATTGAAAATATACCGAAACCGGCAACAAGATCGAGGCCCCAGGACGTATTACCGGTGGAGATTTCAATGATCGGCACATAACGCATGATGCAGTAAAGAGCGGCATTCAGCATGAACCCGGAAAAAATTGCGGAAACCGGGGCCGGTGCCTGGCTGTGGGCATCGGGAAGCCAGCTGTGCATCGGAGCGAGGCCGGCTTTGGTTCCGTAGCCGACGAGCAGAAAGATGAAAGCCGCTTTGATGAGAACAGGGTCGAGGTGAACGGCATTGGTGCGCAGTGTTGTCCATAAAAGCAAATTGTGGGCGCTGAGTCCGGCGCTTTTGGCGGAGGCCGCAACAAGCAGTGTTCCCATAAAAGCAAACGCCACCCCCACCGAGCAGATCAGAATATATTTCCACATTGCTTCCAGCGATTCGCGCGATACGTGCACACAGATGAGAAAGGCGGTGATCAGGGTTGTCGCCTCAATGCCCACCCACATAATGCCCAGATTGTTCGATAACAGGACAACTGTCATTGCCGCCAGCGCTTCGCACCAAAGACACGTAAAAAGGCGAATCTGTTTTACGTTCAGATGTTTATGAATAATTTCTTCTTTAAAGTATATGCAGGCATAAACGGAACTCAGACAAAAGACAGTGATCATGACAAAAAGATTATAAGCGGAAAGAGCATCCATAAAGAGCCACCCCGCCGCGGCAAACAAGACCCTGCCTTGAGGCAGAACCTCACAAATGGCGAAGATTCCGGAGAGAGAGGCCAGAAAGACGGCGGCGCACATCACGCCCAGTGCCGCTTTGGGCGAAGGCATCAGAAGACAGATTAATCCGGAAATTGCAGGAATCGTGATGGCCAGCCAGAGAATTATTTCGTAATCCATTTCCGTTTCATCCTTTCAGGATATTGAGCCGGTCGGAGTCCAGATGATCAAACTCGCGGTTTATATGATAAATGGCTATACCCATGACAAACACGGCGACAAAGACATCAAGCAGGATGCCGAGCTCAACGAGCAGGGGGATTTCCGCAACCGAGACGATGCCGAAAGTGTAAATTCCGTTCTCCATAATGATATATCCGAGACATTGATTAAGAGCGTTTTTACGTGCAATGATCAGGAAAAGTCCGGTAAATAAAGTTGTCAGAGCGGCCGGAATGAGGAGGGTGTTGGCGGCAAACAAAGGCAGCTTTGCCCCCAGCCAGAAAGAAATTCCCAGCATAGCCAGCCCCGCGATGACGGACATGATGTAGCCGACAAAAGGTTCTATCTCGTATTGTGCGCCCGCTTCTCGGATACCGCGCCGCAGCAGGAAAGGGAAGATGAAACCTTTAATAATAAAACTGGCTGCGGCAATAAGAATCAGACGGGGAGTAATCGCGGAAAGTTGCATGGTCAGGGCGAGCACGCCCAACAGCATTCCCTGAAACGAAACGATGCTGATGCAGGTGCGCAGGCGGCTGAGTCCCAGAAGCGCCATGTCGGAAAGCACAAGAAGAATCATCATTATTTCTATTGCCGAATTCATTTTTTTACCTCAAAACCAGAATAAAAGCGAAAAGCGACAGTGATCCCGCCGCGACCAGTAACTGCGGAATACGTATGAGCCTGAGCCGTGCCATGGTGGATTCGATAATGCCCACGATAACCGCCAGAAAAAATAATCCGCCGATTGCGGAAATGACGGATATAAACCAGAAGGAACCGGAAGATGCGGGGAAAACTATCCCGATGATAACGAGCCCCAGAACCCACAGCTTCAGCGCCGAACCGTATAAAATGAAGGCAAAATCAGGGCCGCTGTGATCCAGTACCATTACTTCGTGAATCATGGTTAATTCCAGATGAGTGTTGGGATCATCGAAAGGGATGCGGGCGTTTTCACAAAGATATACGATGAGCAGGGCAACCGTGACGAGCACAACTTCCGGTGAAAGAAAAGAAACCGCCGGCAGCATCTGCGATAAAGACATGGCGTGAGTTTCGCGGGCGATTGCCGCAAGCCCTATAAGCAAGGCGGGTTCGGCCAGAGCGGAAAAAAGTACTTCCCGGCTTGCCCCCATTCCCTCAAAGCTGGAACCGGTGTCGAGGGCGGCGAGAACCGTGAAAAAGCGCATCAATCCCAGAATATAGGCGAAGATCAGCAAATCTCCGGAGAAGGCAAGCGGTGCGGCCACGCCTCCCAGGGGGACGATCGCCAGAGCGATTAGTACCGACGCGAGTCCGATTACCGGTCCGGCGCGGAATATTAAGGAAGTGGTTTGGCTGTAGACGACGCCTTTGCGCAATTGCTTTATTATGTCCAGGTAAGCCTGGAAGAGCGGCTGGCCCGTTCTGCCGGCAAAGAAGGCTTTTGTCTTGTTGATAATGCCCAGCAGCAGAGGCGCCAAAAGTAGTCCCAGGCAGATATTGATAATGGAAGCTATGGGCATGCCGTCACCTCATATACCAGAAAAGCAGGACAAGCAGTGTTATTACAATATAAAGCACATAAATATGCATGCGACCTTCCTGCACTATCTTCATCCGCAGAAAGAATTTATTGATTCCCGTAAAGACTGGTTTGTAGAGATGTTCCCGTCCGATGTCCGGTGTATGTGATTCAAAATTGGCGGCGGAAGGGAAGTAGGTGTCGGGAATGGTAAGATGCTTTTTTGTCCTTAAGAAAAACTGAAAGAGTTCAATTACGGGCTGGGCAAAAGATGATGCCGTGTACTGCATGCGTGCCGTCGGTGCCGCATAACCGCAATCCCAGGTAAGAGCTTTGCCGACAGTCCGTCCGGAAAGAAGGCGGGAGCGCAGTCCGGCAATGACGGCAACGAGTACAAGAAAAACAACGGAACCGGCGGTAACATACAGAAGATAATCCGCTGCTTTTTGGATTTCCGCAGAGTGGGGATTACTGAGAATCGTGCCTGTAACCGGCGACATAAAGGGGAGTAAGAGCGGTCCCAGAAAACCGATAAGTATGCAGGCGGCGGCAAGCCCCATCATGGGAGCCGTCATCCAGCGGCTTGATTCCCGTGCTTTTTGTGCCTCCTGTGTGCGGGGTTCTCCCAGAAAAACAATGCCGAAAGCCTTGGTGAAACAAGCGGCGGCAAGCCCGCCGATCAAGGCAAGGCCGGCAATTGCCGAGACAAGAAACATTGCCGGATAAATATCCATTTTTATTGCTCCCGAAAAAGCGGCAATGTAGATAATAAATTCACTGACGAAACCATTGAGCGGAGGCAATCCTGAAATGGCCACGGCGCCTATAAGGAAAGTGAAACCGGTGGCGGGCATTTTTTTGATCAGTCCTCCGAGATGGTCGATTTCCAGGGTATGAACGCTGTGAAAAACCGATCCGGCTCCCAAAAAAAGAAGCCCTTTGAAGAGTGCGTGATTGACAACGTGCAGAAGGCCGCCCGCAAATCCCAGCGCCGCTACAACGGGCATTCCCGTACTCCATCCGATGAGCCCGACGCCGATGCCCATGGCGATTATTCCTATGTTCTCAATACTGTGGTAGGCGAGAAGTCGTTTGAGATCATGCTGGGCGAGCGCAAAAAGCACTCCGAGCACTCCGGAAACAATTCCGATAACCAAAAGGAGCACTCCCCACCACAGAGGCGGCATTCCCAGGAATGTCAACGTGCGGACGAGCCCATAGATACCGGTCTTGATCATTACTCCCGACATGAGCGCCGAAACAGGGCTGGGAGCCACAGGGTGAGCGACCGGCAGCCAGACATGAAAGGGAATAATGCCCGCCTTGGTGCCGAATCCGATAAGCGCGAGAATAAAACAGATATCGGCTGTCCGGGGAGAGATGTTTTTCAGAAAATTATCGAAATCAAGAAAGTTTGATCCCGTTCCCAGAATCAAAAACATGGGCAGGAGACAGGCTGTGCCCAGATAGGAAGCAATCATGTATGTCCAGGAAGCCTTGCGCACATCTTCTTTTTCATATTCGAAGGCAACAAGAAAAAAGGAGGAAAGCGCCATTATTTCCCAGGAAACCAGAAACAAAATGGTGTTGGCGGCAAGGCAGACCATTGCCATGCTGGCGACAAGCAAATTGAAAAAAAACCAGGATATTCCCAGCAATTTCTTTTCCCGGTAGGCTCGCAGGTATTCTTTGCCGTAAATTGCCACAAGAGCGGAAAGAACAAAAATCGGCATAAGAAAAAAAGCGGCGAGCGGATCAAGCTGGAGAAAGAATGATCCCAAAGGAATATCCCAGGCAAGTTTCAGTGTTTCGGTATTTCCGTAATAAATGATTTGTACGGCCGGAACTATCCCGATTATGCAGCCGAGAACTGCCGCACCGGCACCGAAGGCCGTACTGAAACGGTGACTCTTATAGAAAATCAGCGATAACAGGCCGCCGGCAACAATTATTGCCAGGGAAGTAATTAGAAAAGACATTTAAGTTCTCCCGCCCGCAGCTTTCGGGAAGCCTTCTTCGACTCTCCGGGCCGTCTCCAGAATTATATCCCGGGAACTCTGGTTGATCACGGCATTTTTGAACTCAGGATTACGCAGGGCGAAGGCCAGCCGGGAAAGAAGGTAAAGATGAGTGCGCACGGTAGGGGCGGCAATTGTAAAAAGGCAAAATACCGGTTGAGCGTCGAGTGAAAGAAAATCGATTGCTTTTTCCAGAAAGCAGAGGGTTATCATCGGTTCATGCACGTTGAGCACCAGAGGATTGCGTACATGGGGGATGGCGATTCCATCGCCGATTCCCGTTGAGGCAACATCTTCCCGGGCCAGAAGAAACTGTAAAAGCAATAATCGATCGGCGGCATCGGGAAGACGCATGTTTTCCACGACGGCTTTAAGAGCCGACTCTTTATCGGAGCCGTTGACACGATAAAATATTCCGCCGGCGGTGAGCGCATCGGTAAGACCTGTAACAGGCACTCCTTCCGGTTCCGGAAAGATATTTGCCGACAGGTTTAATTTGCGTGCCGTTGCCCATTCCAAAATTTCTGATTTGTTAAAACGGTATTGACCCTGAATCCGGTAGGCCGGTATGGTTCCCTGTTTTATCCAGCGGCGGATTGATTTTTCAGAAATATTTAAAAGCTCGGTTAAGTCTTTTATGGTTAAGCGCATGATTACTTTTTAATCCTTAATTAATGTATCATTATATATTAATGTCCTTATGTTGCCAATAGTGGACAATGCATGGACAAAATTGATCGCGGCAATACAATAAAAAAAATTTTCTGTCAATTTTATTTTGCATTGTATAGAGTTACTCCTCTTTGCCGCTTTGCGGCCGCGGGACGCTAAGTTTAAGCGGCGTTTGTCATAATTGTTTTTTGGTGTAATCGGCAGCTCATGGGAAATGCTTTATGATTAGTGGAAATACTTATATCAGTTGCCCGGCAGGGAAATGACAATTTATGAAAAAAACGATTAAAAAAGCCGAGATAGCCGTACCTACGGCGGAAAAGCAAAACCGTTGTTTATCCTGCGGCACAACGAAAAACATGAAGAAAAAACGGTATTGTTCGATTAAATGCCGGCAGAAATTGCGTCTGAAGCTGAATATGAGAAGCGGCTTTCTCCAGGCGCTCAATGCCCGTTATGCGACTTTTTATTTTTCCGATACGATGATTACAATGGATGTAATCCCGCGTGGTTTCAGGGAAATTTTTCGATTTACAGCGCTGAGAGTATCCGGGCGTAAGCCGGGGGAGGATTTTTCTAAAATGGCCGATGTTTTGGGTACGGCCTGGTGGGAAGAGCACAAACGCACCAACCGGCAGTACCTGGCTTCCCGCCATGTGCTGGGATTGGCGACGAGAGAGGCGGTTTCCGTGGTGGCCTTGAGGCCTCTGCAGGTTAAAATTCCCACTATTCAGAAAAAATATCTGGATTTTCTGTCCATAGATAAATCCCAGCTGGAATCCCCGGAATTGCGCAAACTTGTCAAAGACGCCTACCGCAGGCAGGCCAAAATTCATCACCCGGATATTGGCGGCAGTGCCGCAACTTTCCGGTCAATCCATGATGCCTATAAAAAACTGCTCCTCTGGGCGGAGAATCCCGTATTTATCCGCCGCCGCGGTTTTACGGATAAATGGTTCTATGACGGCGAAAATAAAAAATGGGTGCAGCCCATCCCTCTTCACGATTGAATGATCAGCAAGGTTGAATCGCGGCGGATATGGCGCCGGGGCTCAATTTCCTGCAATAAAATCTTGCCAAAATACTTGCATTTCATATGGCCTTATGGTATTGCCGATGCAATTTTCATTTGAAAAATGTAGTTATTAAATTCTCTTAAAAATTGCATTAAAAAAAGGAGGAACAGTATGGAAAAAATGGGAAATCCCGGGCCGATCGGATTGCTCGGATTCGGAATGACAACGATTTTATTGAACATTCACAATGCAGGATTTACACCACTCGATGACCATATTCTGGCGATGGGTATTTTCGTGGGTGGTTTGGCTCAGGTTATTGCCGGTATTCTGGAAAACAAAAGAGGGAATACTTTTGCATCAACGGCATTTACCCTTTACGGTGTCTTCTGGATTGCGCTTGTCTGGATGGTCTATCATAAGTTTAATCACGGAACTTTAGCTACTTATTTGCTGGTCTGGGGGATTTTCTCCTTCTTTATGTTTATCGGAACACTCCGCTTGAACAAAACACTTCAGTTTATCTTCGGTACACTGACCTTGTTGTTTGCCCTGCTCACTATTGGAAATTACATGGTGGCGGCAGGTGCGGTAGAAAGCGGGAAATTTCTTCTGAATATCACCGGATTTGAAGGAATCATCTGCGGAGCAAGCGCGATGTATCTTGCCGCCGCTGAAGTCCTGAACGAAGTTTACGGCCGTGAAGTTCTTCCTATAGGTGCCAAGAAATAATAATATTACAAATCGGCAATCGGTTATAGATTAAGTCTATGAAAGATTGCCGATTTTTTTATCTGTGCTTATCCCGAAAACATTGACAACGAGTCCTCTCCGGAAAATAAAAGACCGCAGTATTTTTTGTTGCATTGTTTTCCGGAAGTTGTATCATCAAAAAAAAGTTTTAAATTCCTGACTGAACGGATTGCCTGTAATTGTAAATCTCCGGCAATTAATAAAATAAAATAAATTAAATATAGACTGAAAAACAGGAAACTTCACATTCAAACCCTTGTAACGTTTTATTTTTCAGGAGGAAAAAAATGGATCTTCCGCTGTTTCTAAAAGGTATTGAAATACTGGCCGACTTGTCCGGTGAAGACCTTGCCCTGATTGCGGAAAATGCCCAACTTCTGGATTTTGCAAACGGTGATGTAATTATTAAGCGGGGAGAACCGGGACGGTTTCTTTGGGTAGTCTATGAAGGAGAAGTGGAAGTACTCCTCACGGAAGACGACGGAAGCACAAGGGTTGTCGCGTCTCTGGAGAGAACGCAGATTTTCGGTGAAATGTCGCTTTTAACCGGAGAGCCGGCCGTGCTCGATGTGATTGCCGGAAGATCGTCGAAAATTATCCGTATTCCGCGGGAAATATTTTCCCGGATTATCGCAGGGAATCCTAAAACGCTCGGTAAGTTTACCCGGCTTGTCACTAAAAGACTGCTGCGCAACGAACAGGATGATGCCCGGGAACGAATGAAAAATGCACAAAAGGAAAATGAAGATCCTTACGATCTGAATTTTTCTTCCGTATCCGAACCCATGAAAATCCTCACCGTGAACTGCGGCAGTTCATCGCTCAAGTACACTTTGTTTGATACTACTCAAAACGCGCCGGTGCTGGAGGGCATGATAGAAAAGATCGGTTCCGGAGACGCCTCCTACATTATTCGAACAGAGGATGCCAAAAAAGAGCAGCCGGCCAGGGATATTCTGGATGTGGAAAATGCTTTCCGGTTGATGGTTTCCACCGTAACTGATATGGCCTATACGGGCATGCAGGATTTAAAAGAAATCAGGGCCGTGGGGCACCGTGTCGTTCACGGGGGGTCGAAATTTGCGAGCTCCATTGTAATCAACGATGAGGTGAAAGAGGCGATTAAAGGTCTTGTGCCTCTTGCGCCGCTCCATAATCCTTATAATCTGGAAGGGATTATGCTTATGCAGAAGCTCATTCCCGACGCCCCGCAGGTCGCCGTTTTCGATACCGCTTTTCACGCCGATATGCCGGATAACGCTTACACCTATGCGCTGCCCGCGATTGTCTGTGAGAAAGCGCAGATTCGCCGTTACGGTTTTCACGGGACCAACCACAAGTTTGTTGCACTCAGTGCTGCAACCTTTCTGAAACGTCCTCTGGCCGAGCTGAAGATAATTTCCTGTCATCTGGGGAGCGGAGCCTCCGTTTGCGCCGTCAGCCGCGGAAAAAGCGTCGATACCAGCATGGGGATGACGCCGCTCGAAGGCCTGGTGATGGGAACACGCGTAGGTGATCTTGATCCCGGAATTGTGCTTTATTTGCTGAGCCACTGCGGTATGAGTGCCGATGAGATTGATCAAATGCTCAACAAAAAAAGCGGCCTTCTGGGAATCAGCGGCAAGAGCAACGATATGCGGACGATTCTGGCGGAGGCGGAGACCGGAGACATGAACTGCAAAAGGGCCATCAGCACTTTCTGCTATCGTGCCAAGAAATATATCGGATCTTATGTGGCGGCACTGGGGGGTCTTGATGCCCTTGTCTTTACCGGAGGCATCGGTGAAAATTCCGCCGAAATACGCACCCGCATCTGCCAGGGTCTGGAAAATCTCGGCATATTTATTTATGAAGACACCAACAGAAAAGTAAGTGCAAGGCGGGGGCAAATAGCCGATATTTCCGAACCCGGTTCAAAAATCCGCATTCTGATTATTCCGGCCGACGAAGAAAAGATGATCGCCCGGGAAACGATCCATGCTCTGGGGCGTGTAAGAACCAGGGACGACATCAAAAAACTGCATTTGCGGCCGATTCCGTTGTCGGTTTCGGCGCATCACGTTCACCTGACTCAGGAACATTTTGAAATTCTTTTCGGTGCCGGCCGGACGATGACCCAGCGTTCGGACTTGAGCCAGCCGGAGCAATTTGCCGCGGTTGAGACCGTTAACCTTGTCGGTCCGAAAGGCCGGATTGAGCGTGTCCGGATACTTGGCCCCGCGCGGAAAGAATCGCAGGTAGAAATATCGCGCACCGAGCAATTCACGCTGGGTATTGACGCACCTGTGCGGGATTCAGGCGACCTGGAGGGAACTCCGGGAGTGACCCTCGAAGGAAAAGCGGGGACGGTTAAATTGGCAAGAGGTGTAATCAGCGCAAAACGCCATATTCATATGTCTCCGCAGGAAGCTCTGACCTTGGGACTGAGGGATAAAGACGTGGTGATGGTGAAAGTGAAAGGGGCGAGGGAGTTGATTTTTGGCGATGTTCTGGTGCGGGTGCATCCGAAATACAAGCTCGATATGCATCTCGATACGGATGAAGCCAACGCCGCCCAGATTACCCAGGGAACGGTGGGGTACATTGAATCCATTCAGCATCGCAATTATACGTAAGGATAAGGGCTGAAGACAGAAGATATTTTGATTGCAGTGAGAAAAAGAAACGGGGGGATCTTTTTCCAGCAATGGATGAGGCAAAGAAGAAAACCTGCGGAAATTCAATCCGGAAATGGCCCCGGGACGACCGTCCCCGGGAAAAGCTGCTTAATCGAGGTGCCGGAGCTCTCAGTAATTCGGAGCTTCTCGCGATCCTTTTGCGTACCGGGGTAAAGGGAACAAGCGCCATCGATCTTGCCCGCAGTCTGCTCGATAAGTTCGGCACCTTCCGCAATATGAACCATACCGACCGGCGCGAATGGCAGGAATTCAAAGGGCTGGGACCGGCCAAGATAGCGCAGATTCAGGCGGCGCTCGAAATCGGGCGGCGTTTCCGCGAAGATGAAGTTTTGAGTACCAAGCATAAAATCGACTCTGCGGAAGATGTTTTCAATATCTTTTTACCACAAATGCGCGACCTCAAAACCGAAGTTTTCAAAGTCGTCTATCTCAACAGCAACAATAGAATCATCGATATCGGCAATGCAGCGACAGGCACGGTGAACGCCGCCATGCCGATTGTGCGGGAAATAATTCACACGGCATTGCAGAGATTTGCGGCGGCGATCATCTGTGTCCACAATCACCCGAGCGCGAATATTGCGCCGAGCCCCGAAGATAAAAAGTTCACGCAGGAACTTACGGCTGCGGGCAAACTCCTGGGCGTCAAAGTGCTCGATCATATCATCATCGGCGACGGCAAGTATATGAGTTTTGCCGAGGACGGAATGATGGGATAACCCGGTGAGCGTAAAGTGGAAGACCTTCGTCATTCCGGTCTTGTAAGCATTGTTGCTGGCCAAGATTCCCTTGACATCAGAGATTTAGTTTCTTATAGTTTCAACGTAGACAAGATGATTTATCAAACTATCAACAATTAGAAACCGCCAATTAAACATTAGGAGAACCTGCAATGGATATTATTGAAACTATCAATAAAAGAAGATCAATTCGAAGCTTTAAACCGGACCCTGTGCCTCAGGACGTGTTGAGAAAAATTGTTGAGGCTGCTTTGCGTTCACCGTCGGCATCCAACAGCCAGCCATGGGAGATTGCCGTAGCCGGCGGAACAAAGCTCGCGGCTATCAAACAGGCATGTTTGGAAAATGCAAAAAATAAACCTTGTCTTGATGTGCCTATACCATGGAAATATCCTGAACCCTGGAGCTCAAGACAAGCTGCGGTTATGGCCGGGATTTTGGAGAAACTGGGAATAGCGCGCGAAGATAAACAAAAACGTTTTGAATTCGGATTAGAGGCCCATAGACTATGGGGCGCCCCCAGTTGTATTTATATCATGATCGAACGTTCTTTTTATTTGGCAGACGGTACGACAAATGTATGGAACCTGTTTGACTGCGGCCTGATCACACAAAATATTCTGTTGCTGGCCACCTCGTATGGATTGGGATCGATTCCTGCCATCCAGACTGTGTTTTATCCTGATATTATACGAAAGATATTGGATATTCCGGATTCCAAATTGATAATTCTTGGTATCCCCATCGGGTACATAGATTCAGGCAATTCCGTCAATCAGCTCCAAACTTCACGGGAAAAACTGGAGAAGGTAGCCAGGTTTTACGAATAAATTCCCTGTTGCGGGGAATAAAGGGTGTAAATTCAGATCATAATAGTTTCAGGGAGGCGGTAAAGTGGAATTATCGCAGGTTATTGCGGAAAGAAGGAGCATACGTAAATTCAGGCCGGGGAATATTTCGGCGGAAACGATAAACATTCTGCTGGAGGTGGCAAGACTGGCGCCTTCCGGATCAAACCTACAGCCGGCCCGCTTTATTATTTTGCAGTCGGCCGCAGCCAAAGAGGCCGTATGCCGCTATTCGCCCTATAAGTTCATGGTCAAAGCTGCGGTTATCTTTGTCTGCTGCGCCGATCTGACGGCGCTTTCAGTAAGAGACAGCCGCATTGAGGAGTTAATAAAAGACGGGGTCTTTGAAGGCGTGGAGATGGAAAACAGCAATGTGATGAAAACACCGAGCGCTATCCGGGATGCAGATGCCGTCAAGGCATACCTGGCGATGAATGTGGCCATTGCGGTGGAACACATCGTTCTTAAGGCTGTTGATCTTGGCTTGGGCAGCTGCTGGCTGGGCAGATTTGACAGCGGGAAAGTAGCCGAGTGGCTGCAACTGGATAAAAATATCTACCCTGTCGTGCTTCTGCCGGTCGGCTATCCGGACCAATCGCCGAAGGCGAGACCGCGCTTTCCTCTGGAGAAGTATGTGTTGAAGACCATTTGAATAAGTTCAGCAAAGCCGCTTGATTGATCATGAAAAATCGTCGTGACATGTCGAATTTTCATTTCTGGAAAATGCCGACGCATTATCATTATCGGATATTTAACGCATCGGAAATTGGCAGAAGCCCGGGTGTTTCTGATCATGCCGTGCGGCTATATGGATTTTATGATACAAAGAGAAAGTAAACCAAGTATGCCCGCTGATCTCAAAAGATGCGTGGACTTTCACGGACATATCTGTCCCGGTCTCATCTATGGTTACCGGGTTGCCAAAGAAGCGATGAAGTTGATGAAACTTAAGCGTTCCCGTGATGAGGAAGTGGTCGCCGTTTGTGAAAACGATTCCTGTGCCGTCGATGCCCTTCAGGTGCTGCTGGGCACTGTGGCGGGCAAGGGTAATCTGATAATTCAAGATTTCGGAAAAAATGCTTATACGGTATTGAGCCGTTCTCAAGGTCAGGCTTATCGGTTTTCCCGCAAGACACACTATGTTTATACTGGTAAAGACAAAAAACTGTTTGACCTTTTGGATGCGGCTGTTGCCGATGGTACCGCATCGGAAGAAAAAAGGCGGCAACTCAAAAACCTGAAAATCAAAGATCTGCTTGCGCGACCATTTGCTGAAATATTTACCACCGTTCCAATTCCTTTCACTGAGCCTCTTTATGCCCGGCTTGCGCCGTCCGAGCCCTGCGCCGTCTGCGGTGAGATGACGATGTCGTCCAGAATGAAAAAAGCAAGTGCCGGGCGGCGGATCTGCATTCCCTGCTCGCAAAAAAGACGACTATAGCCGGTAATGGTTGTTCCGGATTGATATATTGTTGTTTCTGCTGATCATCAATTATGATGAGCAAAATAGCTGTTTGTGGTACAATCGACAACATAACCAAAGGCCGGAGGAATAAAATATGACGGCAACGTTTTCCTGCCTGCGGTGCGGGAGGTGTTGTTTTGTTGATTTTACCGCATATGCCGTGTCTGAAGATTTTAACCGCTGGAGCACCGAAAACAGACAGGATATCTTAAACGTCATCGAAAAACGCCATCTCGTCTGGGCGGGTGACAGAATGGCTTCTACGGAAACAGGTGTTCATCCGTATGAATGCCCTTTCCTGTCTAATACCGGAAAAGAATGCTTTTGTTCCATCTATGAAACTCGTCCGTTGATTTGCCGGAAGTATCAGCCGGGATCATCGGAATTGTGTCCGCAGTGGAAATTCGAAGAACAGTGAGGAGAATACACATTATTTATAATTGCTGAACAGGGGAGAAAAGATGATCTACGATTCGTTGGATAATTTTCAGGCTTATGTAAAGATCAACCCGTTATTTCAGATTGTTTTCCAATTCGTTAAAAGCGAGAACATGGCCGCCCTGAAAAAGGGCAAAATAAGTCTGGCGGACGGAATTCAGGCAATTGTCGATGAGTATGAAACGAAAGATCTTACGGATACGTTCATCGAATGCCATAAGAAATATATAGATATTCAGGTAATTATCGAAGGTGTGGAACAGATCGGCATTTGTCCCAAGAATGAGGCGGAAATTATCACGGCTTATGATCAGGAAAAAGATTATGAAAAACTGGCCTGTAAGGTTGATCTGCTGACTTTGAAAAGAGGTTTTTTTGCGATATTTTTCCCGCAGGACGGCCATGTCCCGGGGTTAAAGATCAATAACGAAACGAGTAAGGTTAAAAAGATTGTGTTTAAGGTACCCAGTTTGCAGACTCAAAAATTATAGATTGTATTAATGAATATCGTATGGCGGGAAATATAAAAGGTAAAGTGCGTCAGGCTATTCAGATATGACGGCAATTTCTACTGAAGCGGCGACGGTAATTCTCTTGAGACCTTGTCCAAAGCCGGGTGTAAAAGATATTGAAGTGCTTCTGGTGCTCCGGCATCACAAGAGCAGCTTTGTTCCCGGTTATCATGTATTTCCGGGAGGAGTGATCGACTCTGATGACTACGCATCCGGTGTGGAGCGCTTCATTGCGGAAATAGACAGACGGCATGCTGCCCGGATATTTGCGGATATGTCGTATCCCGAAAAAGCACTGGGCGCCTTTGTGGCGGGAATCCGCGAGACATTTGAAGAAGTGGGGATACTGATTGCCCGGAAAAAGGATGGTTCACCGCTCGCCATCCGGACCGGTAAGGAGTGCGAGCGGTTTGCGGATTACCGACGGGCATTAATCCAGGGGCAAATAAAATTTTCTCAGATCCTGGAGACAGAAGACATCGTCCTTCCCGGGGACAGCCTGCGATACTTCTCTCACTGGATTACTCCCGAGGCTTTGCCTTTGCGTTATGATGTGCGCTTTTTTGCTGCCGAGGTACCCGGCAACCAGATAGCCGTTTGTGATGGTGTGGAATTGACCGATCACAAGTGGTTGCGCCCGCGGATGGCGCTTGCGGATTACGAAGCGGGAAAAATCGGAATGGTTCTGCCCCAGATCATGACGCTTAAGGAACTTTCCCGTTTCCAGACGGTTCAGGAAGTTCTTGCCTACGCCGGGAAACGCAGAATTTCCGCCAATCTGACAAAAATTAAGGTTATCGACGGCAGGAATGTGGAAATCATGCCTGATGGAACCGGCTATGATATCCGCCCTCCGGTGTACTAAATAGAAATTTCTACCTGGGCCCTGCGGCGAACGTGATCAGAGTAAAAGCGTCGATGAAGTACACTATATTGTGAATTTCCCGGGCTTTGCCACAGGCGATTTTTATGACGGTATAAAACAGCAATCCCCAAATGACGCCTTGAGTAATGCTGAAGGTGAGCGGAATAAGCGCAAAGGCGAGAAATGCAGGGATGGCTTCTTCAAAGTCCCTCCAGTCAATATCCACCAGCGGACTCATCATATATATTCCCACGATTACCAGGACAGGCGCAGTTGCCACAGCCGGTATGAAGGAAAGTGCCGGCGAGAGGAACATAAAGGGCAGGAAGAGAAGCCCCGTGACAACGGCGGTGAGACCGGTTCTGCCTCCTTCCTTGATGCCCGCCGCCGATTCGGTGAATACGGTTCCGGAGGAAGTGCCGGCGAGTCCCGAGATAGCGGAGGAAAAAGCATCCGCCATAAGGGCTCTGCCGATATTGACGGGCAGGCCGTCCTTATCCACGAGATTTGCCGCCTGGGCTACACCGACAAAGGTTCCAACCGAATCGAAGAGATCAACGATCAGCAGTGACAATATGGGAAGAATCATGCCGATGGAGAGAGCACTTCCTATATCCAGTTTCAGAAAAACTTCAAAGGAGGGCAGGGAAAATATCCCTTCCGGCGGAATAATAAGCGGCGACGAAAGCCATCCCGTTGCCGTTCCTGCATAAGAGGCTGCTGCGGTGATAAGTGATGTGGCCGCAATCCCAATGACGAGCGCTCCTTTGACGCGTTTGATGACCAAAACGGCGGTTAAGATGAATCCCCCGAGAAACAAAATCGTTTTCGGATGCAGCCCGCCGAATCCCACAACCGTATCCTTGTCGGGCACAACAAAGCCTACGGCGATAAAGCCGATGAGGGACAAAAATACGCCGATACCGGCAGCCATGCCGTTACGGACGGAAGATGGAATCGCCTTGACGATTTCCGTCCGGAAATTGGTGGCCGACAGAATCATTAAAATAATGCCGGATATGAAAACAGCACCCAGAGCCGTTTCCCAGCGGATGCCTGATCCCACAACGAGACTGAAGGTGAAAAAGGCGTTAATACCCATTCCCGGAGCGACGCTGTAAGGCAGTTTGGCATATAGGCCCATGGCAAGTGAACTAAACGTGCAGACGAGAACCGTGGCGAAAAGAACACCGGAGAAGGGCATCCCGGCATTTTTCAAAATGCCGGGATTGACGACAATGATATAGGCCATGGTCAGAAAGGTGGCAATCCCGGCGAGGATTTCCGTCTTTACGGTCGTCCCGTTTTTTTCAAGGTCAAAAAACTTTTCGAGTAACGCCTTCATTTATCCTTTTTTCGCCGCTGATCTGCATGATGAAATTTGAATTTACGGAAACGGAGTATAGGAAAAACATGATTTAGTGTCAATAACTAAACAGGTGAAAAACGCATGCGCAATAGTTGATAGACTGTAGGTATTATCAACAGTCCGTAATCGGTCTGCCTGATTTACGGCAAAAGAAAAATCATGATTGCTTATGTTTATCAAGCCGTTTATAATAAAAATCAAAAAACAAGAGTAATTCTATGCAGGCGGTTATTGATAAAATTGCGGTCGTCGGAGCAGGGGCGCTGGGGGTGGTTTATGCCGCGCATTTGTATGACATGGACCCCCGGTGTGTTTATTTTTTAGCGGAAGGTCAGCGTCTTTTGCGGCTCCGCCGGGACGGTGTGATTCTGAACGGCAAGCGTTACAATATTCCGGTTCGCAGCCCGCAGGAATTCGACCATCCGGTCGATCTGATTATTGTTGCCGTTAAAGACAGGTATTTAAGTACCGCCCTCCGGCAGATGCACAGTTGCGTGGGGCCGGAAACTATTATTATTTCCGTGTTGAACGGTATCGACAGCGAAGAGCAAATCGGTGCAGTCTACGGACGGGAAAAATTACTATACTGCGTGGCTCTGGGGATTGATGCATTGAGGGAGGAAAACCGTGTTAAATATACCGTTCAGGGCCGGCTGATTTTCGGAGAGATGGAAAACACATCTCTTTCCGAACGGGTAAAGCGTCTTCAGGATCTTTTCGGGAAGGCCGGAATTGGTTATGAAACACCGCCGGATATGCTGCGCATGCTCTGGTGGAAATTTATGGTTAATGTAGGGGTAAACCAGGCTTCTGCCGTCCTTGGCGCAAACTATGGTGTATTTCAGACATCGGAGGAAGCGCGTAATCTGATGAAATCGGCCATGAGGGAAGTAATCGCGCTGGCGCAGAAAGCAGGCGTCAATCTTACGGCCGAAGATGTGCACAGCTTTGATCCGGTTATCGACACGCTGGGTCCGCAGGGGAAAACTTCCATGCTGCAGGATGTGGAGGCAGGCCGTAAAACCGAAGTGGGTATTTTTGCGGGCCGCGTGATTGAGCTTGGCAAAAAATACAATATTCCGGTTCCGGTAAATCAGTGGTTGTTTGATGAGATAAAAAAAATCGAGTCCGGCTGTGGGCATAAATAATCAGCCAATCTGAAATGAGTGAACTTCATTTATTTGTTACTAAGGGGGAAGAATGAATATGCGGAAATACCGGATTTTCTTAATTTTGCTGATTTTCTTCGGGGGAGTTTGTTGTGCGGAAAGCGGTGAAGCTCCGGGATACGATCTTAGAAAATGCGATTGCCGGGACCTGCCGGCAATCGCTGGCCAGGAGTGTTATCTGCTCTCCGTCAAGGAAAATCGAAACAATCCGGAGAGCCGGTTCATTGATGTGTTTGTTGCTGTTTTAAAGGCCTTGGATAAAAAATCAGCCGGAAAGCCCACGGTTTTCCTGCATGGCGGTCCCGGAAACGTAGGGACACAGGTGATAGATCAATTCAATAAACCTGAATTCCGGCGGAATCATGACCTTATTTTCTTCGATCAGCGGGGGCTTGGCCACTCCAATCCGTCGATCATGTGTAAGGACTTAAGTACATTTTTAAAGGCTGATCCACTGGTAATCCGCAAATGTCTTGACGAATTCAAGGCCGCCGGTGCGGATATCCGGGGATATGATACACGCCAGAGCGCACTGGATCTGAAAGAATTGAGGCAAAGTCTCGGGATAAGCCAGTGGAATGTATACGGTGTTTCCTACGGTACGCGCCTCGCGCTTGACCTGATGAGGGTGGACACTGAAGGAACGGCCTGTCTTGTGCTGGATTCTCCGATGACGACATCAGATCCGAACAATACAACCGATATAAATTTGAATATGCAAAGAGTTTTTGAGCAAATGTTTGAAGATTGTAAAGCTCAGAAGGCCTGCAATTTTGCCTATCCGGATCTGGAAAAGAAATTTTATGCGGTGACGGATTATATCAAAAAGCACCCGATCGTCATTGAGGTGAAAAATCCCTTAACCGGTGTTAAGACGCCGCTTATCCGGTCGGTTGAAGATTATACGTTGCGGGTCGGCAATATTATCGGTTTTATGGAATACGCTAAAAGAGGCCCTGCGATGATCGACAAGATGTACAAACACGTAACCGGGCAAAAAGTAATGACATCCGAGCAGCTCGATTTGTATTTCGCAAATACCGATCCTTCAACATTTGGTAAAAATAAGGATATGTACTGGGGCATAGCTCTCGGTGTTTACTGCCGCGAGATGTACCCGGTAATGGATTTTATTTCTCTTGATATTGCCCGGGCTGCCATTTCTCCTTTCGGAATACAAAATCAGGACGAAATCCTGTGGAGAACAGGGTGCCCGATGGCCTGTGCGGGGGAAATCGCAAAGGGATTTTGGGAACCTGTAACGGGCGACAAACCGGTTCTGATTCTGACCGGCACGTATGATACCATGACTCCAAGAGCATGGGCGGACAAGGTGGCCCGTGATCTTTCCCGCGTGACTTTCGTAACTATACCGGCAATTGGTCATGCCCTCTTTGCAGCGGAATGTCCGAGGAAATTAATGGCCTCTTTCCTGGATAATCCTTTGGCCAAGCTCGATACCCGGTGTGTACTCAAAATGCCTAAGGCACCGGTTTTCAACGGGCAGTAAATAAAGGGCAACCTGTCGGTGAAGGTATTTTCCCGGTATCGGCAATACTGCATAAAAAAGCCGCAGGGAATGGTTCAACCCTGCGGCTTTTTATTCGGTCTGTCCCCGTTGTTTTAAATTGCCTCAATGGTGGAGGTGGGCTTGGTTGTAATGTTATAGGTAACGCTTACCACTTCAGGGATTTCTTTGGTAATCTTCGCAGCAATCTTTTCCAGGATGTCAAAGGAAAGTCTTGTCGGTTTGGCACTCCGGGCATCGAGACTGTCCCATGAGCGGATTTCAATCTGGTTGCCGAAAACACGCTTTTTGTTGCGCATGCCCGTTACTTTGTCATTGTGCAGAATTGCCAGATACTGAAATGCTTTGATATCTTTCAGGGCAGCTTCGGTTATGGCGGTTGCTTTCCTGACCAGGGCGATTTTTTCGGGAGTTACTTCGCCGATTACCCTGGCGGCGAGCGCCGGTCCCGGGAAGGGAATCCTGTCGAACATGGCCTCCGGCAAACCGAGCCCGCGGCCTGCTTTCCGGACACCGTCCTTGCGCAGTTGGATGAGCGGTTCCAGAATCTTGTAGCCGAATGCCTTCTGGGGATCAATGCCGAGCTGTTCAAAAACATTATGTTGCCTTTTGATTCCGGCGACCGTTTCATCGACATCCGTCAGAATTGTTCCCTGCAGGAGGTATTTGGCCTTACTTTTGATAACCAGTCCGCTGAATATCTTTTTGTAGAAAGTCTGGGTAATGGCCTCTCTTTTTTCTTCGGGATCGGTAAGCCCTTTGAGGGCGGAAAAGAAAGCCTTGGAGGCGTCGAGCACTTCAATTGAAATGCCGAGCTTCTTGAAATCGGCCGCAACTTTGGCCGGTTCTCCCTGTCTCATGATGCCGTTGTCGATGAAATACGTTTTGAGTTTTTTGCCGAGAGCTTTATGGCCCAGAGCCGTCACCACTGACGAATCCACTCCACCGGAAAGCGCGTTGATGGCGAAACCGTCGCCCACGGTTTCCCTTATTTCCCGGACTTTTTCTTCAATGAATTTATTCGTGTTCATGTTTTTCGCGGCAATTTCTTTGATTTTCATGGTGAAGGCTCCTTTTTCGTGAGATATGTTGGACAAGAATCTAGATTAAATTGCGATCAGTTTCAAGCATTAAAACGGAGCGCGGGAAAAATCCGGTTGTAAAATTTACTCAACAGAGTTAAAGATTCGTGGTCTTGAAATGCATTTAAAATAATACTTTAAAGGGGAATTATTATGGAACCGGTCAAAGTTATGCCGTGTCTGGATATGAAAAACGGGCGTGTGGTGAAGGGCGTTCATTTTGTCGATATTAAGGAGGCGGGCGATCCTGTGGAAAACGCAGCTTTCTATCAGGCCGAAGGTGCTGACGAACTCGCGATGCTGGATATTGCCGCAACTCTCGAGAATCGAAAAACGAGACTCGAATGGGTGAAAAACGTTTCGGCCGTTTTGACGATACCGCTCACTGTCGGCGGCGGGATATCGACGCTGGAAGATATCGGGCTTGTTTTGAAGGCTGGAGCGTCTAAAGTTTCCATGAACAGCGCCGCCGTGAAAAATCCCGGGCTGGTCCGCGAAGCTTCCCGGAAATTCGGTAAGGACAAAATAACCGTGGCCATTGATGCCCGGAGAAATTCTTCCTTACCTTCCGGATTTGAACTTGTTGTATCCGGCGGTACATTGCCCGTTGCCCAGGACGCGGTCGAGTGGGCGAAAACCTGTGAGTCGTTGGGGGCAGGGGTGATTCTGCCCACCAGCATGGACGGTGATGGAACAAAAGCCGGTTACGATATCGAATACACCAAGGCAATTTCTTCGGTTGTGAATTTGCCTGTCGTGGCGTCGGGCGGTGCGGGAAAACTGGAGGATTTTTACGAAGCCGTAGTGAAAGGCGGAGCTGCTGTCCTGCTTGCTGCTTCCGTTTTCCATTTCCGGATGCTCAGTATCGGCGAGGTAAAAAAATATCTCCGGAGCAAAGGAATTCAAGTAGCCTGATGGGCGAAAAATAGAATGACATAATTTCCCGACTGAATCGAAGAGGGCATCAAGGCGGATCATGGAGACGTTGCAGACAACGTCCCTGCCTTTAAAAAATACAGACTATCCCGATTTCTCCTAACCGACCAAGACGGTATTTTGCTTTGAAACCGTTATTTCAGTGAATGATTTTCCGGTCTATTGCCGTCGGCCGTTTTCCTTCATGCTCGATCATGGTATTTATATCCGGATTTCCCCGGAAGCGCAGGACATTCAGCATGAATATTTCCAGTTTGTTCAAGACATTGGGCGGCAGAAGGTTGCCGTCGATCTCTATCGATATGGCCGGGTATTTGTGCTCCCTGGCCCATGGAGTAAACAGGCCTTCGATTACGCGTCCGATAAGGCAGGCAAACGGAGAAATATTGACAATGCCGGAATAGCCGTCCATCATGGCCGTGGCCGCGACGCCGCTCGATATGCTGATTTCCGAATGGAGTTCGTTGCTGACGAAATACTTTTCGGTGTTTTTCATTATTGCCTTCATATTATGGGGTGTTTTCGGTATCAGCTTTGTGGAGCTGAGCGCTTTGTGTACCTCTTCCTCCACCTTGTGCTTATAAATGTGCTCGATATTCCAATTGATGAGATCTTTAAACTCCCGGGCGAATGCGCGGCGATACCAGGGCAGCAGCCTAAGCCGTTTTCTTAATTCATATTCCCGGACAAAATCGCAGTAGTACATCCATTCGGCGACATTCGAGACTTTGCCGATGATGCCGCGGCGGCTGAAGTGGGCGATAAGTTCATCCACGGCGAAGTCGTCACGCCGTACGTAAATTTCACCGACAATAAGCACTTTGGAACAGTCTTCCATTTTTCTTTTGAGCGGAATCCTGGCAATGTCGTCCGCTATTTCCCGCAATACCGGCAGGACCTTAGTTACGTCCTTTTCAGCCACGCCGATCATTTTCCGCCAGAGTCCGTCGTAGATATTCATCGCCTCCTGGGGATCAGCCGCGCATGTTCTGAGCGATGTTTCCACATCTTTCATGTAGTCGCCGATAATCATTGCCCACCAGGCATACTTGGAGAATTCTGGTCCGAGCTCGTTGTAGGAATTGTCCGAATCCAGCGTAAAGATAACCACGTTTTCGAGCCGCAGATCCTTGAAAAGGTTTTCATAAAAAACGAAATACTGGCCGGTCCGGCAGGGCCCCGTTGTTGTGGGAACAAACAAGAGGTATATTTCATCTTTACGGTATTTTTCGGAGGATAGATATTTGAGTGCACTGCCCAGAACAAGATGGGACGGCAGGCATTCCTTGCCGGAGGCATGGTTGCGGGCCATCTGCAGCGTATAAACATCAGGTACCGGCATGGCTTCGGCATTGATATCGAGCCCGCGGATAGTTGCAGCGATCAGTTCCACCGAAAGCCGCCCCATGTTGGAGAGCAGGAGTTTGACCCGCGGGTTTCTTTTAATGGGGATTTTTTCACCGGTCTGAATATTTTTAATGTGAATTTCCTCGTTCGGGCTGTTGATAAAGCGCAGTCCGTTGTCGTAGCGTTCTTCAGAGATACCGGTGATCTTGGAGCGATACCCCTCGATGATATCCAGAAAAGCTTCAATGCGCGTATCTACTCCGGCATCGGCCGTGTGTGAATCCATCTCCAGAATGAGAAACGGTTTTACACCCATGATCCATTTCAGGTAATGCAGCATGAAGGAGTCCGGCGCGCAGGAAAAATTCGATATATAAGTGACAAAGATATTGCCTTCATCCTTGAGCAGCTGACTTGCCTTCATATCCTGCTGCCCGTAATACCAGTACATGTTGGAATAGATATCCTTATCTTCAAAGGGAAGAATATCAAAGGGAATTACCGAGTAACCGCGGGTGGCGAATTTCCGCGGGATGCCCATGTTGGCGTCGGTGGTAAAGGCATTATAGGGCCTTCCCAGGAGTGCAATGACCGGGCGTTTGGATTTTCGCGCCGTATCGAGGGCCTCTTTACCCAGCTCGGCGGCCCGGCGGAAATAGTCGAGCTGTTTATTGTAGGCCGTATCAAAAGCGTTGCGTGATTCTTTTTCGGTAAAACCCAGTTTTGTTCCCATTTCCAGGAAAGATTCGCCGGCTTTCTCCAGACCGTAACGGAAACTCACTACCGGCATCAGGTATTTGTTTTCGGGAATTTCCGGAAAGGCCTTCTTGATGTAATAAGGAAGCCCCTGTGTGATGGGGCAGAGATTAGCCGGAGCATTTTTTTCATAGCTTTCCATATCCCGGAAATGGGGCAGGAAAATATAATCCAGCTTGCGGTCGAAAATATCCTGGACGGCACCGTGAGCGATTTCCGCCGGAAAACAATAACTGCTTTCGACTCTGGCCGTTCCTTCATGGGAAATGTTTTTGGAAAGTAAGGCCTCCACGCCGAGCGTGTGGAAAAACCAGGAATACAAAGGCCAGAGAGTATAAACGGAAAAACAACGCGGTATGCCGACCGTGAAATCTCTTTTACGGACAAATTCACCGGGAGCGGGGGCGCATTCGGAAAAAAGAAGGTTGTTGCGCTTTTCGATGTAATCAAAAACTTCCGCCTCATTGACAATGTTTTTCTTGCGGATATTGGCGTATTTGTTACAGCGTCCGCCGAACATGTATTTGTTGCCGTTTACGTTGAGGACGCGGATCGGACAGTAGTTGTCGCAGGCCTTGCACTGGAATTCCTTTTCATAAATGATTTCCGTGGCGAGAATCTTGTCCAGATCGTAGGAAGATTTGGCGAGGAATCCTTCTTTTAATTTCTGTTTGGCCAGGATCCCCACGCCGAATGAACCCATGAGTTCGGGATCGGGCGGAACAAGAATATCCTTATTTAAAAGCATGGCGAAGGCAAGTGGAATGGCTTTGTTTTTGGCCACCCCGCCCTGGAGCACAATGCTTTTGCCGATGGTCCGGTTGCCGACGACTCGATTTAAGTAATTGGAAACAATCGAGGTCACAATGCCTGCCGTTATATCTTCGCGGGAGGCGCCCTGCTGAATGGCGTTGCGGATATCGGAGTTGATAAAGGCCGAACAGTGCTCGCCGAATTTCAAAGGCTCTCCGGCCTGAACTGCGATATCGCCGATTTCCCAGGCATTAGCAATATTCAAATCACCCTGGGCCGATTCTTCGAGAAAGGAGCCGGTGCCGGCCGAACAGGCTTCGTTCATGGCGTAATCAATGGGAACTTTATTTTTCAGGAAAACATATTTGGCATCCTGACCGCCGATTTCGAAAATTGTATCGATGTCGCCTTTATAAAAGGTGGTGCCGAAGGCGTGTGCGATGATTTCATTATAGACGGCCGGTGTTTCCAGAAACACACCCAGAATTTCCCGGGAAGAGCCGGTTGTCGCAGCGAGCGTGATGTTGATTTTTCCGTCGCCGATATCTTCTTTAATCTGCTTTTTCATTTCCACAAAGCAGTTTTTGAGGGCTTTGACCGGATCGCCGTGAGTGCGGCCGTAAAACGATGCGGTAACCTCATCCGTTTCCATGTCGATGAGGCAGGCTTTGGTCGTAGTTGATCCGCCGTCAACGCCCAGTATGTATTCGCGTCCGGCAACGACTTTTCCTTTTTTGGAGGTCAGGTAAGTTACACGGTTTTCCGCAGTTTTTAAACTTTTGAAGCGTTTAAATTGCACTTTTCCCGGTTTGAATAATTTGCCTATGGAGGGCAGAGGTGTCCCGGAATCTTTGGCGAGCAGCGCAGCTCCGTATGCTTCAAAATACGAAGCCTGATCGGGAACGATAAACTCGATGTCCGGCATTCTTTCGCGGATAAAGCGGAGGATATATTGATTCTGGGTGACTCCACCGACCAGGAGGACTTTTCCTTTGGAAATTCTCGCTCTTTTGAGGAAATCAAGAACCTTTGTGGCCATCACGTCGGAGAGCGACAAAACGATATCGCCTTTATTGGCTTCGCCTTTATTCAAACGGTGAGTACAATCACTCTTCATAAATACCGAGCAGCGCGATGATAGCTTCAGGACGCAGCAGCTGCCGGGAATATCGTTGATGTCGGCAAGACCCATATTCATTCTGGCCAGTTGCTGTTTGAAAAATTCGCCGGTACCAGAAGCGCATTTGTTTCCGGAAAAGCTGGTGATGATTTTTTTATTCTTATCGATGGTGTAAACAACCAGATCCTCGCCGCCCAGCGACACCACTGCATCGACTGTATAATTTAAATGCAGGAGCGCTTCTTCGATACAAAGCGGTTCAATTACGCTGTCAATATTTAAAAGATGTCTCCCTTCCGTGCCGGTGGCAAGTGTTTTAATGCCTGCGGGAATGTCTTGAGATGATAAAATTTCCTTGAGAGTAGAAAGAAAATTTCCTTCGTGCGGTTCGACTTTGCTCCAGAGAATGCCGTAACCTTCCAACATGGTGACTTTTACATTTGAGGAGCCGATGTTAATTCCAAGGCTGTACATTGAAAATTCTCCAAAAAGTAATAATGAAATATGAATGATGAATCACAGAACATCCATTAATGCGAACGTATCCCCGGATCAGGTGGCTGCAGCCATTATTTTGCAGAATAATTTTCATGGGGAAAAAGTACTAAGCAGTTGATTCTTTTGCGGTGCATATTGAATAATTGATGAAACATTGTAACTGCTCAGGGGTGGTATTGGCCTTTGGCACCATTGCCCTGAGCAGTTAGAAAATAATATTAATGACCTTCTTCCAGAGCTCCGGCTATATACATCATTGCCAACAGCATGAAAACCAGCGTTTGAATCAGGGAGGTGAAAATCATCAAAGCGAAAACAGGCAGCGGAACAAGCAGCGGTACGAGCAGCAGAACAACGGCCAGTACGATGTCTTCACCCATGATATTGCCAAAGAGACGAACGGTCAGTGAAAGCGGCCGGGAAAGATGGCTGATGATTTCGATAGGCATCATCAGCGGCGTCAACCACCATACCGGTCCCAGGAATTGCTTAACGTATTTCCATCCGTGGGTCATGACTCCCACCACATGAGTCGAGACAAAAACTACAACGGCCATGGAGGCGGTGGTGTTGATGTTGGCCGTCGGTGATTCAAAACCCGGTATGATGCCCAGCAAATTGGATGTTAAAATGAAGATTCCCAGCGTAGCGATGAGCGGAAAGAATCTTCGGGCGTGATGTCCCATGGTGTTCTGCAGCAATTCGTTGAGCGTGGTAATTATGGTTTCCATTACGTTTTGCAGCCGCCCCGGATATGTTTCCAGCCGGCGCGTGGCGAGAAACGACAACAGTGCCAAAAGAACAACCACAAGCAATGTGTATGCTACGTGCGCGGGAATATAGTGGTTTTCCAAAAAAAGTACGGGATGCATACTTTAATTAACCTCCTCAAGACAGTTTTTTTTTGAATAAGCGGTAACGATCAAAGTAATGATGATGTTGATTACCACCACGGAAAGTCCGACAAGTAAGCCGACGACATCAACCGCTCCTCCGGACAGGAGCAAGTATAAAACAACGCCGGTAATGGCCAGGCGAATGTAAAATTTTATCATCACCGGACCTTTAACGGTACCCTTGCTGTTCAGATTTTTAAAAGCGCTTTGCAGGCTGCGGCCTAGCCAGTAGAAGTTGATGATGCTGATGAGACCGCCGACGAGAATTCCCAGTGAAAATTTTAAAGGGGCGAAAATCAGGGAAGGGATTAAAAGAACCGCCAAAAAAATCCAGTTGGCTGTTTCAATTCTTTTCTGGGTTCGGTCTTTTTCGATGAGGTTCACTTTTTAAACTCTTTATAACGGGTTCTTCATCCGGGAAATTTCTCTTAATCAAGAGATACAGGTTGCGAAACCCGGCGGCGATTCCTATTAATAGAAACAGGAAAGTGAAAACATTTCCTGAATCAAATTTACGATCTAAATAAACTCCCAGCATGAGGCATCCGAAAATTGCCAAAACCATTGCAATGCCGATACTGCTGGCATAAGCCATCTGAATGGCGGATTTTCTGATGTCTTTATCCATTTTGTGGACTGCCCCTTAACATTAAAGGAGATTAAAGTCAAACAAAAACACCGGCAGCCGTTCGTTTATCGGCGGCATAAGTTACGGTTATTTTTATACCATTCCACAGTCCGGGCAAGTCCGGTCATCAGGTTTGTTTTTGCTTTAAATCCGAACTCTTCCCATGCTTTTGTCGTGTCAAGTTTCCGGCGGGGCTGTCCATCGGGTTTGGTTTTATCCCAGACTATTTTCCCGGTAAAACCGGTCACTTGTGCTATTAATTCTGTTAGTTCCCGAATCGATACTTCGAAACCAGCTCCGATGTTGACAGGGTCGCTCTTATTGTAAGATTCGGCGGCAAGGCAGATTGCTTCCGCTGCATCTTCCACATAGAAAAATTCACGCGTGGCCGATCCTGTTCCCCAAACTTCAATAGTTTTGTCATTATTATCAATGGCATCGATACATTTTTTGATTAATGCCGGGATGACGTGAGAGGAGTCGGGATGGAAATTATCACCCGGCCCGTATAGATTTACCGGCAGCAGGAAAATGGAATTAAAACCGTATTGGCGGCGGTAAGCTTGTGACTGAACCAGCATCATTTTCTTGGCAAGTCCGTAAGGAGCATTGGTTTCTTCAGGATAGCCGTTCCAGATATCTTCTTCCTTAAAAGGGACGGGAGTGAATTTGGGATAAGCACAGATAGTGCCCAGGGCGAGAAATTTTTCAATTTTCCGCAGGTATCCTTCGTGGAGCAATTGCGTTCCCATAATCAGATTATCGTAAAAAAGTTCCGCCGGTTTTTCCTGATTAAAACCGATGCCGCCTACTTTGGCCGCCAGATGAATGACGATTTCCGGGTTGGTTTTTTGATACATTCGCTGAATATCGGCAAGCTTCGTCAGATCATATTCGGGGCGGTCGGCTATTTGAATATGGTGGCAGCCGCGCTGAGAAAGATTCCGGATAAGATGTGTGCCCAGAAATCCTTTGCCGCCGGTAACGGTGATGCGTTTGTCCGTAAACATGAAAATAACCTCATTATTATTTCAAATTTTGTCGCTGTTGTTGTAACGGAAGCCGGCATCGACGAGGGTTTTTTCCTTTTTGGCCAGTTCCATATCGGCGGCGATCATCATATCAATGAGCTTGTCAAAATTTACTTTGGGCTTCCAACCGAGCATTTTTTGCGCGCGGCTGGAGTCACCTAAGAGCACATCCACTTCCGTAGGACGGAAATAGCGGGGGTCCACGGCGACATGTTTTTTGTAATCGAGACCTAGTTTGGCAAATACCCTTTCGACAAATTCGCGGACGGAGTGTGTTTCACCTGTGGCAATGACATAATCATCCGGTTTTTCCTGCTGCAGCATAAGCCACATCGCTTCCACATAATCTCCGGCAAATCCCCAGTCTCTTTTGGCTTCCAGATTGCCCAGATACAGTTTATCCTGGAGGCCGAGTTTTATCTGTGCCGCAGCCCGCGTAATTTTACGGGTGACGAAGGTTTCACCGCGTCTCGGCGATTCATGATTGAAAAGGATGCCGTTTACGGCAAATTGTTTATAGGCATCGCGGTAGTTGCGAACAATATAATAGGCGTAAACTTTGGCGGCGGCGTAAGGACTTTGCGGCTGAAAAGCGGTATTTTCGTTTTGCGGCGGGGGAGCGGCGCCGAACATTTCACTTGATGACGCCTGATAAAATTTTGTTTGAATGCCGGTTTTCCGGATGGCTTCCAAAATGCGCAAGGTACCCAGACCGGTGATGTCGCCGGTATATTCCGGCATGTCGAAACTCACCCGGACATGGCTTTGTGCGCCCAGATGATAAATCTCATCGGGTACGATGGAATGCAGCAAATCCATCAGTTGGGCGGATACGCTTAAATCTCCGTAGTGCAGAAAGATGCGGGCGTCCGGGTCATGAAAATCCCGGTAGAGATGATCAATCCGGCCGGTATTAAAAGAGCTGGAGCGGCGGATTAAACCGTGAACCGAATAGCCTTTGGAGAGTAACAACTCGGCGAGATATGATCCGTCCTGTCCGGTAATACCTGTGATTAAAGCTTTTTTCATAAATGTCTCCGATTTTATAAGATTTACAAGCGCCAGTAATTAATGCCCAATGCCCGCGCCTGTTGTGGTTCAAAAACGGCCTTTACGTCGATCAGAATAGGGCATTCTTGGCGGCAAAGTGCGGCAATACGGGTAAGTCCCATATCCTGATAGGAACGGTGCGCTACCGCGAGCACTACGGCGTCGACGTTTTGAATATCTTTCAAAGAAACAAGCTTTATGCCGTAATGCAGGTTTGCCTCCTCCGGAACGGCGAGCGGATCGTGGACTAAAACTTCCACACCGTATTCCTTCAATTCTCTGATGATATCGATGACGCGAGTGTTGCGCAAATCGGGAACGTTTTCTTTGAAAGAAAGCCCCAGAATGGCCACCCGGGTATTGCGTACCTGTTTATCCGCCGCAATCAGCAGTTTGATGGTCCGTTCGGCTATATATTTGCCCATGTTGTCGTTGATGCGCCGGCCGGACAGAATAACTTCGGGACGGTAGCCAATACTTTCCGCTTTATAGGTGAGATAGTAAGGATCGACGCCGATGCAATGGCCTCCCACGAGACCGGGCCGAAAAGATAAAAAGTTCCATTTTGTTTCCGCCGCTTCCAGCACCTCCACGGTATCAATGCCCATTTTATTGAAAATGATGGAAAGCTCATTCATCAGCGCGATGTTGATGTCCCGCTGGGTGTTTTCGATTACCTTGGCTGCTTCGGCCACTTTGATGGATGATGCCCGGTGCAGTCCGGCTTTGACGACGGATCCGTATACGTCTTCCAGAAAATCGAGAGTTTCGTTATCGGAGGCCGAAATAATTTTTACCGTTTTGGCCAGTGAATGTACCTTGTCTCCGGGATTAATGCGCTCCGGTGAATAGCCGACGACAAAATTCCGGCCGAATTTCAGATTTGATTCCCGCTCCAGAATGGGAACACAGATGTCTTCCGTTACGCCCGGATAAACCGTGGATTCATAGACGACGCAGGAGCCGGCCGATAAATGACGGCCGATTATGGCGGAAGCGTTTTCCATTGCGGTCAAATCCGGAACATGAAAATGGTCGACGGGTGTAGGTACGGCCACAATGAAAAGACGGCACGAAGCCAGCTCCGCCGGTTCGGTGGTGAAATGAATAGATGATTTTTTAAGTTCGGTATCAGTAAGTTCCATTGTCCGATCGTGGCCGTTTTTTAATTCATTGATCGATGTCTCATTGTTGTCAAAACCGATGACCGAAAAATGACGGGATAAATGCACCGCGAGCGGCAAACCTACATAGCCCAGGCCTACTACGGCAATTTTATCGATTTTATCGTAAAAAGATTTAATGGAGAGGGGCTTCCCCATGAAGATATCCTTATCTTTGATTTCTTTACATTGTTTTACGGTTCGCAACTCTACAAGATTGATCAGCGATTGTCAATCCGCCGGATCATAAAGATTTCAATGTTTCGGCACAAGCCTGAACGGTAAAATCCAAATCGGCATCAGTATGAGCAAAGGAGATGAAACCGGCTTCAAATTGCGACGGCGGAAGCCAGATGCCGCGACCGATCATGCCGTGGAAAAACCTGGCGAACAACCCGGTGTCCGATTTTTGTGCGGAGACAAAATCATAGACGGGGCCTGTCTGAAAAAATAAGGTAAACATGGAATGAAACCGGTTTATGCATACGGGAATTCCCGCGGCCGAGAAAATCTTTTCGCAATCCCGGCAGAATTTTGCCGTTTTTGTATCCAGTTCTTTATAGGAATCCGCCTTTGTCTTGAGCAACTCGAGAGTGGCAAGGCCGGCATTCATGGCGAGCGGATTGCCGGATAATGTTCCCGCCTGGTAAACGCCTCCGGTAGGGGCAAGAGACTCCATTATTTCTTTTTTCCCTCCGAGGGCTCCCACCGGCAGACCGCCGCCGATAATTTTACCCAGGCAGGTAATGTCCGGTTTGATGCCAATCATGTTTTGATAACCGCCGAACGTAAAACGAAAACCGGTAATGACTTCATCGAATATCAAAAGGATGCCGTGTTTTGCGGTAATTTTCCGGAGTCCCGCCAAAAAATCTTTTTGCGGTGCCACTACTCCCATGTTTCCCGCCACGGGTTCGACGATAATCGCCGCCAGCTGCGATCCGTAGTGTTCGACCGCTTTCTGCACCGCATTAATATCGTTGTAAGGCAGGCTGACGGTCATTTCTGCCAGAAGTGAGGGGATGCCGGGAGAACCTGGTATCCCCAGGGTGGCTACTCCTGATCCGGCTTTAACGAGCAGGGAATCGGCATGCCCGTGATAGCAGCCGTCGAATTTAAGAATCATGTTCCGTCCCGTATAACCGCGGGCAAGGCGGATTGCCGTCATGGTGGCTTCTGTTCCGGAACTTGTCATGCGCACAAGTTCCATGGAGGGTATTGCCGCACTGATTAACTGCGCTATCCGTGTTTCCGCTTCGGTCGGCGCGCCGAAGCTTGTTCCTCTGCCGGCGGTGCGGCAAATGGTGTCATGAACGTAAGGATCAACGTGGCCCAGGATCATCGGTCCCCAGGAAAGGACAAAGTCAATGTACTCTTTCCCGGCTACATCATAGATTTTGCTTCCCCTGGCATGACTGACAAAAATCGGATTACCGCCGACTGATTGCCAGGCACGGACCGGAGAATTAACGCCGCCGGCGATGACCTGCCGGGCTTCGGTAAAATAATTTGTTTTGTTTTCAGTCATTAAAATACTCCGGAGATGTTTTTTTGTATTCCTCAAGACTTTCCAGAATTAAAAAATTGCGATTATTGATCGCTTCCGCCAGGAAATCGATGATAACAGCGATATTATCATCTTTCGTGTGGAGCATTGTAAAAAGATTATATTTGTTTTGGAAGGCAGGTTTGCGTTCATAGCAATGCGAAATGAAAGAAAAAGACGCAAAAATTTTGCCTGCCTTTTCTGTCTGAGAGGGCTGCACAGACCATACAACAAGGGCGTTTTTGGTAAAACCGGCTTTGGAATGATGCAGGACTGCGCCAAACCTGCGCATAATGCCTTTTTGCAGGAGTTCCCGAGAAGTTTGTAAAATTCCGGCGCCGGTCAGGCCGCAAGATGCGGCTATTTCCGCAAATGGAGATGGAACCAGCGGGATGTCGGCAATGGCCCGGGCAATTTTCTTTTCAGCGGAATTCATTGTTTCCATGTAATAACTTTTAGCCTGCCTGGAAAATAAAATCAAGCGGCGGATGGAGCAAATATTTCTTGACAATTATTCTTTACGCCGTTAAAAATAACAACAATAAGTCCCCGGAGCATTAAATTTTTCAGAAAGGAGGTGTGCCAAAAAACGTTAATATTGCGGGGGGATTTAAAAATTCTCTACAAGGAGGCTTAAATGAAAAAGAGTTTGATTTACACGATGATGGCGCTTGTGCTGGTTATTTTATCCGCTCCTTTTGTACTTGCATCTCCTGAAGCGGCAAAGGCTTCCGCAGGAACAATTGATTACACCAAGGCGATAGTTATAGGTTGTTCTTTAATTGCCGCCGGTATTGCTATCGGAGTCGGTGCAGTCGGTGCCGGTCTTGGTCTCGGCCAGGCGACAAGCGGTGCGAGTAATGCAGTAGGAAGAAATCCCGAAGCTCAGGGCAAGGTAATGTTGACCATGATGGTTGGTATGGCTATGACGGAATCCGTCGCAATTTACGCGCTGGTTATCTCTCTGGTCATCCTTTTTGCCAATCCGCTTATTAAATTGATTGGCATGTAAAAAAAGTTATCAGGTATTTTCCCAAAGGGAGAAGAAGCAAATAATAATGGACTTCTTCTCCCTTTCTTATTTCGCCTCAAATTCCAAAACAAATTACACCAAAGTTTGTAAGTTGAATGATCCCGCAGAAGGCGCAGGAAATTGCAGATATACGTGATATCCCGCAAGTTACGCTTTGCTGGCTTTTTATTCTTCCGGAGAGACGCTGCCGCGTAAAAGTTTTTTTTCCGCCTGATGATGTTTGGCGGTGAGAATTTTTTCTTTAGCCCGGCGGCTGCGCTTTCTTTTCTGGCGGCGGATTTTTTCCATCTTTTCTTTTTCTTTTTCCACAAAACCTTTTTGCGCCTGTTCGATTTTGTCCAGCAATAAGCGTCGGGCCAGGAAACGATTCAGCGCCTGAGAACGTTCCCGCTGGCATTTTACGCTGAGTCCGGTAGGGATGTGCAGCAATTGAACGCAGGAAGAAGTTTTATTGACTTTCTGGCCTCCGGGGCCTGAGGAACGGACAAAAGATTCCGCAAAGTCGTTTTCGGAAACTCCCAGAGCAATCATCCGTTCGGTTATTGCTTTTTCTTTTTCGGAAGAGACAGGCATAACCGGTCCTGCAATGTGTGTGAGTTACGGAATGGAATAAATTTCATCGTCAATCAGATGAAGCCAATTTTGTTCCAGAACTTCTCTGGCTTCTTCCAGTTTATCAACACCGAGAATCAGGATTGTTTCCTTGCCGATACGGTTGATGGTTGTGTAAATATAGTGGATATTGAGATCGGCATTGAACAGGGGATTTAATATGGCATTCATGGCGCCGGCATGCTGAGGCACTTCCACCGCCAAAACTACAGTGACTTCAAAATCAAAATGGTAACTGGCTAAAAGAGCGGCAGCCCGCTCCGGATCGTTAACCACCAGGCGAACCATGCTGTTTTCGGTTGTGCTGGCAGCGGATACTGCTTTTATACTGATATCTTCCGAATCCAGAATGTGGGTAAGTTTGGCAAAGGAGCCGGGTACATTGCCCAGCATTACGGAAATTTGTTTTACAGCCATGTTGAAATATATCCTCAAATTAGTCTTTTACAAAATCGTAACCGGCGGTGAATGCCTTCTGGTTCAGTTCCGCCACCGATTTTTTTTTGCCGCCCATGATTGTTCCAATACTTTTTAAATAGACATCCGAAGGTACAATGCCGGTTTTCTTGATGAAAGCTCCCATCATGATAATATTGGCTACCCGGATATTGCCCATTTCCCGGGCCATATCGCCGCAGGGAACGGCGCATATCTTAATGTCTTTACGGCTGGGACGAATTTCCACTATGGAAGAATTTAAGAACATGGTGCCGCCGCAGGTAATTTTATTCTGAAAAGTAATAAGCGACGGAGAATTCATCACAACCACATAATCCGGTTCCGAGGCGACAGGCGAAGTAATTTCCTCATCCGCGATGGCGATGGTGCAGTTGGCCGTCCCGCCGCGCACTTCCGCACCGTAGGAGGGCAGATAGGTAACATGATAGCCTTTATTCATTGCGCTGTGGGCGAAACTGTAACCCATCATTAAGACTCCCTGGCCGCCGAATCCGGAAAAAATGGTTTTGAGCATCATGAGGCTGCCTCCCGGGATTTTTTCACAGCGGTTGTATTATCTTTGAAAACACCCAAAGGAAATACTTTACTCATTGTGGTGTCGATCCATTTGCAGGAATCGATGGGTGTCATTTTCCAGTTAGTGGGGCACGGAGAGAGTATTTCCACCAGCGAAAAACCAAGACCGTCGATCTGACATTGAAAAGCTTTCTTAATGGCCTTTTTGGTTTTATTTACTCCGGCGGGAGAATTGACGGCGCACCTTTCAATGTAAGTGGTGCCGTCAAGCGAAGAAAGAAGTTCACATACTTTCACCGGGTAGCCTTCCGACGTTTTATTGCGTCCGCCGGGAGTGGTGGTTGTTTTTTGCTCCAGTATGGTGGTCGGAGCCATCTGACCGCCCGTCATACCGTAGACGGCGTTGTTAATAAAAATTATGGTGATGTTTTCCCCGCGATTGGCTGAATGAAAACTTTCGGCGATTCCAATCGCTGCTAAATCCCCATCTCCCTGGTAGGAAAAAACAATACCGTCCGGCAGCATCCGCTTGATTCCTGAAGCCATTGCCGGGCCGCGACCATGCTGTGCTTCAATCATATCTACATCGAGGTAGTTATAAGCCAGGACGGCGCAACCGGCCGGCGGGATGCCGATAGCGGTTCCCCGTATGCCCAGTTCATCGATAACTTCGGCGACAAGGCGGTGAGCAATGCTGTGTCCGCATCCCGGGCAGTAATGAAAAATTGCTTCTTTTAGACATTTCGGTCGACTGAAAACTTTTTTTGCCATATTTTTTTGATTCCAAATTTAACTTTCAGATTAATCTTTTTTTTCGTAATGCCGTGCAACTACATTGGCCAGCTCCGCCGGTGTAGGTACGACGCCACCCGGACGGCCATGAAATCCGATATCAGCATAACCCTGCAGTGCGAGCCTCACATCTTCGAGCATTTGGCCGGTGCTCATTTCAAATACCAGAAAATTATTTATTTTTTCCGCAAGTTTCCGCAGCTTCAGTTCCGGGAAAGGCCACAGGGTGATCGGCCGGAAAAGTCCTACCTTCATTCCTTTGTCCCGCAGGCGTTTGATGGCGCCTTTGGCAATGCGGGCGGAAGTACCGTAGGCAACAATCACAAGTTTGGCATCTTCCGTTTTATATTCTTCATGGAGAGTTTCATGATCTATAATAACCTGATATTTTCGTGCCAGTTTCCAGTTGTGTTCTTCCATGTCGATGGGGTCCAGAATAAGCCCGCGGATGATTTTACTCTTACCGTGACCGGCTCCCCGCAGCATAAATTTTTCATTATACTGCCTTGGTTTGGGTTTTTTAAAAATAACCGGTTCCATCATCTGTCCCATCATACCGTCGGCCAGAATCATAACAGGGGTGCGGTATTTGTCGGCCAGATCGAAAGCGTCCATTGTTAAATCGGCGAGCTCCTGGCAGGTGGCCGGTCCGAAAACGATTGTCCGGTAATCACCATGACCGCCGCCGCGTGTCGCCTGAAAGTAATCTCCCTGCGCCGGGCGAATATTTCCCAATCCGGGACCGCCGCGCATGATGTTGACGATTATTCCGGGAAGTTCACAAGCGGCCATGGAAGAAATGCCTTCCTGTTTCAAGGAAATTCCCGGACTTGACGAAGAAGTCATAACCCTGGCTCCTGTAGCGCTGGCGCCGGTAATCATATGAATGGCGGCAATTTCACTTTCCGACTGCAGAAAAACCCCACCCTCTACGGTGCGCAGATGTTCCGCCATATATTCGGTAAGCTCATTCTGGGGAGTGATCGGATAGCCGGCATAAAAGCGGCAGCCGGCACGGATCGCCGCTTCCCCGATGATATTGTTTCCGGACATTAGTACTTTATTCACGGTAGACCTCGATAGCTACTTCCGGGCACATGACGGCACACAATGCACATCCGCTGCACTCTTTTTTTTCGGCAGTGCAGACAGGATGATAGCCGCGGGAGTTGTATTCTTTGGCGGGCGTAATACAGCCTTTCGGACAGGCATAAATGCAAAGATGGCATTCCTTACAAAGTTCTTTATTAATTTCAATATAACCTTTCAAAATCAATCCCCAAAACAATTTTAATTACGGTCTGGTCATTTTCTTTCCGAGGCGCGTTATTTTGCTCATTATGAAAGGAAAGTCAAGGGATAATTAATGAGACCGGGGGTTCAAGGCAAATGGCAGATAGTTGAACAGAATTAATTAAAAAGAAAATTATTTCCTTCAGGCTACATTCTGGTAATTTGAAATCCTTCCAGTTTTATGGCCACCGACCGCTGTAAAAGATCAATGGAAATTACAAAAAGCTCCTTTTTTACATTGCTTGCAATTACTATACCCTCAATTCCGGCAAAAGGACCGTCGATGATTCTTGCAGGTTCTCCCACCTGGGGGTATTGCAGAGAGAAAACCTCCACTTTTTTATTGAGAAGCTGTTTAATGGCTTCAATTTTATTATCCGGTACGGCCACCGGTTCGGCATTTTCTTTTTTGCCGAGAATTCGCACGACTCCAAATGTTTTCAAAATGGATATTTTGAACTCATTGTCCAGACAGGGTGTCTCCACGAATAAATAACCGGGGAAAAGGGGAATAAATATTTTTTTCTTCCGGTCTTTTCGCTTGCTCCAGACTTCTATCTCGGGTAAAAAAGTCAGGATGCCTTTTTGCAAAAGGCCGGAATTTGCCTTATATTCATGGCGGCTTCTTGTACTTACTGCATACCAAGGCATAAAAAACCATTTAATTTCAGGACAATATTCAGATGCCTGTCCTCCTATAATAACTACCGGTATTTTGCAATGGAGATTTGATGAAGTTTTTACGCATCAGTGGAATAAAACTTAATTTAGATGAAAATGAAGGGCAGTTGAAGGAGAAGGCGGCATCGGTTCTGTCGTTATCTCCGAGCTCTGTTCGTCAAATCACTGTCATCAAAAAAGCAATTGATGCGCGGCGAAACAAACCGCCTCATTTTGTTTATGTCGTCGAAGTAAGCGTTCCCGATAATTTTCAATTTTCGGGTGATCGGGAAGACGGTATTCATTTACAGGAATCGGGAAATATATCTTCGGAGCCTTGTTTTTCTCCGATACCCTCCTTCCGATATCGGCCGGCAGTTGTCGGCAGCGGGCCGGCCGGTCTTTTTGCCGCTTATGTATTAGCGGGAAGAGGCCTTCCCGTATTATTACTGGAAAGAGGGACATCGATTGCCAAACGAAAAAAAGACGTAAGGGCCTTCTGGGAAAAAGGCATTCTTAATTCCGCAAGCAATGTTCTTTTCGGCGAGGGAGGAGCGGGAACTTTTTCCGACGGGAAACTGACCAGCCGGAGTAAAAATCCTTATTCCGCCTGGGTAAAGAGAATTTTGGTGGAGATGGGGGCGCCCGCCGCCGTCCTGACCGATGCCAAACCCCATATCGGTACGGACCTCCTGGAAAAGGTGGTGATTAATTTACGCAATCGGCTTTTAGCCATGGGATGTACGATTCGCTTTGAAGCGCAGGTGACTGATTTTGCAGTGCGGCAGGGCCGGCTGGCGGCAATTATAGTGAATGGGAACGAGGAAATAGAGGTTAATCAATTGGTACTCGCGATCGGCCAGAGTGCCGACGATACCTATGAAAAACTTCTGGCCAATGGTGTCCGGATGGAAGCCAAACCCTTTGCCATGGGGCTGCGTATCGAACATCCGCAGGAATTAATTAACTCCATTCAGTACGGAAAATGGTCCCAACATGGCAAACTTCCTCCGGCGGAATATTTTATAACGGCGGCAATTCCGGAAATGAAACGTTCAGTCTATACTTTCTGTATGTGCCCCGGCGGCAAGGTAATCGGCTGCAGTGCTTTTCCCGGCTATGTTTTGATAAATGGTATGAGTAATTCCCGGCGCTCCGGTGAATTTGCCAACAGTGCCGTTGTTGTGAACGTCCGGATTGAAGATTTTGCTCTCCGGGAAGGGCCTCTGGCCGGACTGAATTTTCGGGGCGAGTGGGAAAAAAAAGCTTTTGAGGCTGGCGGAGGTAATTATTGTGCTCCGGCCCAGAGACTGACCGATTTTCTGCAAAGAAAGGTGCCCCAACCGATCGGAAAAACCAGTTTCCATCCCGGAACAACACCCGTGCTGCTTGATACGGTACTTCCGGATTTTACCGTTCGCGCATTGAGAGCGGGCATTCATGAATTCAACAAAAAAATGCCGGGATTCATTACCGGTGAGGCCCACCTGATCGGTGTGGAGACGCGCACTTCTTCCCCGGTGCGTATCTGTCGGAGAAGCGACGGACAGAGTGAAACGGTGGGTGGCCTTTATCCCTGCGGTGAAGGTTCCGGATATGCCGGCGGGATCATCAGCTCGGCGCTGGACGGAATCAAAGCGGCGGAAAATCTGATAAACAATTTAGATTATGGCTTATAAAATCATGTATTAGATAAATGGTATTACCTTCATCTGAAACGGCTGTCGATTATAATATCGGGTCCGCATCTTCTGATTTTTTGAAAGGATAATTTTTGGGCATGGTTGAGATCGCGGATCTGTAAATCTTCAACCGCTTCAATTCCTTTTCCAATGATTTTCGGGGCGATTATCGTCACCAGGCGGCAGGCTAAATTGTTTTTCAATGTCGATGTAATAATCTGCGCTCCTCCTTCCACCAGAACGGAAGATATTCCCCTTAAAGCAAGGGTTTTGAATAACTTTTTTAAATCCACCTTGCCTTGTCCGTCTTTTTTGATGGTTATTACTTCTGCGCCGGAAGCCTCAATCAACTTATATTGAGGATTGCCGGGTGATTTTACTGTGGCGATTAATGTTTTAACGGCAGTCAGGTTCTGCAAGATTTTTGCTTTAAGCGGAGTTTTCAGGCCGGAGTCAACAACCACCCGCAAGGGATTACGACCGCGGACAAGCCGTACGGTAAGTTCCGGATTATCGTTGATGGCTGTTCCCGTACCGATTAATACGGCATCGTGCTCCGCTCTTAACTTATGCGCAAATTTACGTGATGCTTCCGAACTGATCCATTGCGATTGGCCGCTCGCTGCGGCAATGCGGCCGTCCAGTGTCTGGGCATATTTTATGGTAACGAAGGGCATGCCGGTTTCCATGTAATGGAAGAAAACTTCATTGAGACGGCGGCATTCCTGCTCCAATACGCCGGTTTTTACTTTAATTCCCCGCTTCTGCAGAAAGTGTATCCCCCGGCAAGAAACCAGCGGGTTGGAATCAACCGAGCCGATGACAACATTCCTGATTTTACTTTTAACAATTCTTTCCGTGCAGGGAGGTGTTTTCCCCTGATGACAACAGGGCTCGAGGGTGACATAGAGTGTTGCTCCGGCGACATCTTCGGCGGCGTTGTTTATGGCGTTTACCTCAGCATGATTCTCACCGTATCGTTTGTGATAGCCATGACCTATAACGCGGCCGTTTTTGACAATCAGCGCACCGACGAGCGGATTGGGACTCACATAACCAATCCCTTTCCGGGCAAGTATTATTGCTGCTTGCATATAGTATTCGTCATCGTTCATATTTATGACAAATACTCCATAATTTGCCGTGATGTAAAGAAAATTATTGTTCAGATGTTCGATGATATGATAAGAAAACAGCCGTAAGCTAAAAATAACCGCTTAAAAACGAAAAATTCAAGGAGAATGAAAGATTATGAAAGGCGTTGTTCTGGCGGGTGGACTGGGGAGCCGTCTTTATCCGCTGACAAAAGTGACCAACAAGCATCTGCTTCCTGTCTACAATGAGCCGATGATATATTACCCTATTCGGATTTTAGTCAATGCCGGTATTGATGAAATCCTGGTGGTAACAGGCGGCAACAATGCCGGTGATTTTTTAAAACTGCTGGAAAATGGCAAGGATTTCGGTCTTAAACATATCAACTATACTTATCAGCAGGGTGAAGGCGGCATCGCTGCGGCCCTTAGTCTTGCTGAATTTTTTGCCGATAAGGATAAAATAATTGTTGTTCTGGGCGACAACATTATTGAAAAAAATATTAAGTCGGCGGTAAAAAAATTCCGCGATCAGAAAGAGGGCGCCCGCATTCTGCTTAAGGAAGTTACCGACCCGCAAAGATTCGGAGTTCCGGTTTTTAAAGGGGAGAAGATAATCCGTGTCGAGGAAAAACCGGCTAACCCTTCTTCCAATTATGCGGTTATCGGTATCTATATGTATGATTACCGCGTGTTCGAGTTTATTCGCTCATTGAAGCCGTCGCAACGCGGGGAGTTGGAAATAACCGATGTTAATAATTTTTATATAAATGAAGGAAATATGCAGTGGGATGTGCTCGATGGCTGGTGGACGGATGCCGGTACTTTTGAGTCATTGCAGAATGCAAGCAATATGGTAGAGAAAACGGGAGCGAATAAAATATGATTAATGGCGTAATCATTAAAAAATTAAAAGTTATTGCCGACGAGCGGGGACGCCTGATGGAAATCCTCCGTTCCGACGATAATTTTTTTGATAAATTCGGTCAGGTCTATATGACCACAGCTTACCCCGGTTGCGTGAAAGGCTGGCATTATCATAAAAAGCAATCTGATAATATGGCCGTGGTGAAGGGCATGATGAAAATCGTTCTTTACGACAGCCGGAAAGAATCAGTTACTTTTGGTGAGATAAACGAAATCTTTGCCGGTATCCACAATCCCGTTTTGGTACATATTCCCCCGTTTGTTTATCACGGGTTCAAATGTATTTCCGAAGATGAAGCGATAGTGATTAATACTCCGACTGAAACATATGATTATCAAAAGCCCGATGAATTCCGCCTGCCGGCCCATGAAAGCGATATACCTTACAAATGGGAGAGGAAGGACGGTTGATTCCATAATATCTCTTGACTCTAAAAAGACAAGAGTTATAATGCTGCCCAGCTTGAAAAGGGCAAACCGTTTGAAAAGGCGGGACGCAAAGTTACTGGCCTAAGTCCGTTTTAATAATATGGATATGGCAGCAGAACTGCCGGGCGATTCCTAAAAAGTCCAATAATTTTTCTATCTATCAATCCCCGGATTATATGTGACGTAATAATTTAGATGGGAATAAAACCATGTTATTAAGTGTCTTTGCTTTTGTTTTCGGTGCGGCAATCGGCAGCTTTCTAAATGTCTGTATTTTTCGTTTACCCGAAAAAATTTCTATTGTTAAGCCTCTTTCCCGGTGTCCCTTCTGCCGCCATCCGATACGTTTCTATGATAATATTCCTTTGGTCAGTTTTTTTATTTTAAAGGGGAGATGCCGGAACTGCGGCTCAAAAATATCCTGGCGGTATCCTCTTGTCGAATTTATCACCGGTATGCTTGCGTTATTACTGTTTGCCAAGTTTTGGCTCACTGCTGATTTCATAGTATTTTTTATTTTTACGGCGGTCTTGATCGTTATTACCTTTATTGATCTTGATCATCAGATCATTCCCGATGTATTGACCCTTCCCGGTATACCCGTCTTTTTTCTGGCGGCTGTTTTTGTAGTGCGAATTCCCTGGCTGGAGGCCTTAATTGGTCTTTTGGTTGGCGGCGGTGTTTTGTTTGCAGTCGCTGCAGCCTATGAGCTGATAACGAAACGTGAGGGAATGGGTGGCGGTGATATAAAACTATTGGCCATGATTGGCGGATTTTTAGGATGGAAATCATTGATTTTTATTCTGCTTTGCAGCTCCGCTCTGGGAGCGGTGGTCGGCATTCTCATCATGATTATTAAAAAACAGGATATGAAGTATGCAGTACCATTTGGACCGTTTTTGTCGGCGGCGGCAGTTGCCTATTTGTTTTTTGGGGAAATATTTATGCGTTTCCTTGTCGGCTATTGATGTCTTGCATTGTGAAAATAACAGGCGGTTGTGTTTAAATCACCGTTTTTGGTAAAAAATTAAAATACGGAGAAATTTGACAGGAAAGAGTTTTAAGCGTAATATGTTGTATTATTAATTGTTTAGTGAAAGAAGATTTTGCCGGTGAACCTTTTCAATAATGGCACGTGATTTGCCAGTTAACCATTGATGGTGAACATAATTACAGAGAGGTAAAGTTTGCGGCTTACAACTGAAAATGGTTTTAGTTTAATAGAGTTAATAATTGTTATTGCCATTATGGCTATTGTACTGGGCATAGCAGTGCCTTCTTTATATCAGTACCGTCAGAACACAAATCTGAAAGAAGCAACCAGAGAATTGTCGGCTGATATTTCCTACTGTCGGCAAACCGCCGTTGCGGAAAACATACGCCATCGGATTGTCTTTAATCAGTCGGCGAATACATATACAATCCAAAAAGAAAATCCCGTAAATTCAGGAAATTATGTGGCTTTGTCCACAAAAAGTCCCGGCTCCGTAAGCAGTTCGGTCATTATTATGGGTTCTCCGAATGAACCCAGTTTTACCGGGGGTGTGGCGTATATAACTTTTCAGCCGCGGGGGACGATGAGTGCGGGGACGGTATGGTTACAGCATACAACCAGGCTTTCAACATCGACTATAACTACAAATTTAATGGGAAGAGTAAATGTGGCGTATAATCTCCAATACTAAAGGTTTTACTCTTGTAGAGGCAATGATTGCGGTTTTTTTAACCATGATTGCGGTTGTTTCCGTATTAACCATGCAACCGACATCCTGGAAGGCGGCAAGCAAAGCGGATTATCTGGGAAGAGCGGCGGGGATTATGCAATCCGAACTGGAGTTACGGGAAAATCAAATCATGATGGGCACAGTCCCCGCAAGTCCGATTAACCAGACTATTCAGGCCGGCGGCAGCGGCACTAATGCCGGAGATGCCTCCTTTAATGTAATTACGACAACTACAAATCCCGGTGCAAATCGCTGGCTGGTTAATGTGCGTGTTGCCTGGCCGGGGAATTGTCCCGGAGGAAGTTGCAGAATTACGAGCAGCATGCTTGTTACCCGGCAATCCGGGTTTTAGTTATGGGGGATTAACTCTCACAATGGATAAAAAAGGCTTCACTCTTGTAGAATTACTGGTTTCCATAGCTGTGGGAATGGTTATCATGCTGGCCGTTTACGGGGCAATGGAAATGGCCCAACGGTCATCGGTTAATGTAACCAATAAAATTTCTACTCAACAGGATGTGCGTTCCGTTCTTGATCTCATGGCCATGGAAATACGTATGGCCTCATATAATCCAATGAATGTGGCTGCCACCTGGAGCACCATTCCCGCTTGCGCCGGCATGGGGTTGGGTACACCCACCGCTACCCGGAAAGGAATTCAGGTGGCTAATAGAAATGCGATTGTTATAGCAATGGATCTGGATGGTTCCGGTGTAATCGGTAATGCTGATAACGAATATCTGATGTATTCTTATGACGGCGTGAGCACTATCAGCCGGAACGTCAGTTGCGGGGGAAACCAGGGAATCCTGGGTGGGGCGGGTACAAATACCAACGTCAGAAATGCGGCGGCCGGTCTTTTCTTGTTCCGTTATTTTGACAGAACGGACAACGATATAACAACGACAGTTGAGGGCAGCCAGGATCAAATTCGCAATATCAGACGTATTTTGATAACCATTGTTGCTGATACCGAACAAAATGATCCGAACACGCAACAGCCCAGAAGAATGATTTATTCAACAAATGTTATTGTGAGGAATCATGCGCTTAGTCCGTAAATATTTTATGAGCGGCGGAAAATCCGAAAAAGGGTTTGTGCTTGTCGCGGCAATTCTGGCCACAATGATCCTGATGGCTCTTGGTTTTTACGTCCTGACGACGACAACTCAGGATATCCGGATAAGTACGCGTCTTGTCGCGGAACGCAAAGCTTTCTCCGCGGCGGAATGCGGGCTGCATGTGTTGTGTCTGACGTTTGATCCGGGTATGGCGGCTCTGAGCAATCAGTCTTGTGATGCAACCAACGATCCCAATAATAAATATGATATTGCCGCACCGGCAAGAAATTCAACACTGCCCAGCATACTCACTGTAGGTTCCGATATTACCGGGGGAAAAAGATGGGTATCACAGGTTTACAACACCACAATTACCGGTAAGGATACAAGCTACAATTCATCCGTACCGGTTGCCGTAGGTGTTATGTTCGGACCGGTTCCGGATGATCCGAGTTACCGCTAATATATTTGATATTAAGAACATTAGTTTATAAAAGAAAGAGTTCGTTGTTTCTTTTTTACAGAAGTCATGAGGAGTAAGGTATGTTAAAAAAACTTTTTATTATTTTTGTCATCCTCAGTGCCGTTACGGCATCACCCGTATTTGCCCAGGAAGAAGAACCGGCGGGCGATGAAGGCGGAACTTTTGTCACTGTCGCCCCTGATGCTTTGATTGTCCTTGATCTCTCGGGCAGTATGTCCTGGAATCCGGCGGGTGGAAGTAATATTTGGGGAGATTCATCGTGCAATGGACCTTTTTACTGGGACAACAGTTCCCCTCATAATGTCAATTGCAGCCGCATTGCTATTGCCAAAAGAGCGCTTTTCAGTATCTTGGATGACGACAACAACAATACCATCGACTCTCAGGACATGAACAGCCTCCAGGTGCGCATCGGTTACATGCGCTTTTACAACTGTGGTGGAGAAGAAACAACCGATTATACCAAAGGGTGCAATAAGTTGGTGACGACCATCAGCGCTTTGGGCAAGGATACGGGCACATCCTATTCGCTGACCTATTGTGGCAATTCCACGAGCTGTGCCTCCACCGTGACCTCCTGTACTTCCGGATCATGTATTGTGGGCGAAGGGGCCTCCGGCGGCACGCCGATTAACGGAGCACTCACCGAAGCCAAATTGTATCTCGATGCGCACAAAGACAAGGACAGCGCCAAATCCTGCCGGCAGAAATTCGTTATTCTTATTACTGACGGTGCCGATACTTATGCGTGCAGTGGTAACGGCGGCGAATGTCAGGAACACATGTATAAAAGACGGAGACAGACTATTGCCGCTGCCAAAGCTCTCAATGATGCCGGCTACAAGGTGTTTGTCATGGGTTTCGGTTCCAGCATGCCGGATTATTTGAAGAATACGCTGAACTGGACGGCTTATTACGGTGGAACGGACAATCCCCTCGAAACCAATTCCGGCAGCGAATCGGCTTACGACCCCGCTACGATCACAGCCTGTCAGACCGATACCGCCACGGAAACAAAATCAGATTGCGGAAGCTCTACCAGTCACTTCAAGGCGACCAACAGCGATCCGGGCTATCTGTCTCTTTCCGGTTATGCCTTTCTCGCGGCCAACGCCGACGATTTAACTACTGCTTTGCGCTCCGCCATCAGCACCATCCGCGAGGCTACTTACTCCTTTACGCAGTCATCCATCCAGGCCGTCCGGACGATTGACGAAAATTATCTCTATGAAGCATCCTTTACTCCTTCGCTTGCGCCCAATAATGATCCTTTCTGGGTCGGCCATCTGAAAAGATATTCCATCGATGAAGCAGGAGACATTGCGGCAACTGCGGATTGGGATGCAGGTTCCATTCTGGACACCAGGGATGCGACGACCAGGGTGATGTATACTTACAAAATCGATCCCGCCGATGGCGTGTCGAAATTGATGCTTTTTAATTCCACCAATATTACGATGGCCGATCTGGGTGTTACAACCGATGCTACGAGGCTCGCGATAATAAATTTTATCCGCGGCGGTGAACAAAGCGGCGCCAACGCCGGATGGAAACTGGGAGATATTTATCATAGTTCTCCTGTGACCATCGGAACACCATCGCCTTATTTTTACGACCGGATTGATACAGCCGATACCAAGGCTTTTGATACACATCGCGCGAACCATGATCGGCCGTCATCGAGCGGTAAAAGATTGATTCTGGCCGGTGCCAATGACGGACAATTCCATGCTTTCAAAGCCGGAGAATCATCAGTCGGCGGCGGGAGCGAACTGTGGAGTTTTATACCGCCCAATTTGCTGACAAAATTGACGACGATTGCGCACTCCACTCACCCCACTTCTCTGGGGCATCAGTACTTTGTGGATGGTCCCATATCGGCAAGCGATGTCTGGTTGGGCAGCGGGAGCGGGGCAACCAAATCGGCGAGCGACTGGCATACTTTGCTGACATTTGCTCTGGGGCGCGGCGGGACAACTCACCTGTGGAGTTCTTCTGCTTCCTGTGCTTCGGGAGTTAATTCCACTTATTCGTCAACCTATCCCTATTATTGCGGATACTATGCTTTCGACATTACCGAGACTTTAAATGCGCCCACATTTATGTGGCACCTGGGCGGTACAACGGCCCTGACGGCGACGGAAGGAGGCCACCTGGGTCAGCCGTGGAGCAAAATGATTATGGGACGCGTCAAGATAGACGGCAATGAAAAATGGGTAGGCTTTATCGGCGCCGGCTATGCCGGAACTGACTGTAAAGGCGGAGGAACCTGCGACACACGCGGCAAGGGATTTTATGTGGTTAATTTAAGCACCGGCGCCATAATCTGGAAATATACTCATAGCGGTCCCGACGGCACTGTGAACGGTGATATGGATTACTCTCTGGCGGGCCCGGCAGCGCTCATTGATACCGACAACGATGGCTTTGTCGATACCGCCTACATCGGTGATCTGGGCGGCGATGTCTGGCGTTTTAAATTCTGTCTGGGAAGTGATGCGAGCTGCGGGACTTCCAACTGGAGCGGTGGAATGCTCTACGAAGCTTCATCCGGCAATATCCGGCCTATCTATACAATGCCTACCGTAGCAAAGGATGATCTGGGTAATATGTGGGTGTATTTCGGTACCGGTGATATAACCGATCCTACTGCCTCGAACGCGCAGGAAAAAATGTATGGGGTGAAAGACAACGATCGCGCAACCAAATACACGATCAGCGATCTCGATAATATTACGACAGGTACTTACAGCAGTACGTCCACCAAAGCCGGCTGGTATATCAATTTAACAGGTTCCGGCCAGAAGATTCTTGCCGAGCCGACTGTGTTTCAGGGTATTTTGTATTTCACCACTTATAATCCGGCAAGCGCCAGCGATCCATGTGCAAGCGGCGGTGAAGCTTCTTTGTGGGCGGTGGATTATAAAAGCGGGGCGGGAATGTTCGACAGCGGCGCCCGATCCACTGTTATCGGCAGCGGAATTCCGTCGGCGCCGGTTATATCGCTCAATCCTTACGGTGGCACCAATATTTACGCCTCGACAAGTGAAGGGTCCGGGACTGGCGCCCATACGCAGAACATTGATCCGCCTTCTTCCCAGAATCTGAATCGCAGCAACCTGCTATACTGGCATGATCTGCGGGTTCAGCCTTGATACAAAAGAGGAAAACAAAATTTCTTGACATAAAATGGATATGTTTGTACTGTGACTTTCCAATTAACTGATTTATGTGGTGAAAAACATTATGGGTACCGAGAAAAAATATTGTGTAATTTGTGCCTGGAGGGCCAATTGCCAAAAGCGTTTTAGTGTTGCCACCGACGCTTCCGGTAATGTTCATTGCCCCGATTATTCGCGCGATTTGTCCATTAAAGATAAAGATATTGACGATGCCGTAAAGAGGGAGAAAAACTCTTAGAACAAAACACTTGTTCCAGGCAAGAATCCGGTGACAAACAGCAGAAAATTGCGGTTTGTCACTTTTTTTTAATTTCGATTATGGCTTGCACTTACTCTTGGGCAATGCTGAGTAATTTGGAATTTATAGAATTTGTTCCATAAAACATTGTTTGCGGGAAAGGATTGAATTAAATTTTCATGAAAAATAAAATTGCTCGAATACTTTCTGATACAATCCGTGATTGTATAAGCCGCGGTCTATTGCCGGAAATTAACTTGCCCGGCGGCATTGAGGTGGAGGTCCCCGGAAACCCTGAGCATGGCGATTATGCATCCAATATCGCCATGATTTCCGCCGCGCAGGTCAAACAGAATCCACGAAAAATCGCCGCAGTTATTGAGGCAAACTTAGTTGATCCGGGAAATATTTTGGAAAAGACGCAAATTGCCGGACCCGGTTTTATTAACTTTTATATTAAAAATAGCGTCTGGCAGAATACTTTGCAAATTATTCAGGAAAAAAATGAAGAATACGGCCGCCTGGATATCGGCGGTGCCCAAAAAGTGCAGGTGGAGTTTGTGAGCGCCAATCCCACCGGTCCTTTGCATATCGGACATGCCCGGGGTGCGGTGGTGGGGGATGTTGTGGCTAATCTGCTCAAAAATGCCGGCTATGCTGTGGATAAGGAATACTATATCAATGATGCGGGCAATCAGATGAATAATCTCGGTAAATCCGTGCTTTATCGTTACCGGGAGCTTTTCGGTGAAAAAATTGAATTTCCTGAAAATTGTTATCGTGGCGATTATATCAAAGACATTGCCGGCGATATCATGAAAAAGGAAGGTAATAAATACCTGATCTCGGATGAAGAGGCGACGATCCGTTATTTTACGGGAGTTGCCGGCGGAGTTATTCTGGAGGGAATTAAAGACGACCTGCGTGATTTCGGGGTGTTTTTTGACAATTATTTCAGCGAACGGGAATTATATAAGGATGACGGCGTAGCGGAACTGCTTGATTCGTTGCAAAAACAGGGCTTTATTTATTCCGACGGTGAAACGCTATGGTTTAAGACGACGATGTATAATGATGAAAAAGATCGTGTCGTAGTCCGCAAGAATGGCGATCCGACATATTTTGCAGCCGATATTGCTTATCATAAAAATAAGTATGCCCGTGGTTATAAGATGATTGTTGATATCTGGGGTGCTGATCATCACGGCTATATGCCGAGGCTCTGGTCTGGAATTCAGGCGCTGGGTCAGGATAAAAGTTCTTTGAAAATTATTCTGGTGCAATTGGTGAATCTGTTGCGTGCCGGAGAGCCGGTGGCCATGTCCACCCGATCAGGCGAATTTGTGACACTGCGGGAAGTCCTTGATGAAGTAGGCAAAGATGCCGCCCGTTATAATTTTCTGATGCGTAGATCCGACAGCCATCTCGATTTCGATCTGGAAGTGGCCAAAAAGCAATCTAATGAAAATCCCGTTTATTACGTCCAGTATGCTCATGCCCGTATCTGTAGTATTTTGAAAATGGCCGAGGAACGCGGGATTGCACTTCCGGAGTATAAAGATATTGATCCGGCGCTTCTTCGGGAACAGGAAGAAATCAATTTAATGAAAATGATGGCGAAATATCCGGAGATGATTGAAGGGGCGGCAAGAACTCTTGAGCCGCACCGCATCACTTTTTATTTGAATGAACTGGCCGGTATTTTTCACAGCTATTATAATAAGAACAAAGTTATTTCCGAAAACGAAAAACTAACCGCGGCCAGACTTTTTCTGTTGAGAACCGTTCTTATAGTTTTTAGAAATGCCTTGAATATTTTGGGTGTGGGTGCACCGGAAAAAATGTAATTTCAACCTCCTCAGCGTATGGGAATATACATTTAAATCGCTTCTTTCTTGCCGCCTTGATATCACCTTTGATTTAAAAGCGGAATATGATATTGACGACTTCAGAGATATCTACAAGGTAGCTGACTATGGCGTCCGATAATGTTAAAAATTTTGAATTAAAATTGGGAAAAACAGGTGTGGTGATAGTAATAGTCGGGGTAACCGCACTTTTGTGCTGTACTTTTCTCTTTGGCATTGCCGTAGGGAAAAATATTGATAGTTATCCGGAAAAAATAGCTTCCTTGCCTCAGCGGCTGCTTGCGCTTGTCTGGCGCCCGGCGAAAATGAAAGTCGCCCAAAGTACTTCCGTAAATAGAGCAGGACAAGATCAGACACCCAAAGCCGAAGATGTTGATCTTACTTTTTACAACACATTAACCAGCAAGAAGGGTGTGGCTAAAGAACAACCGATTCCGGATAAAAAAACTGCTATGGAAAAGCCGGCAGCACCGTCGCTTCTGCAGCAATCACGAAATGAAACCGGTTTGGTCCCTGTAGTTCCTAATCCGGAAGTAAATAATAAACAGATTCCACCGGGACCTGCTGAAACTTCCGGAGATGAAATCGAAGCTAAGATCAAAGAAGCCGAGACGGCCGTAGCAGGCACAAAAAAATATTCCATCCAGGTAGCCTCTTTGAAAGACAAAACTAAAGCTGACGCCATGGGAAAAAAATTATCATTGATGGGTTATGCACCGCGGATAGTAGAAAACAGTGTTCCCGGAAAAGGGAAGTGGTTTCGTGTTGTCATTGACGGTTTTGCCGGTAAAAATCAGGCGCAGGCGGCCGCCGAAAAAATTTCCGGTAAAACAGGCGCGAGCTGCATTGTCCGGCGTATGGATACTGCAAGTAACTAAAAAATGAAATCGGGTTTAATTTGATATGTTTGAAAATCTATCGGAAAAGCTGGAAGGTATTTTTAAGAAGCTGAAAGGGCGGGGGATATTAAATGAGGAAAGCGTCAATGTCGCTCTCAAGGAAATCCGTATTGCTCTTCTGGAAGCTGATGTTAACTTCAAAGTTGTTAAGGATTTTATTGAAGATGTTCGCATCAAGGCGGTCGGCCGGGAAGTTCTTGACAGCATTACTCCCGGGCAACAGGTAGTAAAAATTGTTCATGACCAGCTGGTTAAACTCATGGGCGGAGTCAATACCAATATCAAATTCGGTGCCCGGATTCCGGCTCCGTTGATGCTCGTTGGTTTACAAGGCTGCGGTAAAACAACAACTGCTGTTAAACTGGCGCGGCTGTTGTCGCGGGAGAAAAAAGTCTATCTGGTTTCGGCGGATGTTTACCGACCGGCGGCGATGGAACAACTTGCCGTTTTAGGCCGGCAAATAAATGCCGGTGTTTTTGCTGCAGGCAATCTGAAAAATCCGGTAGAAATATGTGTTCAGGCTGTTGAAGAGGCCAAAAGAGAAGGTTGTGAAGTTGTTATAATCGATACCGCCGGTCGTTTGCATATCGACGAGGCGCTCATGGATGAACTCAAAAATATCAAAGCCGGTGTCAATCCGGCGGAGATTCTTTATGTTGCCGATGCCATGACCGGCCAGGATGCTGTCAATGTCGGGAGTAAATTTAACGATCTGATCGGCATTGACGGTATTATCATGACCAAAATGGATGGTGATGCCCGCGGTGGTGCTGCTCTTTCACTACAGGCAGTAGTCGGGAAACCGATAAAATTTGTGGGGATTGGAGAAAAGGTCGATGCCCTGGAAGTCTTTCATCCGGAAAGAATGGCCTCCCGGATTCTTGGTATGGGGGACATTTTGAGCCTGGTCGAAAAAGCTCAGGCCAACGTCGATGAAAAAGAATCCCTGCAATTGCAAAAGAAAATCAGGAAAAACGAATTTTCTCTGGAAGATTTTCGTAATCAGTTGACGCAAATGAGGAAAATGGGATCGCTCAAAGACGTACTGGGAATGATTCCGGGGCTGAACAAGGTCAAAGCTCTGAAAAATGTGGAACCTGATGATAAGGAATTAATAAAAATTACGGCTATTATTGATTCCATGACAAAGAAGGAACGTTTAAATTACTTGTGCATAGACGGTCGACGACGAAAAAGGATTGCTTTAGGCAGTGGCACTTCTGTTCAGGATGTGAACAAACTACTGAAAAACTATGTTGATATTAGAAAAATGATGAAAAAATTTAGTAATAAAGGCGGTATTCGATCTTTAATGCGGAATTTTCCCTTTTAAATTAAAAAAAACTGTGATAAAAAATTGAGGTAAAAATTATTCTGAAGGAGGTTTTATTTAAAATCAATGGCGGTTAAAATCAGGCTTACTCGTGCGGGTGCAAAAAGCAAACCCTATTATCGTATCGTGGCGGCGGATGTGGATTTCCCTCGTGATGGGAAGTTTTTGGAAATTTTAGGCAATTATGATCCCAAAAAGAATCCGGCAGAAATAAATTTGAAGGAAGACCGTGTACGGAATTGGTTGTCCAAAGGTGCCAAAGCAACCTTAACTGTTTCGAACTTATTGAAAGCAAAGGGTATCGAAGCAAGGGTAAAATAAGATTTACGTCGGCGTTTTGATCAATGATGAAGCAGAATGGCGGTTTTGCAGAGCCTAATGTTAATGTGAATCGTTAAATTATAGTGATTTTCCCGAAAGAACTAACCAAAATCTGTGGAGGTTGTTGTGATGAAAGAGTTGATCAAGTATGTAGCTCAGTCTTTAGTGGATAATCCGGATAAGGTTGAAGTGACGGAAGTTGTTGGTGAACAAACATCCGTCATTGAATTACGTGTGGCAAAGGAAGATTTGGGTAAAGTCATTGGAAAACAGGGCAGAACTGCAAAGGCTATTCGCACAATTTTAAGTGCTGCTTCAACTAAAGTTCACAAACGGGCAGTTTTGGAAATAATTGAATAAAAAATGGATCTCTTTGTTATTGGTGAGATCGTAAAAACCCGCGGTCTCCATGGGTGTCTAAAGGTTTGGACACAACTGGAGACGCAAAATATTCTTCCCGGTCTCGAAATTGTTTATCTTGAGGACAAGCAGGGGCAGAAGAAGAGTCACGTTCTCAGGAAGTTGTGGTCATCCGGTAAATTTTTCCTTCTCGATCTGAAAGATGTTGCAGACATAGATTCGGCTAAAAAATTAGTCGGGTATAAAGTAATGATACCCCGGGATATGCTCAGAAATCTGCCGGAAGGAGAATATTACTGTCGGGATATTGTCGGGCTCGACGTATATAGTGAAGAAGGAGAACATCTTGGCCGGATCGAATCAATTTTCCCGACGGGTGGTAATGATGTCTATGTCTGCAAAGGGCAAAGAGAAATTCTTCTGCCGGCCATTGCCGATGTAATCCGGTTTATAGATCTTGATAAAAAAATTATGACGGTAAGATTACTGGAAGGACTTTAAAGGTGATTAAATTTGATGTCCTTTCCATTTTTCCGGATATGTTTTTGTCGCCACTTAGTTTCAGCCTGTTGAAAAAAGCTCAGGAAAAAGGTCTGATAACTGTTTGTCTGCATGATATCCGCAACTGGACTTCCGATAAGCACAAAATGACTGATGACGCTCCCTATGGTGGTGGTTGCGGTATGGTGATGAAAGTAGAACCGGTGGAAAGGGCTCTTTCTGAAATTAAAAGAGAAAGCGGAGAATCTCATGTTGTTTTAATGACTCCGCAAGGAGAAACATTTAATCAAAAAATTGCCGCTGAGCTGGCCCGCCAAACACAAATTGTTCTTATTTGCGGCCGCTATGAAGGCGTTGATGAGAGAATAAGAACGCATCTGGTTGACCGTGAAATATCCATCGGCGATTTTATTTTGACCGGTGGCGAACTTTCCGCCATGATCCTGATAGATGCGATTTCCCGTCTTGTTCCCGGAGTTTTGGGTAATGCCGAGTCGTCATGCTGTGAATCATTTACGAATGGGCTTCTGGAGTATCCGCAGTATACCAGGCCGCCGGAATACAAGGGATTGAGTGTACCGGAGGTGCTAATGTCCGGGAATCATGCCGAAATTGAACGCTGGCGCAGATATGAATCACTGAAAAGAACATATAAGCGCCGGCCGGATTTACTCCAAAAAATTATGTTATCTGACGAAGATAAGAAGAAGTTGGCTCAAATTAAAATTGAAGATACATAAAGTCTTGATTTTAAGAAGAGATTGAGGTAATAGAAGCAACTTTTTTTTCAGGCGGAATATTTTTCCTGTTTGCGAACGGATAAAGCGTTTATGCTTTACATAGCTCTTTTACATTATCCGGTTTATAATAAAAAAGGCGAGATAGTGACCACTGCTATTGCCAATATGGATATTCATGATATAGCCAGATTGGCGAAAACATACGGCGTGCAAAATTTTTTTGTGGTTAATCCGCTTTCCGCCCAGAGAGATCTGGCCTGTGAAATTATCAGCCACTGGAGCCGGGGTTATGGAGCGATTTTCAATCCGTCACGCCGGGAGGCTTTTGAACTGGTCAGATTTAAGGCAAATCTTGAAGAGGTCAAAGCTGAAATAGCCTTGCAGTCAGGTTCTCCGCCACGAACAGTTGTTACCGGTGCTAACTTTAAAGAAGGATTTTTGTCTTATGCCGATCTGAAAAAAACGATGAGAAATGATAATTTGCCTTATCTGATAATTTTTGGTACAGGATGGGGGATTTCCGAAGAAATAGTTAAGCAGGCCGATTACCGATTGGAGCCGGTGCGTGGTGTTGGAAATTACAATCATCTGGCGGTGAGGTCGGCGGCAGCCATAATCATTGACCGGATAATGAAAGATTAAATAAAATAATTAATGCCAGTGTGGCAGGAGGAAATATAAGATGAATATTGTGGAAATGATCGAAAAAGAACACATGAGGGGAGATATTCCCGGTTTTAAGGCCGGTGACACGGTTAAAGTATATGTGCGAATCATCGAAGGCCAGAAACAAAGAATTCAGGCTTTTGAAGGTGTGGTAATCCGCAAGCGGCGTGGCAGCAGCCGTGCCAATTTTACAGTCAGAAAAGTTTCTTACGGTATCGGTGTAGAAAGAACCTTCCCTTTGCATTCGCCGGTTATTGACCGGATTGAGGTTGTTACACGGGGGAAGGTACATAGATCTCGCCTTTACTACTTAAGAAGTTTACGTGGTAAAAAAGCAAGGATTAAAGAACAGGCGAATAATTAATAATAATTTGTGTTCATCCGGATACCCGGGGTGTCGGGGGAATGTTGAAAAATCTTTTTTGCATTTCGTGCCGCTGTCTGTATCAGAAAATGAAGGCAATTTGTTGGTTGTCCTTGCCGAAAAAAGCCGGAAAATAAAAGGCCTGCTCATTTACCGAGTTTCCAATGGACACATTTGAAAAGCTTGCCTACCAAGAAGGTTACAAGGTTATTGCCGGTATTGATGAAGCAGGCCGAGGGCCTTTGGCTGGTCCTGTTGTTGCTGCGGCCGTAATCTTTCCTTCCGGTTATTACAATAAAGAGATTAACGATTCCAAAAAAGTTCCCGCCCGAAAAAGAGAAATACTATATGATGTCATCAACCGGGAAGCAATTGCCGTTGGTGTCGGTATAGCCGAAGCTGATGTGATCGATCGTATTAATGTTCTACAGGCTTCCCTGGTGTCCATGCGTGAGGCGGTTTTGGAACTCTCCTGCCCGCCGGACTTTCTTTTAATTGACGGGCTGCACAGAATTCCTTTCCGTATAGCACAAAAACCGCTGGTAAGAGGTGATGCTTTGAGTGTTTCCATTGCCGCCGCATCAATAATTGCCAAGGTTTCCCGTGACCGGATTATGGAAATGTATCATCGCCAGTTTCCCCAGTATAATTTTCTACGCAATAAAGGTTATGGGACAAAAGAACATCGTGACGCCATAAAAGAGTTCGGTCTGTGTAAAATACATCGGAAAACATTCCATGTAAAAAGTCTGAATGTAAACCAAACCTCTCTGGACTTATTTTAACAAATGAAAGATAAAACAAAAATAGCTACCGGAAAAGAAGGGGAGAGAATTGCGGCGGCTTTTTTGAAAAAAAACGGCTACCGCATTTGTGAAACTAACTTTCGTTGTCCTCTGGGTGAAATTGATATTGTTGCCCGGGGAAAAACAGGCGAAATTGTTTTTATCGAAGTTAAAACCAGGAAATCGCGGGAATTGGGTTATCCCGAACAGGCTGTCAATACAAAAAAACAGAGAAAGATGTCGCAGTTGGCTTTATGGTATCTGCAGAAAAAGAAACTTACCGAAATCAACGCCCGTTTTGACGTAATAGCGATTACGCTCCTGCCTTGCGGGCCGGAAATTAAATTAATACAAAATGCTTTTGATGTTATTGCGAACTAAGCATCCGGTGAAACCTTAAAGTGACTCAGCGCCGGCTTGCCGATTGGATAGACATTAAAGCCGATCTTAAAACATTTTTTATGGTCGAGAATATTCCGACCGTCAAAAAGAAAAGCCGGTTTAATCATCGATTTGTATATTTTCTTATAATCCAGCTTCCTGTATAAATTCCAGTCGGTCAATAGGGCCAAAGCATGACAGCCGGAGGCAGCGCGATAAGGATCTTCCGTATAAGTAATTTCCCCGTTTTCATCTTTAAGATCAAAGGCCGCATTTTTCAGGGCTTTCGGATCGGAAATAATTACCTGGGCATGTTCCGCGAGTAATCGGTGAGTGATGTGGATTGCCGGGCTTTCCCGTGTATCACCGGTATCAGCTTTAAAGGCAAAGCCCAGAATACAGATTTTTTTCCCGGCCAGGGTGTTGAACATGGAACTGAGAATATTGGCAATAAATCGTTCCTGCTGATACTCATTGATTTTTACGACACTTTCCCAATAACTTGCTACTTCCGGCAATCCATAGTAATTGCAGAGATAGACAAGATTCAAAATATCTTTTTTAAAGCAGGAACCGCCAAAGCCGATGCTGGCATTAAGGAATTTAGAGCCTATGCGACTATCCATTCCCACGGCGCGGGCTACTTCTGTTACGTCAGCGTCGGCTTTTTCGCACAATGCGGAGACGGCGTTGATTGAGGAAACCCGTTGAGCCAAAAAAGCATTGGCGACCAGCTTGGAAAGTTCACTACTCCATATATTGGATGTTATTATTTTATCTTTGGGGATCCAGCGGGCATAAATATCGCTGAGCTCCGCCCGGGCTTTCAAACCGCTTTTTGTTTCCCGGGAGCCTATCAGAATCCGGTCGGGGTTTTCCAGATCGTTCATTGCCGTGCCTTCAGCCATAAATTCGGGGTTGGAGAGGACTTCAAAGGAAATCTTTCCTTTGGCCGAACTTAATATCCTTTCCATGGCCAGTGCCGTTTTAACCGGCAGAGTGCTTTTCTCGATAACAATTTTTGATGAGCGGGAGTGCTCTAAGATTTGTCGTGCGGTCTTTTCCCAGTATTGCAGATCGGCGGCCATTCCTGCTCCTGTGCCGAACATTTTTGTCGGCGTATTTACGCTGACAAAAATAATATCGTTTTCTTTAATCTGATTTTCAATATCCCTGGCAAAAAATAAATTCTTACCGCGGGTTTTTCGAACAATTTCATCAAGACCCGGTTCATAAACCGGCAATTCGGAGGAATTCCAGGCATCAATACGTTCATGACTGATATCGACTACAGTCACCCGATAATCAGGGCATTTGTATGCGATCATGGCCATTGAAGGTCCGCCCACATAACCGGCTCCGATACAAAGGATTTTTTTCTTGATATTCATCTTTCCAATATTCCTCCGGTAATTAAGAGATTTTCAAGGTGTTACGAAAATACTTGATGGTGTCGGTCAATCCTTTTTCCAATTCAATTTTCGGGATCCAGCCCAGCTTTTTTTCTGCCAGACTTATATCCGGCTTGCGTTGAGTCGGATCATCAGCCGGCAGAGACTGATGGATAATCTTTGCAGGACTGTTCGTTAAACGAATAATTAATTTGGCCAATTCCAAAATTGTAAATTCACCAGGGTTACCAAGGTTAACCGGACCATAAAAATCGTCGGGTGAATTCATCATCCGGACGAGTCCGTCTATTAAATCATCTACATAACAGAAAGAGCGGGTATGAGAACCGTCGCCGTATACGGTAATGTCTTTACCCCTCAGGGCTTGAATAATAAAATTGCTGACGACCCGACCGTCATTTACAGCCATTCGTGGGCCATAAGTATTGAAAATTCTGACTATTTTAGTATTGACATTGTTTTGTCGCCGGTAGTCCATCATCAGGCATTCCGCCGCTCTTTTTCCTTCATCGTAACAGCTACGGATACCAATGGGATTTACTCTGCCCCAATAGGATTCTTTTTGAGGATGTACTTCAGGATCACCGTAAATTTCGGACGTGGAAGCTTGGAGAACCTTTGCTTTTGTTCTTTTGGCGATTCCCAAAACATTGATTGCTCCCATTACATTGGTTTTAATGGTTTTAATGGGATTGAATTGATAATGCACCGGGGATGCCGGACAGGCCAGATTATATATTTCTTCAACATCCATGTATACGGGATCAACGATGTCGTGGCGGATCAACTCAAAATGCGAATTGGTCGAAAGATGACTGATGTTTTCCATAGTGCCGGTATAAAAGTTATCGAGGCAAACAATTTCGTGTCCTTCATTAAGCAGCCGTTCACAAAGATGGGAACCGAGAAAACCGGCACCGCCGGTAATAAGTATGTGCTTTGTCATATTAATTTATTGGCCCTGGACTTGTTCGTTATGGTAATTTTGTTTATACTTTGGTATTAAACCTGAAAGAAGATGTAGATGTCAACATAAAAAAGGTTTTATGACTACTAACGACGACAATTCCGGCATTCTCTATGTTGTGGCGACACCTATAGGCAATTTGGAAGATATTACCTTGCGTGCCCTGCGGATACTCAAAGAGGTAAGTCTCATTGCCGCCGAAGATACACGTCATACCAGAAAACTGCTCTGTGCATATGAGATAACGACCCATCTCATCAGTCTTCATGAACACAATGAAAAAGAAAAAAGTTCGATCATCATTGCGAAAATCAAATCCGGCCTGAGTGCCGCTTATGTTACCGATGCCGGTACTCCCGGCATTTCCGATCCCGGTTATCATCTGGTTAAATTGGCACATGCAGAAAATATTCGTGTTATTCCAGTTCCCGGAGCATCTGCTGTTATTACGGCTTTAAGCGTATCCGGTTTCCCCGCCGACAATTTCGTGTTTTGCGGATTTTTACCGGCGAAAGAGAATAAAAGAAGAAAATTTTTAGAAGAACTCCGGGAAGAAATAAAAACGTCCGTTTTTTATGAGTCTCCGGCAAGATATTTGGCGGCACTTCGTGATATGTACGATGTACTGGGGGATCGTGAGATTGTTGTTGGACGTGAATTAACTAAAATATTTGAAGAAATTCAATCCGCTAAAATTTCAAAATTCCTTGAAAACGGGATACAGGGAAAAACAAGGGGAGAATTTACGATCGTCGTTAAAGGAAAAGAAAAAGAAACAATAGTCGTTACCGACGAAGAAATTGAGAATAAACTGCTACAGCTCTGGAATGACAAGAAAATATCATTGCGCGATGCAGTTGCTGAAGTTGTGCAGCAAACCGGTTTGTCCAGAAAAAAAGTTTATGACCTGGCTGTTAAATTACGGTCATAAAATTTCAGATTTTGTGCGATAAAATCAACTTTATATATTACTTGAACTGTTCATAACACTGTGGTAACTCAATGAATTATAAAATACCTGTATTAGCAAAGGTCTTTTAAAGTTATCTACCTTGCGGGGGATTAATTCATGGCTGTGGATTCAACAACGGCAGACAATAAAAAAATTTATGACTTAACAGAGGTTTATGAGGAACGAAACGGCAGAAATAATCAGGAGGTTATTATTGTTGACGGCCGTGGCTATGAGCGAATAGCTAAAAGTGATAAATACATACATGAACTGGTTGATGTTGCCGAAGATCAGTTGGCGGTAAGTAATCTTAATGAAGAAATTATCAAACGGGCAACGGCGATAGCTGAAAAAATTGCCCGGGAAATAATTCCGGAAGTTGCCGAAAAAGTTATCCGGGAAGAAATTGATAAATTAAAAAAGTTAAGTTCAGACGGATCGAAGACGACTGATTAACCTATGAGAAAACATTTGTCTGCAACAGTTTTTATTTTTATTTTTTTCTGTTGCGCTTCCGCTTTTGCGCAGAGTAATGCCGGTGTTTTTATTTTCGAAGCGGAAGGCAATGCGGCAATCAATCAAAACGATATTGCCGCTGCCCGGGACGGAGCAGTCCAGTCGGCATTGCAAAGAGCAATTCTTGAAGCAATATCCGTTTTATTGCCGCTTTCGGTTAAAGATGAAAAATTTCTTCCTGTTAAAAACGAAATTATTGAGAAACAGGATAAATATATAAATAATTATAAAATTACGACGGAAAATAAACAAACGGAAACTTATTTTGTTACTGTAAATGTCGCTGTTGAATTATTCAGCCTGAAAAACGATCTTGCCAGAAGAGGTTTCCTTTCCATATCTGATGAAGAGAAAAATGATATTATTGTCCTTTTAAATGTTAATGGGTTAAAAAGATATTCTGATTTTATATACTTAAAAGAATTTCTGAAAAAGAGAACTAAGATTGTAAAAAGCATTTATCCACGATCTTTCAAATGGCAGCAGGCTCATTTGGAGATAAGAATTTCAGGGTCGGTGCGGGATTTGGCTGATGAACTGGCAGGTACCGGCCGGTATGTGCTGGAAGACGAGCAGGTAAATAACAGTCAGTTAACAATCAATCTTTTGCAGGGAGAAGGAGGATAATGAAAACATACAAATACCAAATGATATTAATGGTTGTTGGAGGAATACTATTGGTAGTTGGATGCGCTTCCAAAGCACCGCATACACTGAAAAAAGATTTTGAGAAAAATACGGCCAGAGTGATAGCCGTACTGCCTGTTGAAAATAGAACTTCTGATTTTAAAGCACCGCAATTATTAAGATCTAAAATATTCGATGAGCTTTATTTTAAGGGATATACCAAGCTTCCCTTGGAAGTAATCGACAAAAAATTAGATACTTTTTACAAAAATGAAAGTAAAAAAGAGACAGGTGTGGTGGCACCGCAGGTTGTAAAAGAGTTGGTTGATGCTGACGCTGTAATGTACTGTACTCTTACGGAAGGCAAACGCGCGGCGGGTTTATTTTACGCTCCGGTCACGGTTGCCGCAAGCTGTGAGTTGCGCAGCACACAGACCGGTGATGTTCTTTGGAATGCCGAGTACGGTTCTACCTCCAGGAGCTTTGATTTAATGAGCAAGAGTCTGGAAATGAAGTCCTATGAAGCTTTCGAAACAGTAATGGAAGAAGTTGTCAATAAAGTTTTGGAAACATTGCCGGACGGGCCGAACTTAAACGGATAAGAATATAATTAATTATCTTGCTTTGGGGAAAGCCGCCCGAATATATTTTGAGAGACTAATGGAGCTGTTTATGAAAAAAAGTATGCAAATAATATTAAGTTTCCTTATTATATGTGCCTTTTCCACCTGCGCTTATGCCAAGCAGCCGATTGTGGTTAAAATGGCTAAAGGAGAGGCTAAGGTTACTGTACTGGAAGGTACAGCCAGTGCTGTTTGTCCGGGACAAAAAGCTGCCGTAAAATTGAAGGCTAATAGTTCGCTAAAACCAGGCTGTGAAATCTCTACGGGAGATAAAAGCCGAATGGAACTGCTGCTGCCTGATAACAGTATCGTCCGTTTTGCCGATAATACGCGCTTTAAGCTGATGCAGGTTGATGCCGGTACTACCGGTAAGCGGAATGTGAAAATTTTCATGTCCGTTGGAAAAATCTGGTCAAATGTGCGTAAGGCCCTGGGTAGCAAAGGCGGTTTTGAAATTTCCTGTGAAAATGCTGTTGCCGGAGTTCGCGGTACCGTGTACCGTATGAATGTTGAAGATGATAAATCAGCTCTGGTCAAGGTTTATGACGGAGAAGTAAGCGTTGCCGCCGCTGCCGTACAACAAGATCAAAAAGCTCCCGTTACCGGGCCTCCTAAGCCCGTTGCAGGGCCTACGGCTGTTGCCGGTCCGAAGCCTGTTTCCATGGAGGAGTGGGTTTATATCGTGAAATCAATGCAGCAAATTCGTATTAAGTCGAATGGTACGGCTGAAGAGCCCAAGGATTTTACAGAAGCAGAAGACAAAGATGAATGGGTGGATTGGAATAAATCTAGAGACAATAAATAATAAAGCGGATTGAAAAGCTCACTTTCTTAAATGAATATACCTAATTTTCTATCTTTATTGCGCATTATTCTTGTCCCGTTTGTGGTCATATTTCTGATTCAGGGTTCGTATGGTAAAGCTCTCTTGACTTTTGCTCTGGCTGGATTGACCGATGCTCTGGATGGTACTCTGGCCAGACTTTTGAACCGCCAGACTGTTTTGGGGGCGTATCTGGATCCAATTGCCGATAAATTACTGCTTACGGCAAGTTTTGTAACGTTATCAATTTTAGGTATTATTCCCAGTTGGCTTACGGTTATAGTTTTAAGCCGTGACTTTATTATACTGTTGGGAATTGCAATATTATCAATTATATCAATACCTTACGTTGTAAAACCGGCTTTTGTTGGGAAAGTAACCACTGTTTTACAAGTAGGCACAATTTTTTTAGCCTTATTGTTTCAGGCGGTCTGTCGCGATATCAGTTACGACTGGATAATGATTCTTTGCTGGTTGACAGGTTTGTTTACTGTTATTTCCGGATTAACATACATAGCCCGGGGTGTAAAATTTATCAACTCAGCTACCGTAAAAGAGGTTAAAAAATAAGATATTTACTTGACACAGTGGTGTTTTGCTGCTAGTAGAGCAAAATTCTGAAATGGTTTATTTACAGGCAAGTAGCTCAGGGGGAGAGCGCCATCCTGACGCGGTGGATGTCCAGGGTTCAAATCCCTGCTTGCCTACCATTTTTTTAATGTAGGTTGGAGAAAATGCCGACTAAGAAAGGGCATCAGCGAAATGGTGATGCCCTTTTAAAATGAGTTATATGTATTTTGGATATATTTTATAAATTATGGACATTAAAATTACTTTTCCCGATAAGCATGAAGCTGTATTCCCGGCAGGCATTACTGTTAAAGATGCTCTTTCTGCCTGGAACAAAGATGTTTTAAGCTCAACCGTGGCAGTGAAAGTCAGAGGCATGGCTGTTGATTTGAGTTGTTCTCTTCAGAAAGACGATCCGCTTGCCTTAATTGATATTAAATCCAAAGAAGGTTTATCTGTTTTGCGCCACAGCATTTCCCATGTGATGGCGCAAGCCGTGCAGGATGTTTTTCCCGGCACTAAAGTCAGTATCGGACCGTCTATTGAAGATGGTTTTTATTATGATTTTGAATATAAAGAAACTTTTACGAGCGACGACTTTGCCAAAATAGAGAAACGGATGAAGGAAATAGCAGCAGCAAATTACCCTTTTATCCGTGAAGAGATCTCCCGGGAAAAGGCGGTTAGTTTCTTTGCTGGCAAGGGGGAAAATTATAAAGTTGAACTGATTAACGATTTACCTGCGGATGTGAGAATAGTCAGCCTTTACAAGCAGGGAGATTATATTGATTTATGCCGTGGCCCTCATATCCCGGCAACAGGTATGATTAAAGCCTTCAAACTTTTAAGCGTTGCCGGTGCTTACTGGAGGGGCGATGAAAGAAACAAAATGCTGCAACGTATTTATGGTACCGGTTTTGCTGATGAATCCGCCCTCAATGATTATTTAAATTTATTAGAGGAAGCCAAAAAAAGGGATCATCGACGTCTTGGCCGTGAGCTGGATCTTTTTCAGGTTAACGATGAAGCTGGTCCGGGACTTATAATTTTTCACCCTAAAGGGATGCTTTTACGCTACATTATTGAGGAGTGGGAGCGGAAAGAACACTTAAAACGCGGTTATGATATGGTTATGGGTCCGCAGATTCTCAAAGTTGATCTCTGGAAAAAATCCGGTCATTTTGATCACTATCGTGAAAACATGTACTTTACAGAGGTAGAAGAACAGGCTTACGGTATAAAACCGATGAATTGCCTCTCCCACATGCTTATTTATAAATCCAAGATTCGCAGCTACCGCGATTTGCCTTTACGTTATTTTGAATTGGGAACCGTGCATCGGCACGAAAAGACCGGTGTATTACATGGTTTAATGCGTGCCCGACAATTCACCCAGGATGACGCTCACATACTTTGCACCCCGGAACAGCTGAATTCCGAGATAAGGGCAATTGCCGATTTTGTAAATTATGCCATGGGAATTTTCGGATTTGAGTATGATGTTGAATTGAGCACCAGACCTGAACATTCCATCGGGTCGGATGCGGATTGGGAACTGGCTACCTCGGCTCTGGAGAATGCGCTTAAGGATAATAAGATAAATTATGAAATCAACGAGGGAGATGGCGCATTTTACGGTCCCAAAATCGATTTTAAATTAAAGGACGCCTTAAAAAGAAAATGGCAATGTGCAACAATTCAGTGTGACTTCACGCTTCCGGAGCGGTTTGAATTGAGTTATATCGGAGCTGATGGAGAGAAACACCGGCCGGTTATGCTGCATAGAGTTATTCTGGGAGCAATTGAAAGATTTATGGGGGTTCTCATTGAACACTATGCAGGAGCGTTTCCTGTTTGGCTTGCGCCGGTTCAATGTACTCTTCTGACGGTTACTGATAAGCATAAACCCTATGCGGAAGAAGTCTATAATAAGCTTCTTGACGCTGAGATTCGCTGTGAAAAATATTTTGAAAATGAAAAACTGGGGTATAAAATTCGTCAGGCCCAGATGCAGAAAATTCCTTATATGCTGGTAATTGGCGATAAGGAAATGGCCGCCGGTACTGTAGCTCCGCGAACAAGAGACGGCCAGAATTTAGGGTCGTTAAAAGTTGATGAATTTGTTGCACTGGTACAGGAAAAATGTAAAACTAAACTTTAGTTTTGACATTAAGATACAGGTGATGCAAGTATTACAGGAGGTGATATATAGTTAAAGATTTAAGAATCAACAGGGAAATAAAGTCGGCCAGCGTGCGGGTAATCAATGAAGAAGGCAAGCAGCTGGGAGTTATTACGCTGGATGAAGCAATAAATAATGCCGAAAGAGTAGGGCTGGATTTAGTGGAGGTATCGCCTACAGCCGAACCGCCTGTTTGCAAGATAATGGATTACGGCAAGTATCGCTACCGGATAAATAAAAAGCAGCACGACGCCAAGAAGAGTCAGACGGTAATTCGTATAAAAGAGATAAGGTTGCGGCCGAAAACAGAGGAACATGACGTAGAAGTTAAAGTTAAGCAAATTAAAAAATTTTTAGAAAAAAACGATAAAGTAAAAATATCGATGATGTTCCGGGGGCGGGAGATTGCCTTCACTGAGATTGGCCGCCGCATAATGGATGATATAAAGAGTGAATTAGCCAATGAATGTGTTATTGACCAGGAACCCAGACTGGAAGGCCGTAACATGGTTATGGTTGTTTCACCAAAAAAATAATAAAAAATAATGATAATTAAAGGGGTGATTTCATGCCAAAACTGAAAACTCATCGAGGGGCTGCCAAACGCTTTTCACTGACCGCTAACGGTAAGGTGAAACGTTCCAAAGCTTTTGCCAGTCATATCCTCACTAAGAAAACTACAAAGAGAAAAAGAATTTTAAGGAAAGCCACTCTGGTTGATTCCGCCAACTACAAGGAAATTCGAAGGCTTATTCCCTATTTATAACAGGGAGCAGACGTAATTATATTCGTTTAATTAGGAGAAAAGAGGAAATGTCTAGGGTAAAAAGAGGCGTTACTGCCCGTAAAAAAAGAAGAAAGATATTGAAACTGGCTAAAGGTTTCTTTGGAGCACGCAGCCGTCTGCTCAGGACAGCTACCGAAGCGGTAAACAAAGCTATGAAGTATGCTTATCGTGACCGGAGAGCCAGGAAAAGAGAATTTCGTCAGCTCTGGATTGCGCGTATTAACGCAGCAGCCCGTCTCAATAATATTTCTTACAGCCGTTTAATTGACGGAATGAAGAAATCCGGTGTTGTATTGGATCGCAAAATACTGGCGGAACTTGCGGTTAATGATCCTAATGGTTTCGCCCAGGTTGTGGTTGTGGCAAAAGGCGAGCAGGCGGCATGATTAGTGAGCTTCAACAGCTGGAAAAAGATGCACTTGCCGAGCTGGCGGGTGCAGCAACTGAAGAACAGATTCTGGCTGTTAAGACAAAATATCTTGGTCGCAAGGGTCTTTTGACCGGAGTCTTAAGAAACATTGCCCTGGTTCCGGATGCCGAAAAGCCTATATTCGGGAAGCGCTGTAACGAAGTTAAGGAAGTTCTGAACGGTAAAATCGACAGCGCCCTATGCCTGCAATCTACCCGGAAAAAAGAAGATATCCTGCTCAAAGAAAAAATTGATGTTACTTTGCCGGGCCGGGGTGTGTTCTGCGGTCGTATTCATCCAATAATTCAAGTACGCCGTGAAATCTGCTCTATTTTTGCATCTTTTGGTTTTTCCGTTGTCGAAGGTCCGGAAGTTGAGCTGGATTATTACAATTTTGAAGCCCTGAATATTCCGCAGGATCATCCGGCGCGGGATATGCAGGACACGTTTTATATCGAAGAAGATGTGGTTTTACGTACACACACGTCGCCTGTTCAGATACGAACAATGGAAAAGATGAAACCGCCGGTGCGGATTTTATCTCCCGGTAGAGTTTACCGGCCGGATTCCGATATTTCCCACACGCCGATGTTTCATCAGGTGGAAGGGTTGCTTGTTGATCGCGGAGTGACTCTCGGCGATTTAAAAGGCATTTTAACTGCATTTCTCAGGAAAGTATTTGGTGAGAAAACAATACTCCGTTTCCGTCCCAGTTTTTTTCCTTTTACCGAACCATCTGCGGAAGTAGATATTCGCTGCGTAATGTGCAGCGGACGGGGTTGCCGTGTATGTAAACAAAGCGGCTGGCTGGAAATTCTCGGTTCCGGCATGGTTGATCCGGCCGTATTCCGGAATGTCGGCTATGATCCGGAAATATACACGGGATTTGCCTTTGGTCTGGGTGTGGAACGTATTGCCATGCTGAAATACGGTATTTCCGACATCCGTTTGTTTTTTGAAAACGATATCCGATTTGTCAGACAATTTTAGGAGAGCCTTTCTTTATGCTGGTCAGTCTCAAATGGCTCAAAGATTATGTAGATGTCGATTTAACCGCCGCCGAACTGGCTTCTGCTTTGACTATGGCCGGTCTGGAAGTGGAGGAAATAAAGATAATTAAACCGGCTTTCAGCGGTGTTGTCGTGGCAAAAATTCTTTCGGTTAAGCCTCATCCGTCAGCCGATAAACTATCTCTTTGTGAAGTTACAGACGGCAGTCAGACTTACCCCATAGTCTGCGGTGCAAAAAACATTAAAGCCGGCGATGTTGTGCCTCTGGCGAAAATAGGAGCGACAATACCCGGAGGATATACGATTAAATCATCGGTATTACGTGGTGAAAAATCGGAAGGAATGCTTTGTTCGGAAGCGGAGCTGGAAGTCGGTGACGACACATCAGGTATTATGCAGCTGCCGCAGAGCATGGTTTTGGGGAAAGCCCTCGGAGAAGCCCTTGATCTGGATGATACGGTTTTAGATATTGGAATAACTCCCAACCGCTCTGATTGTCTAAGCATGATCGGTATTGCCCGGGAAGTGGCGGCAATTACCGGTAAAAAATTAAGAATACCCCAATTTAATATCCGGGAGACCGGTACTGATATCAAACAGGTAGCTTCCGTCAAAATCATCGATGATGATTTTTGTCCCCGTTACACGGCAAGAATGATCGGTAATGTGAAAATCGGTCCGTCACCAGTCTGGATGAAAACAAGATTGGAAGCCGTAGGATTACGCTCGATTAACAATGTTGTGGATGTAACAAACTTTGTCATGCTGGAAATGGGGCAGCCGCTGCATTCTTTCGATTTCCGTTTTCTGGAAGAAGGCCGGATCGTCGTGCGGAAGTCAAAACCAGACGAAGAATTTATTTCCCTCGATGGTAAGAGCCGCAAACTTTCCGCCGATACTTTGCTTATTTGTGACGGAGTAAAACCGGTTGCCATCGCCGGTATTATGGGTGGGCTTAATTCGGAAGTAAAGGATGATACTAATATTGTATTTTTGGAAAGCGCTTATTTTAATCCTTCTTCCATACGCTCTTCGGCCAGAAAGCTGGCGATGCCTACTGACGCCGCTTTCCGTTTTGAACGGGGAATAGATCCTGAGGGAGTGGTAAGAGCGCTTGATCGTGCGGCTTTTTTGATTGCCGAGCTTGCCGGCGGCAGTGTCTATAAGAATTACATTGACGAGTATCCACGGCAGGTATTGACGGCAAAGGATATTCCACTGCGGAGGACCATAGTTAATGAAATGCTCGGAACGCCGGTTACGGGGAAAGATATTGTCCGGATTTTGCGAAGCCTCGGTATGGATATAAAATTAGCCGGTAAAGGTAAATATTATGTTACGCCGCCTTCTTCCAGGGTCGATATAACACGGGAAATAGACTTGATTGAAGAGATTGCCCGTATTTACGGATATGACCGTATACCTGTAACATTGCCGAATGCTGCGCTTACCGAAATGGCTATAGTTCCTCGTCTGGATTTGGAAGAAAGAATGCGGCAACTTCTGACTGGAACCGGCTATACGGAAGTTATTAACTATAGCTTTATTACACCGGCATCCGTAGATTATCTTTGTCTGAAGGAGCATGATGACAGACGCCGTTTGGTGCATATTAAAAATCCGCTGGCGGAAGATCAATCGGTTATGCGGACAACGATGATTTTTGGCTTGCTCAATACACTAAAGAAGAACGCCAATAACGGTTGTTTTAATTTGAAGATTTTTGAAATAGGCAGAGTATTCCTCCGAATGGCTGAAGGGAAACTTCCCGAAGAAAGAAATGTTCTGGCCGGGCTTTTGTCCGGAGCGGTAAGCGATGATTTATGGGGAGCAAAATCAACCTCTGATTTCTATGACATTAAAGGGTGTCTGGCCAATATTTTTTGTGATTTGAAGTTGAATAATTGCCTTTACCGTTCTGAAAATTCCGAGCCGTTTTTACATCCGGGTAAGTCCTGTAATATCTATTTGGGGAATACGAAGATAGGTTATGCAGGAGAGGTCCATCCTGATGTTCGAGATAAGATGGATTTGAAAATAAGTTCCTATGTGTTTGAAATTAATATCGATATTCTGTCCGGTCATATAAGCGGAGCTGTTAATTATAAGGAGATATCCAAATATCCGGCAGTAACAAGAGATGTGGCTTTTGTAATCGATGCCAATGTGGAAGCAGATTACATGCTGGATATTGTTTTGCGTCAGAGAGAAGATTTGCTTGAAAATGTTGGTATTTTTGATATATACGCAGGGAAAGGTCTTCCCGAAGGAAAGAAAAGTCTGGGTTTGCGGTTTTCGTATCGCGCGCCGGATAAGACACTTACTGATCTTGATGTAAATAATGTCCACGAAAAGATTGTGCGCAACACCGTTCAACTGACCGGTGCAAAAATAAGAGGTGAATAGTCATAAGAAGTTAAGACGGAGGAAGAAATGACGAAGATTGATATTATTCAAAATGTTTATGAGAAGCTTGGTTTTTCCAAGAAAGAGTCGGCAGATATCGTTGAATCCGTATTTGATATTATCAAAGACAGTCTTGCCAACGGTGATAAAGTAAAAATTTCCGGATTCGGTAACTTCGTGGTAAAAGAAAAAAGGGCACGACGCGGCCGTAATCCTCAAACTGGTCAGGAGATATCAATTACCGCCCGGAGAGTTCTTACTTTTAAGTCCTCTCAGGTGTTGCGTAAAGCCTTGAACTAGCACAAAAGAATCTGTCTGTGCGTATTTCCTCCGTACTTTAGAGGGGCATTCTTCCGAATAACCAGTTAATATAGCTGTTTGTTTGTCTTGTGAATTTGATCGGAAGAGTAGCGGCTAAAATCACGCCTTTTAAAGATGACAGCTTTAGAATGTTTAACGGGGAATTTTGCCGTAAGGATTTCAGGGATTTTATGGAAACAGTAATTCCCGAAAAGACCTATTTCCGTATCGGAGAAGTAAGCAAAATCCTGAATGTTGAGTCTTACGTCATTCGATACTGGGAGACGGAGTTCAGTTCAGTCAAGCCTACGCGGACGAAATCCGCGCAACGTCTGTATCGGAAAAAAGACGTGCAGGAATTATTGATGATCAGGGATTTGTTGTATTTACAGCGCTTTACGATTGACGGAGCAAAAAAGCAACTTGCCAAAATGCGGGAAGAAAGTGAACCGGAGTCGGGTAACGTCTATAGAGATAAGCTGCTTTTGATCAAGCATGAATTGCAGGAAATCAGAAACATGATCAGCTGATAAAAAAGCCGACTTGGTGCAAGCCGGCTTTTTCTTTATAATGGGAGAAGTTATTCAAAAAAACATTTTTTTCAGACTGGAACCAATACCGAAAATTAACCCTTCTTGGCTGCTCTTTTGGAGGCTTTAAGAGGATTGATTTTTTGATTATTTTCTTTAATCTCCAGTTTGACGTGAGTTGCGGTCGGGCATTTGCCGTTCAGCCACTTACTGGTCGGATCCGGATAAATCTTGCAGTATTTTTTTGATTCGTATTCAAATATCTTACCGCATTCATTACATTTATCAATTATTTCATGGCAACTCCCGCCAAAAAAGCCACAGCCTTTTTTACTCATGAAAGCGCACTCAATTCCTGTTTTAACAGTCTGACAAAGCATTAACTACCTCCTATTTGTCTTGCGAAATTTAATTTTCATTATCATAAAATTTGATAGAAGAAAGAATGAAAAAATCATTTTAATAATGAATTTATAAAAAACCGGCGTGTCCTTAGCAACAAAAAAAGCGCTTGTCAAGAAAAATTAAGGTATTTGGTAAATCCGCTTGATCTTATCTTCGTGTAACTGAGACTCACGTTTATATTCGGATAGAAGAGGTTAATAATATATCTCTGCGGAATGTTCCTCTCTTACATGTGATTAAATTGACTTCGCAGGTGTTTTATGTTACTTCCAAAAAATAACATATTATATTTTTGGGGCCGCAAAAAATTGAATAAATCAGTATTGGTTAGAGCTTTTTTGAGGTCTTTTTTTATTCAGGCAACGCTTAATTTCCGCAGGATGCAAAACTTAGGTTTCGCTATGGCGATGATTCCGGTAATTCAGGAACGGAATTTGACACGGAAAGATGAAGAAGAGTTGTTGACCAGGCATTTGCAGATGTTCAATACACATCCGTATTTATCCGCAGCCGTTATTGGTTCGGTTATTCGCCTGGAGGAAGAACAAAATAAAAACAGGCAGACAAATCCGTTTCCGGACGCCGTTGAGATCAAACAGGTTCTGGCAGGGCCTTACGCGGCAATCGGCGATACTTTTTTTTGGGGGGCATTGCGGCCGTTTGCGGCGATTGCCGCCTGTGTCTTGGCGTATCTCGGATATGTTTTCGCCGCTCCACTGGCTTTTTTATTATTATATACACCAGCTCATGTATGGATCAGAGTAAAAGGCTTTCTGGAAGGATACCGAAGGGGGAAGCAGGGCATTGAATTCGTCCGTCTGCTGGATTTGCCCGGTACTGCCGTAAAAATCCGGTGGGTTTCTTTAGTGACCCTGGCTGGTTTGGCAACCCTGTTAATTGGTGCCGGGGATTGCTTGCCGCTTTATAATTTGTCCGGCATTTTAATTAAATTGGCGGTGATCAGCGCAATCTTTATTTGTATTTTGCTTGTTCAAAAGAGGATTTCGCAGTTTTATATTTTATATGGTGCTGTCCTATTTTTTCTTCTAATATCGTCACTGAAAGAATTTTAGATTGATAGAAATTAAAACATTCAAGTTAAAAAATAAACTGGGAATGCATGCCCGCCCGGCGGCATCTCTTGTAAAAACGGCGCAGCAGTTTGAGGCTGATATTTACATTGAGCGCAATGGTCAAACTGTTAATGCTAAAAGTATTTTAGGAATACTGACTTTGGCCTGTCCTCAGGGCGGGATGTTTACAATCAGAGCTGAAGGATCAGATGGAATTGCGGCGATGAAAGCTCTGGAAGATTTAATTGAAAATAAATTCGGAGAAGATTAAACGAAAATATGATCACTGATCAGGATAGGAAAACATTTGTTCTTAAAGGTATAGGTGTTTCTCCCGGAATTGTTATCGGGAAAGCTTATCTTTTTGATCCGTCTGATATCCAGTTCTCTTTTTATAAACTGGAAAATCCTGCGCTTATCCCCAAAGAGGTCCAGCGTTTTAAAAATGCGCTGAAAGAATCCGAGCGGCAGCTTCTGGAAATCCGGGAAAACCTCAAAAAGACAAAGATTAATGAACCTCTCTATGTTCTTGATGTTCATATTTTAATTCTCAAAGATAAAAAATTCGTCAGCCGGACAACAAAATACATTCAGCGACTGGGAATTAATGCCGAATGGGCTGTGCGCATGATGCTGGACCGTTACAAAAAAATATTTGACGGTGTTGAAGATACCTATATCCGCGGACGGATCAGTGATATTCAGTATGTAACCCAGAGAGTATTGAGAAATCTGGCCGGAAGAAAAAGAGAAACAATCTGGGAAATCGGTGACGGCGTGATTGTTATTGCCCAGGATATTTCTCCTGCTGATACCGCACAGATGAAAATGGAAAAGGTGATAGGATTTGCAACCGATATAGGAGGATGGACATCACATACGGCAATTGTCGCCCGTTCCATGGAAATACCGGCCGTGGCAGGGTTGGATAATATTACCTCGATGGTGCATACAACGGATGTTGTAATCGTTGACGGTACGGCAGGCGTGGTCATAGTAAATCCCTATCCGGAAGTGCTTCAGAGGTATGAAGAAAAAAGACTGCACTATGACGCCGTCAAGGAAGAATATCTCAAAGACGCGAAACTTCCCGCGGTTACCCTGGATAAATATCCGGTGCAAATTGGCGGCAATATTGAATTTATTGAAGAGATCAAAACGGCTGTTGCGCATGGAGCCGAATATATCGGTCTGTACCGCACTGAATTTATTTACATAAACAGCAAGCATCTGCCCACCGAAGAAGACCATTTTAATAATTACAGCCAGGTTGTGGAGGCTAAAGAATTATTGTGGTCAACGATCAGAACTTTTGATCTGGGCGGTGATAAGTTTCCGTCCAATCAAAAACCCATAAGAGAATTGAATCCGCAAATGGGGCTTAGAGCCATTCGCTTCTGTTTGAAAGAAATCGGTTTATTTAAAACGCAATTAAGAGCGATCTGGCGTGCCAGTGCCATCGGAAAAGTAAAGATACTTTTTCCCATGATTTCCGGGGTTGAGGAAATCCGGGAAGCAAAAAGACTACTTAAGGAAACCAGAGATGAACTTGTCGCCGAAGGGATAAAAGTCGCCGCCAAAATGGAAATAGGTGCAATGATCGAAGTTCCTTCTGCGGTTGTGATTGCCGATAAGCTGGCCGAGGAAGTGGATTTCTTCAGCATTGGCACGAATGATCTTATCCAATATGCTCTGGCCATTGACCGGGCCAATGAACATATGACATACCTGTATGAGCCTTTACATCCGGCTGTATTAAGGCTCCTGAAAAGAGTAGTTGATGTGGCGCATGAAGCGAATATTCGGGTGGCCATGTGCGGGGAAATGGCCGGTGATCCGATGTGTTGTCTGATCCTTCTGGGTATGGAACTGGATGAATTAAGTATGAGTCATCTGGCGATTCCGCGAATTAAACGGATAATCCGCCAATCGACCCTGAAAGAAGCGAAAAATCTGCTGAAAAAAGCAATGTCTTTCGGTGCTGCGTCCGATGTACGCGCTTACGTGCAGGGTTACATGATACAACATTTTCCTCGCGAATTTCAAAAAGAAGACTGATTCTTGCTGCGGAGACAGTAAGTAAAAAGGCTGCTTAATGTCGCTGGTATAAAATTTCATAAACTGAAGGTCACAAGTTGGAATTGAAAGCAGAATAATGTTGGAAGAACAAAAAAAAGATTCTCCGATAAAAGATGAAGAATACTATTCCGGTTGTCTTTATGACCGGCAGGATTTCTTAAGATTCCGGCCGGCAAAGATATTTCTTTCCCGCGTATCGATTGCCGATGAATATGTGGAAAAAATAAAAAAACTTTCCACAGAAGGTCTTGTTGTTTATGCGATAAAGCACCGGAGCAAGCTCAACAGTCTCATTATCCATGAGCTTGCCGGACGAAAAGATATGCCCAAGCCTCTTTACTGCCATGGAATGAACATGTCCTTCTGGCAGCCGCTGCCCATGATGATAAAATTCCTCTGGTCATCCTTACTCCGGCGGTTCGGGAAGAAGCAAAAAGCGCTGAGCGGCAAACTGGCTTTTCTGGAGCGGGAAGTTACCGAGAAAAGGAGCATTATTATTCACCTCGGCAAGTCGGAATTTATTGAGAGCAGATCATCCGATGAAGCCATTGTTACCCTGCTCAAGGCACAGCAAAAAGTTGATTTTTCGATTTTTGTGGTGCCGGTGCTGGTTGCTTACGGTCGCCGCAGAGAAAAAGAAAACGAAAGCCTGATCAATATTCTTTTCGGCCAGTCGGAACACACCGGTCCGCTGCGTCGTTTGATTACTTTTATGCGCTACTCGAATAAAGCTTTTATTGTTCCGGGTGAACCGATTAATCTGCAGAAATATCTTAATGAAAAAAAGAATGTTTCTCCGGAAATAATGATTCATGATCTGCGCGGAGAGTTGATCGACCGTATTGAAGAAGAGAAAGAGAGTATTGTAGGGCCCGCCTTGAAATCGCGGGAAGAACTTATCGGTATGGTTTTAAGCGATGAAACCGTTAGACAATTTATTGCCGATTATGCGGTGCGCGAGAAGAAAAACCGGATATCGGTGGAAAAGGATGCCCGCCGTTATCTATATGAAATAGCCGCCGATTATAATGAAACTCTGGTCGAAATCTGGGACAAGGTATTAACGTGGTTGTGGAATACCGTTTATGACGGAGTTCTCCTGGATGTTGAAGGATTCGCCAAGATTCGGAATGTTTCCAAAAAGATGCCTTTTGTAATTATTCCCTGTCACCGCAGCCATATTGATTATCTTTTGCTGTCCTATCTTTTTTATAAACATAACATTCAAATGCCTTTTATAGCCGCCGGAGCAAATATGTCCTTCTTTCCGATGGGCTATATTTTCCGTAAATCCGGTGCTTTTTTCCTGCGGCGCAGTTTCCGGGGTAATGCCGTTTACGCTGAGGTACTGGCCAAATATATTGCCGTTCTTTTACGGGAAGGTTTGCCTCTGGAATTCTTTATCGAGGGAGGCCGCAGCCGTACCGGCAAGATGGTCATGCCCAAATACGGCCTGCTTTCCATGGTTTTACAGGCGTACCAGGGAAAATACTGTGATAATTTTGCCGCTATTCCCGTTTATATCGGTTATGACCGTGTTGTCGAGGAAAAATCATATCTGAAAGAACTGACCGGTATTCCCAAAAGCGAGGAAAATACGGCAGACATGATTAAAAACAGCAGTATTTTGCGCAGACGCTACGGCCGGGTTTATGTCAATATCGGCGAACCGATTATTATGAAAGACTATCTGGAAAAATCGGAAAAACAGATAAATCAGCTGGGGCTGGAAGCAAGACAAAGCCTGTACAGGAAGATCGGTTATGAAATCGTTCTGGAAATCAACAAGGTATCGGTTGTTACTCCTTTTTCCCTGGTGGCCTCAGGGCTGTTAAGCCATGACCGCCGTGGAATATCGCACGAAGATTTAATCGATGTTTTGAATGAATTTTATGAATATCTGTTTACAAAGAACGTTAAATTTGCCGCGACTTTTGCTTATAAGGAGAAAGCCATTGCCGATGCCCTCAATATTTTTGCGCAATCCGCAATAATTTCGAAAATTGAAGCGGAAAAAGACGAAGTGGAAGAAATGCAGGAAGTAGTTTATTCGCTGGAAGACGAAAAAAGGCTCAACCTGGAATATTACAAAAACAACATTTTGCATTTCTTTATTCCCGTTTGTTTTGTGGCCACATCAATGGTGAACAGCAATGAAGATGTGATGTCGGTTGCCCGGATTATGAGTGATTATAAATTTCTGAAGAGGCTTCTCTGGAATGAGTTTATCTTTGACGAGCGCAAAGATGATGTTGATGAAGTAAACGATGTGCTGGCTTATTTACTCAATCGTAAAATGATTACTCCTACCGAACGGGAGGGCCAACTCTACATCGAAGTAAAAGGCAAGGGTAAAATAAAATTAAAATCTTTTGCCGGGTTAATCCATAATTACCTGGAATCAAACTGGGTGGTCATGCGCAGTTGCCCGTATTTAAAGAAAACGCCTCATTCTGAGAGAGACTGGTTGAAGAAAATCCGATCTCTGGGCGACAGAATGTACCGGAAAGGGGAAGTTTTACGGGCGGAGTCTCTTTCGCAGTCCAATTACGTAAACGTCATCCGGTTTCTGGAGGATGCGGAATTTATTGTCCCCATCGTTCATGAAGGGAAGGGCGGGAGAAAAGAAGTTACTTATAAATTTACCGAGAATACGGCGGAAATGGAAGTTCTTCGCAGACGTCTCTTCAAATTTCTCTGATACCAAGTCGCATTCAAACGCTAACTTTGTTGGCCGCTTCGTCGGCTTCCTCAACGTATGAGTACAATACGCCTCGTCGCCTCCTCCTCGCCGCCGCGTTATCATTTTGAATGCAACATGGTATATAAATGAAAAATACAAAGCCCCGGAAGCAAAACTTCCGGGGCTTTATAACAACGATCCTGTTCCTTAACTCGTTACTTTTTCTTTGCCGCTTTGGCTTCCTTTTTGATGCTGTAAAAAGCCGTTCGGCCGCGGTAGTTTGCCGCATCGCCCAGATCTTCTTCGATTCTTAAGAGCTGGTTGTATTTAGCTAGTCTTTCCGTACGGGAGAGTGATCCGGTTTTAATCTGGCCGCAATTGGCGGCAACTGTTATGTCAGCCATGAAGGTATCTTCCGTTTCGCCGGAACGGTGCGACACGACACAAGTGTAATTGGCTTCTTTCGCGCGTTCAATAGTTGTCAGTGTTTCAGTCAGTGTTCCTATCTGGTTTAACTTAATCAATATGGAATTGGCAACACCGAGGATGATGCCTTTTTCGAGGCGGGCAACGTTCGTGACAAATAAATCGTCACCAACAATCTGCACCTTGCCTCCCAGCTCATCCGTGAGCAGCTTCCAGCCTGCCCAGTCATCTTCCGCAAGCCCGTCTTCAATCGAGATTATGGGATATTTGGCAACCAGGTCGGCATAGAATTTAACCATTTCTGCTGCCGTCTTTTGCGGTTTCCTTTCCGCCGCGAGCAGGTATTTTCCTTTGGAGTAAAAAGAGCTTGCCGCCGAATCGAGCGCGATCATGACATCATCTCCCGGTTTATAGCAGGCTTTCTCAATGGCGGTCATAATAAGAGCGAGGGCTTCTTCGTTGGACTGAAGATTCGGGGCAAAACCTCCCTCATCTCCCACTGCCGTATTATACCCCTTGCTTTTGAGTACTGATTTCAACGCATGGAACACCTCGGTGATCATCCTCAGACCTTCGGAAAAATTGGGCGCACCGACCGGCATGACCATAAATTCCTGAATATCCACGTTGTTGTCGGCATGCTGGCCGCCGTTTAATATATTAGCCATGGGGACAGGCAGATCTTTGGCGTTTACTCCTCCCAGATAACGATAAAGAGGGAGTCCCGATATTTCCGCTGCAACTTTGGCGCAGGCCAGGGATACGGCGAGGATGGCGTTCGCGCCGAGTTTACCTTTGTTCGGCGTGCCGTCAAGCTCGATCATGGTAAAGTCGATGTCACGCTGCCTGCGGCAATCCATCCCGACTATTTCCGGCCCGATCTTATGTAAAATATTATTTACGGCATTCTTAACGCCTTTGCCGTTATATCTTTTTTTATTGCCGTCGCGGAGCTCCAGCATTTCATATTCACCGGTAGAAGCACCGGAGGGAACGGCAGCTCTTCCGGTAAAACCTGATATAGTGCTTACTTCAGCTTCAACTGTTGGGTTTCCCCGGGAATCTAAAATTTCCCGGGCATGTATATTGATGATTTCCGGCATAACAATCTCCTTTTTTTTGCCTCTATAACAGAGAGGTTGAAGTATTTCAAGACGATAATCATAGCCTGTTTTCAAATCAAGGTGGTATCTTTGCCGGTATCGGCGCCCCGATTGATGGGGAATAGATTAAAATAGATATCTTGCCGGTAACGTCCGGGCTTGATTACTCGGGAAAAGTCGGATAAAGAGCATTGAAACAATATCGGCAAAACTGAGCCGGGCTGCTTTAAGGATATGAAAAGACTATGGATAAACTGCCGGAAGATAAAAACACAAAGCTTTTTCGCCACTTGAAGAAATGGCTGGAGAAAGCCGTGCTGGATTTCCAGATGATCGCCGAAGGCGACAGGGTGCTGGTCGGTGTTTCCGGCGGCGCTGACAGCCTCGCGCTGCTTGATTTGCTTAATTCACCGATGATTTTTGTTCCGCGCTTTTCGCTTCTTGCAGTCAATATCGATATGGGATTTGACGATTCGTACAGCGGATTTGATGTACTGGAAAAATATCTCTCCGCTAACGATTATCAGTACATAATGGAAAAAACGGATATCGGACTTCTCGCGCACAGTGATTTTAACAGAAAAAATCCTTGTTTTTTGTGCTCACGGCTGCGCCGCAAGAAAATATTTGAAATTGCCGCAGCCCAAGGGTGCAATAAAATCGCCTTTGCCCATCATAAAGACGATATTATCGAAACATTGCTGATCAATATGTTTTATGGCCGGGAAATCTCTACGATGATGCCCAACCAGAGAATATTCAGAGGAAAACTGCATATAATCCGGCCGCTCGTTTATCTGCAGGAAGAAGTCGTCAAAAAATACAGCCGGGAACGTCAGTTTCCCGCGGTGAAAAACAATTGTCCGACCAGTGGAATCTCGAAACGGATTTATATCAAGAATCTTTTAAATGAACTGGAGCGGAATAATAAAGACATCCGGCATAATATTTTCAAGGCAATGGAGCATGTGAAGCCGGATTATTTAATGCAGCTTCCCAAATAATTGTAGCTTTAAACACGTTTTAATGTAAAATTTAACTATGGCTAAGGAAAATACGGCACAAAAAATAATTGCTTCCAATAAAACGGCACGGCTCAATTATGAAATCGGCGATACCTATGAAGCCGGCATCGTTTTGACCGGTACGGAAGTTAAGGCATTGCGTTCCGGCAAGGCGAATTTGAAAGACAGCTATGCCGTAGTAAAAGACGATGAAGTCTTTTTACGCGAAATGCACATCAGTCATTATGATCACGGAAATCGTTTTAATCATGAACCGCTCAGGGCGCGTAAGCTTCTGCTGCATAAGAGAGAAATTCGTAAACTTTACGGTAAATCACGCGAAAAGGGATTGGCGCTTGTTCCTTTGAAGCTTTATTTCGTAAACGGCAAAGTGAAAGTGGAAATAGGCATCGGCAAGGGTAAAAAAATATATGACCGCCGGCAGGATATCAAACAGCGGGAAGAGCGCCGCGAGGTGGAGCGTACCTTCAAGTCCAGGCTGATAAAAATTTGAGCAACGGCCGTTTTCCGGGCATGCCTTGACTTATCCGGATGAACACGATTGATGGTATTTTTTCAGTTGCCGGCTACGAAGACCGGCTGCAACAAAATGATTAATTTAAAGGGAAGAGAAAAGAAATATGGAAGAAAAAAAAGGTACTGATAATAGTGTTGTTATGGCCCAGGTGATGAATCCGGAGGATGCCAATCCGGCAGGTAATATTCACGGCGGTGTTATTATGAAACTGATTGATACGGTGGCGGGAGTTGCCGCCACGCGTCATGCCCGGATGCTTACAGTTACCGCCTCCATTGACCGCCTCGACTTTCATCATCCGGTATTTGTCGGTGATTTTTTAACACTCACGGCAGCGGTGAATTTTGTAGGGAAAACATCCATGGAAGTGGGAGTCAGGGTAGATTCGGAAAATCTGTTAACCGGCAAAAAATGCCATACATCATCCGCATATCTCACCTTTGTGGCGATCGACCGGGATAATCGTCCCGTTCTTCTGCCGCCTTTAATTATCGAAACCGAAGAGCAGAAGAGGCGCAACAGAGAAGCACTCTCCAGAAGAGAAATGCGGCTCGCGGAAAAAAGAAAAGAAAAAACAGATAATAAAATCAGGCAGCATTGTTGATTTCAGTTTCTTTTCATTTGCTTTTCTTTGACAAATGTGTGGTAACTAAATATATTAATAACAAATTCAAAATAAGGGGGCGTCACGGTTTCGACGGGGACATTTGAAGTTGTAGAAGCGTACCGAGGTTCCTACAGGCCTCGTTAAACAGGTAGGAAACATATAATCGCAGACAACTACGATTACGCTTTAGCCGCTTAGACGGCTAACGTTCCACCCGGTTTGCCTGTTGGCTGGACTGGAACGTCATTAAGACAGGATAGCCAAACTTCTTGCCTGGGGAAGGGCGGCGAATACTTACAGGCTAGCACGGGGCGATCCGGCCTGAGGGAGCAATCCAGTGTGAAGGTTCTAAAGCAAAGGCTACGTACGTAGAAGCTGCAGCGGAAGGTTTTCGGACGCGGGTTCGACTCCCGCCGCCTCCACCAAGACATAATCCAATACAATACAAAGAAGTACAAAACCCGTTAGAAATAGCGGGTTTTTTCTTGATTTCCGTCTAATAACATGCTATACGATTCATGAAAATCCGGGATTTATGGGTACCTAAAATGAAGCAAAGAGTACCCATAATGTAATGCGGGTACCCAAAAGTGGAGATATTACCATGCCGAAACGAATCATCCCTTTGACGGATATGAAGGTCCAAAAAGCCAGACCGCAAGACAAACCAATTGCGCTATTTGACGGAGGCGGTCTATATCTTCTGATAACGCCTTCCGGTGGTAAGTTGTGGCGGTTTAAATATCGTTTCGACAAAAAAGAGAAGAAGCTTGCTCTCGGATCGTACCCGGAAATCAGTCTGCAAGACGCACGTCGCAAACGGGAAGATGCCCGGAGGCTACTTGCAAACAACATTGATCCTGATTCCATTCGTAAGGCACAGAAGCAGGCAAAAACAGAAGAAACCGAAACCTTCGAGGTCATTGGCCGGGAATGGCATACGAAATTCACGCCGACGTGGACGCCTGGGCATGCCGTCACGATTATGAGCCGGTTGGAGCGTGATCTATTTCCATGGATCGGTAAACGCCCGATCAATCAAATCAAGGCGCCTGAACTGCTCGCCGTCCTTCGCAGGGTGGAAAGCCGGGGCGCTCTCGAATCGGCACACCGGATCAGGACGATTGCCGGGCAGGTTTTCCGATATGCCGTTGCCACGGGAAGGGCAGAGCGCGACCCTGCGGCCGATCTTAAAGGAGCCTTGCCGCAGCCGCGAGAAAGGCACCATGCTGCGCTTACGGAGCCCAAAGAAGTTGCCCCCCTTTTAAGGGCCTTGGACGGCTATCAGGGGCATTTTGTTGTGAAGTGCGCCTTGAGGCTTGCGCCGATGTTCTTCACTCGCCCCGGAGAACTGCGCAATGCGGAATGGTCGGAGATTGATCTTGACGAAGCCGTTTGGAACATACCGGCGCACAAGATGAAGATGAAACAGGCACACATCGTACCGCTTTGCCGCCAGGCGGTGGAGATATTGACGGAACTGAAGGAAGTGACCGGGCCAAGCCGTTACGTTTTCCCGTCCGGGCGCTCCTTCGCGCGGCCAATGAGCAACAATGCCGTTAACGCAGCGCTTCGCCGCATGGGGTACGATAGGGAAACCATGACCGGCCACGGCTTTCGGGCAATGGCGCGGACCATTCTCGATGAAGTCCTGCATGTCCGGCCTGATTACATCGAGCATCAGCTTGCCCATGCCGTGCGTGACCCGAACGGGCGGGCTTACAATCGGACGGCCCACCTTGAAGAACGCCGGAAAATGATGCAGATATGGGCGGATTATCTTGACGGATTAAAGGCAAACGGCGTGTTGGTTCCGTTCAAGACAATCAAAGGATAATGCACTGGGATACTCGCCGGAATCCCGTATTCGGGGGATTTGATCCTCGACGGGAGCACTCCTACCCACTAGACCCTGAACGCACGATCAGGGACAACGAGGGATAAGATGGGATAACGAAAGAAAGTGAAGATTCGAGTAGTTATCCCGTTTTTCTCATTCAGAGGGAACCAGGGAAATGCAAGGGAAACAGGGGATATTTTTTGTAAAGTAATGACCAAGGTAATTGGGTAATGAAAGCTGGGCATCACTCCTGAGGACTTTTTTATGCCTCATTGGAGAGGAATCGATTTTCAACTACCCTTCTTGTGGCTTCTTACATTCACGGCTTTCAATTCCAGAAGCGGATGGCGCCGGATGCGGTTCTGCAGGGCCTCGTCACCGGTCAGCAGCTCGGGGGCTATCTCGCCCATGTCCAAAACCCGATCGAGAAATTCCTGGTCCGGTGCGGTGAACGGCAGCAAGCTGGCAAGAAGATTACGGCAGTCCTCGACAAGCCCCTTCCCAAACTGATCCTTCCGGATATATTCGCTCCCTGCGGACCTTAGCGTGGGGATGAGTTTTTGTTCCAGATCGGCGGTATCGACATCCACATCCTTCAGTGCAATGGTTCGCCAGTCGGTGCGACTCATGGCGCCGTAGACGACAAAGGCCAAACGCAGCCTTTCCCGATCGAGACCACCCAGACGGAAGAGGTTGCTGCAATCGAACAGATCACGCGCCTGCCGCCGCGAGAGCAGCGCCGAGAGCTTGCCAGCCGCGAGTTCGTGGACATCCACCACCGAGATGCCTGTGGCCTGCCAGATGCCGACCTGCCGTGAATCAATCCGCTGCACCGGCCACAGTGGGACCCGGAACATGAAATTGACATCCACCTCCAGGTTGCCTCCCTGGCCGCCGGCGCTGGGATAACGGAGCTGCCATTTGCCGCCCGCATGCTCTGTCGGCACGCGCCGGACCATGAATCCCTCCCGGGCAAAGACCGCCTGCAGGGCTTCCTCGACCTTGGGCCGTTCCAACAGCATTGTCTCCCGGTCCACCGCTCCCATGTAATTGAGATCGATGTCCACCGAGAGGCGGGGAACGGCGAAGATGAAGAGGTTCAGGGCCGTGCCGCCCTTGAGGACCAACTTGTCCTTGAGGAAGGGATGGCTACGGATGGCATCGAGCAGTTGGAGCAACAGCGCGACCTTTTCCAGCATGTCCGGGCGAAAACCGGCGGCCTCCGACTGGACGGCGAGCGTTTCAGGGGAGATCTTCATGAAGGTTCCTCCCACGATCTCTCGTAGATCTCTTGGGGAACGACGAGGTTCCAGGCGGCCACGAAGTGTCCCGCTTTCCGCCGGCTGCGTTCCAGGTAGTGAGGGTGTTGTGGCCGGAGGTCACGGAGGGCACTCAGGTGCACCTCGTCGACCATCAGGCCTTCCCGGTGCTGCTCCAGGAAGAAGCCGACCTTGGCCGCGGTCGTGGCGTTGCCGAGATGTTGCACGTAGGCAGTCACCTTGTCGAGATCGAAAAACTCCACGGACTCAAGGGAGCGCCATATCTCCTCCCAACTCCCAGTCAGGCCGGGCCGGTGGAGTACGTCCACGAAGGTCCTTTCCAGGCCCGTCACTCGGACCTCCAGACCCGCGCGATCAGCCTTGACTACGTCGAAGGAGACAGCGACCTCGGGAGGCAGAGCCCCGGGAAAGCGAACTCCCTTGAACTGGTAGGACCGGAAGCTGATGGGCCGCGCAGGTGCGGCGGAAAGATAGACGAAGTGCTCGTAGACCGAATAGGCCTTGCCGTGGAACTCCATGGCCGTGTGGTAGGCCAGCACGGCATCCTTTGTCATCCGAGAGGCCAGCAGGAAGGGATCGACGGGATAGGATGCGGCAGACGCCCCGGTAGGGACGACGGCATAGAGACCGCGGCGCACCCGGACCAACCGGCTCATCTTCACGTGATAGAGGAGTAAAGCCTCCTGCGTCCGGGGATTGCGCGGGCCTTCGGAGGCAAGGAAGGCAGCAAGCTCATCGCCCGTAAAGACAGGCTGTCTGTTGAAAAAAAGTCCGAGTTTCATCAGCTTGCTCTTGATGTTTATTAACGTAACACGTAATATATTTAGGTGTTTTGATATTGCATGTCAAGTATTATATTGGATCGTGAATGGGATTTATTGACAATATCGATCAATACCCATAATTTCATTATGGGTTTCGTTTATAAATGTCAAGCGCAGAAGTCCTTGGCTGAAATGCTCGATGGCGAATACAAGTTTTTTTACTGAAATCGCCACAGCATTTTATTGACTATGGGCCGAGATGTGGTATTTCCCCGCAGGAGAGAGGCGATGTTTTATTAAGCGTGAATTGAAACGCCATCCCCTGAAGATTAAGTTTCCTGTGATGCAACCTGGGAAGGAATTTGTCATATGTCCGATCGGGCCGCCCATCTCAACTCTCTGCCGGATGACCTCCATTCGGCTGCCAATGCTCTCGCCGTAGACGCGCTCATCAGGCGGCTCCGTGCCTATTATCCGGACATGAGCGGATTCACCGCCGTTTCGATGACGGGCCGCGGCCGCGATTTTTTGCATCACCTCGTGCATACCCGGATCGGCGGTCTCCTCCCCGCCGTCCTTTCCTTCAACGACTACAGATCCCACCGCATCGCCGAAGCGACAGGCCGCACGGCCGTGCCGGAGGATGAAGCCTTCCTCCACTTTCATGCCCTTCGCTGTCGTGAAGAGGGCCGCTCTCTTCCCCCAGCCGACACCCAGCGTCTGCTCTCGTTTTTGACCACGCTCGCCGAGTTTTCCGTGACCATCGACGAATTGCGCGCGCTGGACCGGATCGGCCCAGAACAATTCGAACGGATCGACTGGTTCTTCGCGACGATGGAGGCCTTCCGCGCCCGTCTTGCCACCGGGGGGCTTTTCTATCCGCCGTTCGAAGCGACACGGTTTGCCGACCTCACACCGGGCGACGGTGAATTCTTCATCGGCCTTCCCCTCATGACCCCCGGGAACGAGCGCTTTTTCAGCCGCATCCCGAAAGATCGGCTCTTTGTGGATGCGCCCCTTTTCGGCCCCAACATGCCAATTGAGCCGCCCGATTACGAGACGGCCCTGTCGCTCGTCAGACGGATCGGTATCGCCGAACGGCGCCATGACGGCGAGTTGCCCGGGTTCACCGAACTTGCCGAACGGGCCGCCCTACCGACGCTTCTCGCCCGGGAGATCGACACCTTCTTACGGAATTACGGTAGCGATAGGGAACAGCTCTTCATCGTGCCTCTGGACGAGAAACTGTCATTCTATCTCTGGGAATTCCTCTTCCGGCCCCTCGGCGGACAAGTCAACTTTGCGCCGTGGCTTCCCTTCACCCACTTCGCGGCTGCGCAACGGCTTCGCGAGGGAATCCGCGACGGAAAGGGACTGGCAGCCATGCGGCGGGATCTCGTCTCCGAGCTTACCACCCGGTGGAACGAACTCGACGAGGCCGATCATTCCGCGTTCGAGGGAGGGATCACGCTGTGCGACGAGTTGGATCGGCTCCGGGCACTGATGCCGTTTACAGAAAACGAGTGGCTGCCTCTAGCCGAGCACTTCATCGCCGTAAAGAAGCTGCGACTGCGCGGCAGGCGTGACGCACCCATACAGGTTGTGGGGCTGGGCGACGCAACCGGCGTCCCCTATGCGCGCACCGTCATTCTGCCCATGAACAGCGACATCTTCCCGCGCAGGCCCTTCAGCGGTCCCTACCTCAACCTGATCCATCTGCCGCGCATCTACCGGACGCAGTACGAGGCGGACGATCTCGCGCTGAGGCAGTTCCTTTCCTTCGGCCGGACGGCCCACATCGCCGCCCTGTACGATCAGGCAAACGGCGATGCGCCATCAGCCCACTTCTCTTTCCTTGCCACCGAATTCGGCCAAAGAATGGTGAAGCGGCGGATGGTTCCGGCAGCGTTGCGCGGACCGGCCGGCAGCCTCGTTATCGAGAACACGGATGAACTGAAAGAGCGGCTCCGGCGGCATACATGGTCCTTCAGCTCGCTGAAGAACTTTTTCACCTGCCCCTGCCGCTTCATCCTGGAAGATATGGAGGCCGTGAAACCTCCCTCCTGCTTTGAAGACAAAGACAGCACCAATCTCCTCATCGGAGAGTTCCTCCACCGCTTCTTTGCAGAGCTGAAAGAACATCGCCCCGCCGTCCTACATTGGCAGGAACTGTTCGACACGAGATGGGAGAGCGACGAGGATCTGCGTATGAAACTCCCGGACCAGGCTGTGCGCAAAGCTATCGTCCAGAGCCATCTGGCCGATATTGCCGCCTGGGAAAAGGAAACGGGCCGGCCGATTCTCTTTTCCGATGAGGTTACGGAAGCCGAACTCGAACTGAGTGCTCCCTTCGGCGGCGGCCGCTACCGACTTAAAGGGCGCATCGACCGCCTACAGCGCGATGGAGACCAAACACTCATCACCGATCTCAAATACAAAGAGAAGAAAACCTACGCTGAAAAGGATCGCCTCGTAGATCGGCTGGAGAAGACCGACGTCTTCGACGATCGTTTCCAGCTCCTCATTTATGCCTATCTCGCCCTGCAGAACAAAAGGGCGACGCCCGGCCTGCTCGATGCAGCCCATCTCTTTTTGCGTCCGAGAATGCGCGGCGATTATGAGGGCCATCTTGCCAAGGAAGACCTGGACGCCTGTGATGCCACGATGGAGGGCATCGCCGGGCGACTTGATGCGCTGCTGGCCCTGGAACGCTTCACTCCGAACTTCCGCGCCGACGGCTGTTCCTATTGCCCCTACAAGGCTCTCTGCCTCAAACCAGACCTCTATCAGACGATAGGACGACCAGGAGGCCACCCATGGTGAAGAGCCTTTTCGTCACCGCCTCGGCCGGTTCGGGGAAGACCTTCCGCCTGACCCGTGAGGTCCGCAGCCACCTCGACCGGGAGGGAGAATTCGTTGTCGCCGCCACCTTCACCCGCGCCGCGGCGGCAGAAATGGAAAAAAGGATCCTCGATGCTATCGACGAAGGGAAGGAGAGCCCCGTCGACAAGCTGCGGTTCATCATGCGGGCCGCTAGGGTCCACTTCTCCACGATCGATGCGCTCTTTCACCAGTTTCTTTCCACTGAAGCCTATGTTCCGCAGTTGGCAGACGACCACGAGAAGGCGATCATCGCCACGCTCGCCGACACGCGTTTTTTCCAGCATCCGCGCGTTCTGGCCGACATCGAAAGCATCGTGATCGCGGCCCGAATCCTCCATCTGCAACCCGATTCCCTGATTGCGGAGCTGGATAAGGGCAGAGAGTCACTGGAGGCATGGGACTGCCCCGAGCGTCTGCTCGATGCACTCAAGGGCGAACAGTCGCGGCTTGTCGCCGAGTACGATCAGCTGCGTGCCAAGGTGCAAGTCGTCGCGGAAACGACGCGGGGAGCCCTGCGCAGCCAGGTGGCCGCCCCCTTGCTTGAACCGCTCGCCGGGGTGGACCTCAAACGGGCGCTTTTCCTCAAAGACAACCTCGCTGATGTTCGCGTAGCTGCAGCCGATCGCGCCACGCCCGCCTACGCGGCCTTGGAGGACCTCTATCCGCGAATGCGCGTTCTGATCTCCGAACACCTCATCAACACGAAACGGTTGCGAAGCGCCCTTCTCAAGCGTTTCATCGCCCTGCGTGCCGACGTCATTGCCGAGGAGAAGGAAAAACTCGGACGGCTCTTCTTCGACGACGTCCCACGGAAGCTCATCGCCCTTGATGGACCGGACAGCCCCGACCGACCGCTTTTTGCTGCACGCCTCTATGAAATGGGCTTCCACCGAACGGCCCATCTGCTCCTCGACGAGTTTCAGGACACGTCGCAAATCCAGTTTACCCTGCTTCGGCCTTTGATCGAAGATATCCTCGGCTCCGTGGGGAGCAATGCCGAGGGAGACCGGTCGATCTTCCTCGTGGGAGACTGGAAACAGTCGATCTATCAGTGGCGGGGGGCGGCGCCCGATATGCTCCGGGCCTCGCTCACCCCAGCCCTCGCGAGCGGACAGATTGCTGCCGAGACTCTTCCTTACAACTACCGTTCGACACCGCTTCTTATCGAATTTTTCAACCATCTGGTCGCCGACCTCTTCGCCGGAACCGACAAAGTCAACATGCAGGCGCCGCCGGAAAAGCCGAAGCACCCCTACGGCGGCATCTCCGAGGTGGCGGTTATCCCGGTCGCCTGCGGAGCGGGAGACGAGCCGGTGTACGAGCGGCTCATCGAAGCAATTGTCAAAAAAAAGGCGGAGTGCGGTCGCCCCTGGGGCGATATCGCAGTGCTGTGCCGCACCAACAGGCATATGGATAGGGCCGCCGCGGCGCTGGCCAGAGCCGGAATCCCCACCTCGGGGATCCGCGGCCGCGAGATGCTGTCACTCCGGGAGGGAACGGCGCTCTATCTTTCGCTCATCGCGCTTTTCACGGCCCACGACGGCCGCTTCATTCCTCGCGCCCTCAAGTCTTTGGACTATGGCGAGGCCCAGGGCGCGACATTGATGTCCGCCGTCGCGCAGCTCGCCGAAACTGTCGGCAACGCGCCCCGGCCGCACCGGTTCGCGGCCTTCGCATCCGCCCTGCGCGACCTTGCGCCTCATTTTCCGCGCATCCTCATCGAGACGCTCTGGGATGAGGCGGAGCGATACTTCGTCCGGCCCGATGCCGTCGATGCCGCCGCCTTCCTGCGTTACCTGCTCACCATGTCGCACCTTATCACCATACCCGAGGGAGAGCATGCTGACCGGGTGAAGCTGGCCACGATCCACGGTACCAAGGGCCTTGAATTTCCCCATGTCTTTCTTTTCTGGAAAGAGGAGCACGACAGGGCGCCCGAAATTCCGCACCCCGAAGATGGCTGTCCGCTCAGCCTGAGCAAAGACGAACTGGCTTTTCTCGCTACCGACCCGATAGAAGGAGCTGCAGCCATTGCCGAGGCGGTAACTGTTGTGAAGGAAGAAAGGGCCGAAGAGACGGCCAATATCATCTACGTCGCCGCGACCCGCGCCGCCAAGAGTCTGACGATCCTCCTGCGGGCGGACCGGGAGGGCGCCTTGAAGGGCTACAGTGAGCGAATGTTTACAACGGCCCAGGAACCTATAGCGGACGCCGAGCGCACCGAATTCGGCTGGCGGCATGACTACGGCCTCGAAAAGCCGCGCCCCGCGGACCATGAGGATCTGATCGAGCCTGATCTGGGCGATCTCCCCGCCGTGCCAGCCGACAGCGACGAAATGGACGCGGCCCTGCGCTCCGCCGCCATCGAGGCGGGAATTGAGCGCGGTCTTCGCATCCACGCGATCCTCGCCCGCCTCACATGCGATCGCCAAACGATTGCCCCTGACAGCCTCGCCGCAGAAGAGCAGGCCGTGGTCGAGCGGTTCCTGCACGAAGAGAAGGTGCGAGAGATCCTCTTCCGACCCGGGAAGGTCCTCGTCGAACAGCACATCTCCGACACCCGCACCTTCGGCATCGTGGACCGGCTCATCATCGCCCCCGACCGCATCACCCTCATCGACTTCAAGACGGGTCGCGTCGGCCATTTGGCTGACAAGTATCGGCCCCAGATGCTCCGCTACCGGATGATTCTCCAGGGGCTGTTCGCAGGGCGTCCGGTCGAGTGCTATCTGCTGTTCGTGGACGAGCCGCAACGGATTGTGATAATTTAATAAGCTTTGGATAGGAAAAGCCGATGGCTTTCGAAAACGAGACTGACCATCAGGTTACCTTAGAAGGTCGTTTACTCCAACAGAAACATCATCATGCTTGCTTGTGGCAGCTTCGTCAAATTTTTGGACTTTCATTGAACCGGTCTTTCTGCTCGGGACCATCTAATAGGGTCACACGAAGAAACCTAAGATAACGCCTCTCCAGATTTCCTTCTTCGATATTTTCGTATTCCCTGCGGAATGAATCCCAGATTCCGGAGAGGGCTTCACAAAGGGCTTGCGTTGCTTTCTCGTCAACATCGAAGGACGCCCGGGAGAGGTCGCGGATAAAAGCCTCCTTGAATCCCGCCATACGGTAGGGCGGTCCCTTGTCGTTCCGGCGGACCAGACGGAAGAAGCGCCTCGCTTCTTCCCCCGCGAGGGGCTCCGCCGACATCACGCTTCCCAGGATGGCGCGCACCCACCGGTTGAAGATAAGCGGATGAAACGTCTCCGCCCAGGCTGGCAATCGCGAGCTTTCTCCGTGCCTTACGGCGAGGTCCATCAACAAGCGGTCGATCGCCTTGACTTGCTCGACCCGGCAACGGGTTTCTTCCAGTTCCGCGACCATTCTGAAATCCCGGTGCGGATTCTGCGCCTCCCTGCCTGCGAAATAAAGGGGACGGGGGGCGCAAAGCCCCTCCAAGGTCTCCTCCCAGGGTGTTCCCCAAAAGGCATTCGTCTTCCCCTGCTGGAGAAAGAGGCTCTTCTTTAGCCACCGATCCGCCTCCCAGCGAAGCTTCAGGGCCAGGCCGTACCCCACCCGGAATATCGCCAGCAAGGGGTTGTCCTTGAGCAGGGTTGCCGCCGCCTCGCCGTCCTTGTCGCAGAGCCGTTCCAGGGCGACATTCAGATAGGAAGCCGCGCGCCGACAGGATACGGACAGACGTTCGGAATCGATCTCCTCAGCAGAGGCGTCGGCAGCGACGATCTGGTTGCAGAGGCCAGCGAATTCCAGGCGGATGCGGTCCTGGAGAAAGGGATCGCCAATACGCGAAAGCGCGTCGGCAAACAGGAGGTCCTCTCCGACATGCATGAGTGGAGAGACAGGGATAAGCGCGCCTTCTTCGGTGGAGCAGAGCCGTCCAGGAAGAAGGAGCGGCGGCTTCTCGGCGCGAAGGACAGACGGATCAAGGGGAGCGTATACGGCAACTGCCTCCTCGTAGGGAAGAAATCCGTGTTCGGCGAGACGGCCGTTCCTAAAACGGTAGAGTTCCTCCTCGACCTCGGTAGGAATGAGGGCAGCGAGGCCGTAAAGAAGAGCCTGGTAGGCATGATGATCCTTACTGGCCAGGGTCCGCAGAAGCCCTTCGATGGCCTCGCGATCCTCTTCCCTGATTGGCCGGATATAGAACCGACCATCCAGCGTGAAATATCCCGCTGAAAGATCGGCTTCCTCTTCGCCGTCCCTGATGATGACTTCCGCTTTCCCGTTGATGAGCAAGGAAAACAGGGCATCACCTTGGCTGAATATCCAGACGGCGAATCGCGCCGGATCGGCATCGCTCAGCCGCGAAAGCCACGACAGCACCCTGTCCGCATCAAGCCGGTCCTTCTCCCAGGTCTCCAGATCAAGAAGGTATTCCCACTGATCCTCCGAAGCGAGCCTCAGGAGGGGAAGGCAGTCCGCCTCGCCGATCCTCTTGACGATCCAGAAGAAGTCCTCTTCCGGAAGGCAGCGGATAAAGACCTTGGGACTCTCCTCGTCCAGGATGCGGTTGAGCAGGGCGCTGCCGGAAAGTTTCAGGAGTTCCTTAGCTGCCAGTGCAGATGGAACGGCCGTGGATTTCGGTATGGTTTGATATGAACTTCTCATTGCGCGAACAAAGGGAGGGACCGCCCCCGCCCCGGTTTCCCGGAAGCGGGAGGGCGGCTTCAGGAGGGGTTAGTCATAATCCCCCATGTCCGACGGCATGGCAGGCATGGGCGGTTCTTTCTTCTTCGGCTTTTCCGCGATCATCGCCTCGGTGGTCAATAGGAGCGAAGCAACCGACGCGGCGTTCTGGAGGGCAAAGCGGGCGACCTTCGTGGGATCGATGATCCCGGCCTTCAGCATGTCAACGTACTGCTCAGTTTCGGCGTCGAAACCATGAGTCCCGTTTGACTCCTTCACCTTTTCCACTACAATGGAGCCTTCGCAGCCTGCGTTGGCGGCGATCTGACGTAACGGCTCTTCCAAGGCGCGCCGGACGATGTTCAATCCCTGTTGCTCCTCATCGGGCAATTTTGCATCCGCCAATGCACCGATGGAGCGGATGAATGCCACGCCGCCGCCCGGAACAATGCCCTCTTCAACAGCGGCTCGCGTGGCATGCAAGGCATCCTCGACCCGCGCTTTCTTCTCTTTCATCTCGATCTCCGTGGCGGCGCCAACTCTGATAACCGCCACGCCCCCGACGATCTTGGCCAGCCGCTCCTGGAGCTTCTCCCGGTCATAGTCCGATTTTGTCTCCTCGATCTCCGCCCGGATCTGCTTCACGCGCCCTTCGATGTCAGCGCGGTTGCCGGCGCCGTCCACGATGGTGGTATTGTCCTTGTCAACAGTGACCTTCTTGCAAGTGCCCAGATCCTGAAGCGTGACGTTCTCTAACTTTATCCCCACGTCCTCGGAAATAAGATTTCCTCCCGTCAGAACGGCGATATCCTGGAGCATGGCCTTGCGGCGGTCTCCGAAGCCAGGTGCCTTGACTGCCACGCATTTGAGGGTCCCGCGCATCTTGTTGACGACCAGGGTGGCCAAAGCCTCTCCCTCAATATCTTCCGCGACGAGCAGGAGCGGCTTGCCCGTCTTGGCGATCTGCTCCAGAAGAGGAACCATGTCTTTCATGGCGCTGATCTTCTTTTCATGGAGCAGGATATAGGGATCATCCAGGCGGACCTCCATTTTCTCCGCATCGGTGACAAAGTAGGGCGAGACATAGCCCCGATCGAACTGCATCCCTTCAACGATCTCCAGTTCGGTTTCCATTCCTTTGGCTTCTTCAACGGTGATAACCCCATCCTTGCCGACTTTCTCCATTGCTTCAGAGATGATGTCTCCAATAGTCGCATCGTTGTTTGCAGAAATGGTGCCGATCTGGGCAATCTCCTTCTTGTCGCTGATGGTCTTACTGCGCTTCTTCAGTTCATCCACAACGAGAGCCACTCCCTTGTCGATTCCTCGCTTCAGCGACATGGGGTTCATACCGGAGACGACAAGCTTGGATCCTTCGCGATATATCGCCTGGGCGAGCACGGTAGCCGTCGTGGTTCCGTCCCCTGCCTTGTCCGAAGTCTTGGAGGCAACTTCCTTGACCATCTGCGCCCCCATGTTTTCGAATTTGTCTTCCAACTCAATCTCTTTGGCCACGGTAACGCCGTCCTTGGTGACCTGAGGGGCGCCCCAGGATTTGGCGATAGCCACATTCCTCCCTTTGGGTCCCAGGGTGACTTTTACCGCATTGGCCAATGTATCAACGCCCTTCATTATTTTTTCGCGGGCTTGCATGTCATATCTGATTTCCTTTGCAGGCATAGTTCCTACCTCCTTGTATTACGATTCAATAATGCCGAGGATATCGTCCTCTTTCATGATCATATGCTCCTGACCGTCAAGCTTGAACTCCGTGCCAGCCCATTTGGAAAACAAAACCCGGTCGCCTGCTTTCACGTCCAAGGGGATGAGATTCCCATCCTTGTCCCGTCCGCCAGGACCGACGGCGATAATTTTCCCCTCCTGTGGTTTCTCCTTGGCCGTATCCGGGATGATGATCCCGCCAGCAGTCTTCTCTTCCGCGTCGACGCGCGACACCACGATCCGATCATGTAATGGTTTAAATTTCATTTCCAAAACCTCCTGTTAATAAAAATAGATAAGCGGGCAGGGATTCCACTGCAACCGCGATTTGAATGATTCGGTGGATTCCGGACCGGAGGGGACCGGGACCGGCCAAAAGGAGTCCCCCCCCGCCCGATGGCCGGGGGGGACTCACTAATTCGAATGACGCCGTTAGCACGGCTATTCCGCTTTGATAGCGATCTTCTTTCCCTTGGCCTCTTCCAACCGGCGAAGGGTAACGGTCAAGACGCCATTCTTGAAGTGAGCATCAACTTTCTCCTTGTCGAGGCCTTCGGGAAGCGGGATGAACCGGTGGAAGGCGCCGTAGCTCGTCTCCCGATACCAGTTGTCCTTTCCCTGCTCTTCCTTCTCGGCCTTCTTCTCCCCCTTAATCGTGAGGCCACTGTCGGCAAGATTCACCTCGATGTCCTTCTCCTCCATGCCCGGCAGCTCGGCCTTCACGGTAACCTCTTTTTCGTCCTCCCGGACGTCGACCGAGGGGGTAAAGACCCCCCAGCTCCGTCCGCCGTCGAAGGGCGACAGGTTAAAGCCCCGGAAAAAGTCGTCGAAGATCCGATCCATCTCCCGATGCAGGGCGAGGAAGGGGTGTTCCTCTGCGCGTCGCAGGGGCGTTTCGCTTCTCCGCCATACGGTGGGCAACAGGTTTTTAATCATATGCTTTTCCTCCTTTCCCTTTCGGAATATTTGTTTGCAACACTATGATAGTGTTACGTTTATTGACTTTTTGGGCATAAAATAATCACAGATTCAGCTTTGTCAAGGCCGCCTTTTTTCGTTTTCCAATCTCTCAAATTCCTTAAGCAGTTCCTCCTGTCGCCTCGTCAGGTTCGTCGGCACGGTCACCACGGTTTCGATCACCTGATCGCCGTATCCATCTCCATGCAGGCTCGCAATTCCCTTGCCTCGCAGGCAAAAGCGGCTTCCCGACTGCGTTCCCGGAGGGATCTTCAAAGACTCCCTGCCGCGCAGGGTCGGCACCTCCACAACATCTCCCAGGGCTGCCTGGACGAAGGTGATGGGAACGCGGCAGTGGATGTCGTTCCCGTTTCTTTCAAACAGATTGTGCGGCTCCACGGTGATGAAGACGTAGAGATCGCCGCTGGGGCCGCCGGACGATCCTTCTTCGCCTTCCTCCCGCACCCTGAGCCTGGACCCCGTTTCCACGCCCGCGGGTATCTTGAGCTGGACGGTCTTGCTCGATTGGACCTTTCCCAGGCCGGAACAGCGGCGGCAGGGACTGGTGATCATGCTGCCTCGCCCCCGGCAATGGGGACAGGTGGTGCGGATGCTGAAGAAGCCGCTGGTCTGAGTCACCTGACCGCGGCCCCCGCAAAGATCGCAGGTCTGCGGCGACGTACCCGGCGCGCAACGGGATCCGCCACAGTCAGGACAGACGACCGACCTTTCCACCTCGATCTCGACCCTGGTCCCAAGCGCGGCGTCCAGGAAGGACACCCGTAAATCATACCGCAGGTCCGCGCCCGCCCTGACGCTTGATCGGGCGCGGGTTCGCCCCACACGGCCGCCGAAGAAGTCCCCGAAGATGTCTCCGAAACTGGCAAAGATGTCTTCGAAATCCGTGAACCCCCGGTAGCCGGCCCCGTTTAACCCCGAATGGCCGTACCGGTCGTAGATGTCCCTTTTCTCGGGATCGCTCAGTACCTCGTAGGCCTCGGCTGCCTCCTTGAATCGCTCCTCAGCCTCCCTGTCACCCGGATTCCGGTCAGGGTGGTGCTGCATGGCGAGCCGTCGATAGCTCTTTTTTATTTCCTCAATCGAGGCGTTTTTCTCTACGCCCAGGATCTCATAATAGTCACGCCTTGTGATCATCAGACTTTTGAACGTTTCCTCCCGCGACGATTTTATTGATCTTATCCATCATGTTTCCATCCCCGCCCTTTTCGAAGGCATACCGGGCAAAAAGGTATTTTTTCAAGGCAAAGGCCCGTCTGCCGATCCGATTCCACTCCTCTGTGGAGGGCGCAGCCCCAAGCGCTTTGGCGGCCTGCTCGTAAAGCATCGCGTCTCCTAAGGAAATTGATTCCGCCATGATCTCCCTTAACCCTGGGCCATGTTTCGCCTTCTGGTAAAATTCAAGGGCGTCGAAAAAACGATTTGCCTTTCTGTATCTGTCACCATAAGAGATAAGTTCGTCATGTGAGATGTTTCCCTTGTAAAGGAGCTTTTGTTTTTCCTGGTAATCGGGTAATACGTTTTTCGTTGAGCCTTTTACAAGGCGATCCAGAAAAGTTTTCCACCACACTTTTTTGCTCCGAAGACTAAATATAAAGATCGCTTAAAACCTCGAATAAGCAACAATGTCCTTTTCAAATTCTTCCCTCGTCTTATCAGTCAGGGATGGACGGATCGTGGGTATTATTTGGAGCAAGGTTTCCGTTGTGACTCGGTAATCCTGCTTGGTAGCCAGTTCTTGTTCGAAGGCAAACTGTGCGATCTTCTGAAAAAGATATTCGATATCCGCCGGGGTAAATCCGGTCGTCATTTCCGCTACTTGATTGAGGTCTATTTCGCCGACGTTCAGCTTGGAAAGATAGTTTTGCAGGATGGTCTTGGATCCTTCCCTGTCCAATCCGCCGACTGGAATAATGCAGTCGAACCTGCCCGGGCGAAGCATCGCCTCATCCAGTTGCCGGATGTAGTTAGTGGCGCACACGAGAAGAATCTTGTTCCCCTGGTTTTTAAGCAGGGGCAACTGCTTAAGAAACTCGTTGGTAATGGACTTGTCAATCCGGTCCCCATTGCCGCGACTGGTGGCGATTTCTTCAAACTCATCAATGAAGAGAACCACTTCATCCAGTATCCTTACTTTCTCCATTAGCGACCTCAGATTAGCGCCGATCTTTTCCATTCCATCCACCATCAGCATGCTGGGTACAATCTCTATGTACCACCAGGAAAGGACGCCGGCGATCGCCCTTGCAAAGTGAGTTTTCCCGGTACCGGGAGGGCCGAAGAAGAGGATGGTCTTAGGGGGAACGACTCCATGCTTCCTGGAAAGGCCCTCCCGGGTTAATGGCAGAATGATCCTGCGCTTGACCAGTTGTTTCGGGGGTTGAGTATCGGCTATGGTATTCCATATGCTCCTTCCGATCACCTGAGCCCCCATCTCGTTTAATACGTTTTTGTCTTTATAAGCCTTGTATTCGCCGGTCGCCTGCTGGATATTCTCCAGGAAGTCAATGCAGGCGGCACGCATACCGATATCCCGCCCCACTTTTTCCGATAAGAACCACTTGTGGTTCAGTATTTGTTGCCAGAGTCCGGACGCGACATCCGGTTCAAGTTTGGTTCCGCTCAATTCGAAGATCCGAGCCACGCACTCTTCCGGCGACGGGGCGTCATGCAAGTTTTCATTCATCACGCCAACCTCTATATAACAAGAAGGCACATCCTCCATAGGATCTCCAGGAGAGTTGTAAAATCAAAGTTACTTGGAGTCCTTCTGCCTGTATCTTTCCAGCCAATCCAGCAATTCGGAGAGGCGGGCCGTAGCCAAGGCGATGCATTTGTCTGCGCCGCCGTAGTACAACCGAATGACTTCATTCTCGACTATCCAGCCGCAGGGGAAAACCACCTTGTCCAGGTACTGTCAATTTTTTTGTG
>Ga0228535_1000316_pt1 | contig 152434 bp, 140 predicted proteins | sample SJ1metagenome_FD_168457 | JGI IMG/M metagenome (GOLD analysis project Ga0228535, IMG submission 168457) | Enriched culture of PCE-dechlorinating microbial communities from Ithaca, New York, USA - SJ1 | ecosystem: Engineered > Modeled > Simulated communities (microbial... > Unclassified...
GATGGACACCCTTGGTGTTCGGCTATACCCTTCCCGCTACCGGGTGGGTTTGGGACTTTCACCCATTAGAACGTGCGCTCACCGGGCGCACAGGAAAAAAGCAGGATAGCCCAAAGCGGCTGTCCTGCTTTTGTCCATTATTTCAACGCATCTTTCGCTAATTCAGTCAATGGGATCAGGTCAGAACGGTCCCAGAGGTTAACATCAAACTTGCGGTTCAAAGCACCAAAATGCTTAATCCCATAGGCGATTTTCTGTAAATAGGAGAATACTCCAATGGCACCTGGCGAGAATTCGTTGGCGGCAAGACCATAGAGGGAGCGCAAATCGGCTAAATCTCCGAATACTTCTTCAATGGTATCTCCGTACTTCTTGAACTGCTTCGGCGTATTCCCTGCTTTGATTTTATCTCCGATGCTTTTCCCCATCATGGCAGCCGCCATGGAAGATCTGCATAAGCCAATAGCCGTAACATCGTTGTTGCCAAAAGCTAACGACTTGAACACCTGATCCTCAGAAGCATATCCACCGGTCATGGTTATGGCAGGAACCCATTGCCCCGCCGCTTTCATGCGGTCAACGATTTCACAAACCACTTTTTGTAACAAGATCGTAGGTAATCCCCATTCATTCATCATCTTATTGGGGCTATATCCGCTCCCTCCACCGGCACCGTCGAAGGTGATCATATCCACTTTTGCCACGCTGCCGATCTGCAAGACCTGCTCAATATCGGCAGGATCATAACCTGCCATTTTCAAGTAGATATTCTTTGCACCCATTGCGCGCAACTGATCAAATCGTTTGACGAAATATTCTTCGGTCCATTGCGGAAGTCTGGCATGAACATAAAAATTAGGGGCCGTTCCTTGTTTTACTTTTTCAAGGATTTCAGGTGCAGTAGGATCTGGGTAGACCAACATGCCCACTGCAACTTTGTTTAACGCTTCTTGATGATTTTTCAGTTTGGTGACCGGTTGGGTACCTTTGGCCGATTGACCAAATTTGTATTCCAAAGCAGTTGCGCCGTGTTTTTGAATTGCATATTCAGGGATGCCCATGGAATCATCTTCGGTATTGACTTGCAGAATGATTTGGCCGTAACCTCTGTCGTATTTGCGGAAGGCATCTAACATGGATTGTAAGGCAGGGAAATCAGCCACTTTTCCGTTTTTCAATTTGAACTCCGGGTCTTTATTTCGGGCATCCTCACCAATCACGCAAGAAACTCCCGCCATGGCTGCGCCTCCAAAGTAGTCGACCCAGTTCATTTTGATCAAGGCAGGCAGAATGATCGGCATCGTCATTTTGACTTTATGAGAATAGCCATATTCTCTTTCCAGTTTGACATTGAAAATCATTGCATCTTCATGGGTTGGGTTAACCCCCCTGGCTCCAAAGACACGGCCATTGATATTGAAATGCGACCAATCCATGGGATAATCTTTTTCCGAGGCAACTTGATTAGCACCGGTATTGGTGGGATACACGCTTTGCATACCTAAAACGGCCGCTAAAGCGATTTCACAGGTGCCGTTGCACTCTTCTGTGCAAAACGAACACATCCCTGACTGTGGCGAAATGTGAGTGCTACGGTTGACGGTGTCATTAAAGGCTGATGATAATTTTGGTGAGTAACTCATATGATTTCCTCCTTCAATTGGCGGATTCTCTAAAAGGAACCCTTGGCTCATAAGGAATACGTTCGCCATTTTTTTACAAAATCCTATGGAGTCTTCAAAAAATTATTGACATACTTCGGAAATGCGGTATAATTAAAATGGAATGTTGTAACTATTTTTGTGACTAAAAGGTGAACGGAGTGATTCCTATGGAACAACACAGATTGAAGATTCAATTTGAAACAGAACAATATCGAAACCAAGCAAACTTGGTTTATTTAGGAACGCTCCTCTTCTCTGTTCTTCTAAGTCCCTTTTTCCTTTTTATAGTGAAAAGTCCGCTTTTGGCTACTTTAAACGCTGGGGCCGTTTTGGTTTCAGCTTTGGCCATTTATCTGAATCGTATTCAACAGTACGGTTTAGGTTCTTTAATCTATCTTGTTTATGTCACGTTCGTTACATTTGCAGAAGTTCGCCTACTGGGCTTTTCCTCCGGCTTTCACTATATCTTCTTCAGTTTAGGCGGTTTAATCATGTATACAAACTGGCGCATCAACCAGAAGTCGATTGGTATCTTCTTGTTGATCACTATTTTCGTGGCCATGGTCATTTTAACCCTTGATCAACCTCCACAAATCATGCTAAACCACACCCTGATCATTATTTTTCATATCTTCAATTTAGCAACGAATATTGTTGGTGTTGCCAATTCCGCCAACTACTATATTGGCATCACTACCAGAGCTCATAAAAAAATCAGCACGTTAGCCATGCGCGATTACCTGACGCATCTTATGAACCGAACCGCCTTTGATGACTACATTACAGACTTGTTTAAATCTCGTCCCACTGAGAAAGAGTGCTTAGGGTTATTGTTTTTAGATATTGACCATTTCAAAAAAATTAATGATTCTTGTGGCCATCTATGTGGCGACGAAATCCTGCGTCAATTTGCCACGATTTTACAGAAGAATATAGGCGAATCCGATTATGCCGCCCGCTATGGAGGAGAAGAATTCGTATTGGTCACCAAAGTCACTCATCCAGATCAGCTTCAGTCTATAGCCGAACAGATCCGCCGTGAAGTCGATACGATGAACTTTGTTTATGAAGACCAAACCAAACATGTCAGTGTTAGTATTGGCGCTTTACTAGTGCCTCACAACATCAAAACCGATCATCACCAAGCATTACAATATGTCGATAAACTCCTCTACAAAGCCAAATCAGAGGGGCGAAATCAAGTTGTCTTTGAGAAAATGAGGCCAGATGAAGAACATGCGTAAGAAAAGTCTATCGATCAAAAACCTTACCATTCTTGCAGTTATGATCGTCCTGATCATTGCCGCCAGCGGTATTGCTTATTTGATTTTCACCCAGTGGTTCGGTTCCGCTGAACGCTTAACAGAAACGATCTCTGCCGAAATCAACCAGGGACTCTATAAGCAGACCTACAACTTCATTCGAGAAACCGAGCAAATCAACCAAGAGAATCAGACTCTCATTGAAAATGGCGCCCTCGATCTTGCTGATCCTCAACTCCGCGAGAAATATTTCGTAGGTGTTTTAAGTGCACAGGGAAACCACATCTATAGTTTTAGCTATGGTAGCGTAGATGGTGAATACTATGGCGCCCGCAGAAATGCGGAAGGCGTTCTTGAAATCATGAGAAACGATGCCACCACGGAAGGGCAGTCTTGGTACTATGCAGTCAATCCGGATTTTACTGCCGGTGAACTGGTTTTACGAGCAGGGAACTTTGATCCCAGAACACGGGCGTGGTATCAGGCTGCTGAAACCTCGGGGGCTTTTTCCTTCTCCCCTGTTTACAAGCACTTCGTCATGGATGATTTGGCACTTTCCGCTGCCAGCCCCGTTTATGATCAGCAGGGAGGTTTACTTGGCGTGCTCGGAACTCACATGTTGCTTTCCGAGATTGGCTCCTTTCTTATAGAAAGTATGGAACCGTATGGTGGTTATGCGATCCTCTATGAAAAAAGCACAGGTGAACTGATTGCCAACTCCTTGGGCCAAGATGATTTCCATGTCTTACCGGACGGCAGATTCGAACGTTTAACGATCGAGAGTATTGAAAACGATGATCTCAAACAAGCCTACGAACAATCAAAAAAAGACGAAGACCCCTCCTTTGAGTACTTCGGCAAAAGTGGGAGCTTGTTTGTAGATATTCAGGATTTCCAATTTGTAGGCTTGAACTGGGTTCTCTTATCGGCCATTCCCGAAGAGCTTTACATGTCTGATGTCACACAAAGCATCTATATGACGATTTTCTTAGTACTGCTCGCTATATTGCTTGCAATTTTCGTCTATTCAGCCGTGACCGGAAAGCTTATGAAACCCCTGGAGAATTTAGTAAAGGTTTCGGAAGCAATGGTCGCAGGTGATTTTTCAAGCCGGGTTCAAGTGGTAAGAAACGACGAAATCGGAATTCTTTCAACCGGGTTGAATAAAATTGCCGATACCATGCAAGATCATATCAATAACCTTGAAGCAAATGTATACCAACGTACCGAAGAACTGAATACGGTCTTAACCAGCTTAGAAGCAAATCAAGCCCAACTGCAATTGATCTTGGATTCCACTGCAGAAGCGATCTATGGGGTAGATATTTATGGATTATGCACGTTCTGTAACAAAAGTTGTTTAGAAATGCTTGGTTACACTGCATCGGAAGACCTTATCGGCGAAAATCTACACTGGAAAATCCACAACAGATACCCAAATGGCTCCCCCATGTCGCTTTCTGAGTGCAAGATCCACCAATCGATGAAAGACGGATTAGGATCCTACAGCGAAGACGAAGAGTTCAGGCGATCCGACGGCAGCTACTTTCATGTCCGATACCATTCACACCCTCAAATTGTGAACGGAGAAGTGATCGGTGCGGTGGTTACTTTTATGGATATCACGGACCAAAAAAAGAAAGAAGAAGAAATTCGCTATTTAAATGAGCACGATGCTTTGACCGGTCTTTTTAATCGCAGATATTTTGAGCAAACAAGCAAGCGATTCGACACTCCCGATAACCTTCCCCTTTCAGTAATTTTTGGGGATGTTGATGGTTTGAAAATGACCAATGATATCTTCGGCCATACCGCAGGCGACGTGTTACTGATTCAAAGTGCGAATATTCTAAAACAAGTGAGTCGAGAGAACGACTTGATCGCTCGTTTTGGTGGCGATGAATTTGTGCTCGTCTTGCCCAAAACCAGCAATGAAGAGGCCGAAGCTTTGATCACTCGTATTCGTGATTTGTTTGCTGAATCCAACTTTTCGACCCTAAAAGCCAACATCTCCTTGGGATGTGAAACCAAAACCAATCCCGAGCAGGATTTCGACGAAATCATGATCATGGCCGATAACGCCATGTTTAAGGATAAAGCAAGGCATCGTCAATCCAACAACACAAGCAGTGTGGATGACATTATAGCTCACTTGCACGCTAAACATCCCAACGAAAGACGACATTCTCAATTTGTCGGTGATTTCTCCGGTAAGATGGGTACCGTTCTCCAACTTTCACAGCTGGAGATTAATCAACTCAAGTTAGCTGGTTATTTACACGACATTGGGAAAATCACACTAGACGAAAGTATGCTCAATATGGCGGACTTTACCAATGAAGAAGGCCAAAAACTGAAAGAGCACCCTGCAGTAGGGTATCGGATTTTGAACTTATTTGACGACACCTTGGATTTAGCCGAAATCGTCTACAGTCACCACGAACACTGGGACGGACAAGGCTATCCTCGTGGGCTAAGGGGTACACAAATTCCTGTTCTGGCAAGGATTATTTCAGTAGTGGAGACCTTTGACAGGGTATTAAACCTTGGTGATCAAGACTTTGAAGTACGAAAAGCCCATGCCATTGATGTGATTCAAAGCGGCATGGGAAGACAGTTTGACCCAGACATTGCCGAGTTATTTATTGAACTGATTCGCTCGTTTGAGGAGTCTTAGTCCACAAATTCTCGTAAAACATTGTTGACCAGCGGTTGAATTCTAGTATTGATCATTTCGTAATCTTGTATGACATCGGGGAAAATCTTCCCCTCCACCTTTTTCAGGCAGTGATCATTGGCCAAGCCAAAGACCGCTCCTTTTGAAAACTGCTCATTCATTGGTATGATCTTGAACGATAAAGAGCGCAAGATATCGGCTACCGGTGACACTAAATGGTCATGGTAGTATTGCAATACTTCCGGGCTCTCAGGCATTCCACCATGGCCAACAATAGCCGTAACTTTTTTGTGGAAAGGCGTCTGAAAGGTTGGTTTTTTAGTCCAGGAAGCGTAGGAGATCTCGTTGATTTTTTCAAAGATGATAATCAGTTTGGAAGGAATGGGCGAATAGTGCGGAACCACCCAAAAGAGGGCATCAGCTGTAGCGAGCTTCTCATAGAGGTTGTTAAAGTCTTGATCGTACATACAAGTTTGCGTGCTACTACAATCCCCACACAAGTGGCAAGGTCTGAGATCATAGTTGGCTAAAGCGATGATTTCAACCTCGGCAACTTCACCAAGACTTTCCTTGATTTGTTGTGAAATTAAACCGCAAACCCGGGTCGAGGCACTATTGTCTCCACTATCTTTGGTATTAGATGCCGATACACAAACGATTTTCATTGATTTACCTCTCACTCTCTTTTTATTCTGATTAAATTATCTTTTCGGACCCACTCATAATATTCTCTTTTTTTCACAAAGTCAAGAGAAAACGGTCAAGTGAGCTTTATTTGCTCCCTTGACCGTTTTGCATTTAGTTCTTCAATCTAGGTCTTTCTTCTGTACCGTCGGCATAATGTGCAAATCGTCCGGAATTACGTTCATTGCCCGGAATCTCTTGTTCATAGGGCCAACCGCCGAACTGGGTGCGTTGATAATCAGCAAAGGCTTCTTGTATTTCCGGAATGCTATTCATAACGAACGGACCGTGCTTGATTACAGGTTCGTTAATTGGCTCCCCCTCCAATAAAAGCAGATAACTATCGGCTTTGCCGTTTTGAAGGGTTGCCTCTTGACTTGCGTCCACTTTGATACGATGAGAACTCATGACCTCTTGTCCGGCAATTTGCATAGAATCCCCTAGATAATAGTAAAGATTGCGGTTGGCTGTAGGAGAGACCGCAGGCAATGTGCAAGTGCTCCCAGCTTGCATATGGATCAAGAACATGCCAACTCGGCTTTCTGGCTTTGCAGCCCAGGAATCCGGAGCAGGCGCTAGTGCTTGAATCCCCTGCCATTGACCGGCAATGACCGTTACAGATGTCTTCTTACCATTGACATCCTCTGTTTCAACCACAGGGATATCTTCATGCCAGAGCATCTTGTAAGCGGGTGGGACAAACTTGTCTTTCTTAGGCAAGTTAAGCCAAACCTGGAATAATTGAGTTGGATTCGGCGAATCCTCATTGACTAGAGGAAACATTTCAGCATGCTGACATCCTTTTCCGGCTGTCATCCATTGCACATCACCCTGACCATAGCGGCCAAAGGCACCTAGGGAGTCGAAGTGATCAATAAAGCCTTCGGTTACAATCGTCACCGTTTCAAATCCGCGATGTGGATGAACTGGGAATCCCGGCACTTCTTCCCCGTGATACATTCGAAAGCCATCTTTGATTGTGAAATCACTGCCCATATTTCGGCCAACAAAATGGCTAGCATCGACCCCCTGATTTTCATTTCCGGCTGGATATTGGTCTTTATGATGTGCACAAAACAAAAACGGATTTTCCATTTGCCAATGAAAATCGATTTTTTGGATTTTTATGATTGGATTTTGTGTCATGTTCCTCTTCCTTTCTAAATGCGAGTTATTCTTATTATACTTCATATTCTAAATTTGACAACCCATGAACCTCTCCTCCAAAGCTTTATCAATAAAGATATGATTGCAATCACATTCCCGCTTTGTTGTTTTTACAACAAACTCAGAGTCTGCTTTGTGTTAGAATAAGATACAAGCTTATAGAAAGAGGGATTGAATTGGCAGATACAACGGCATTCTACACGGTGCTCAAACAACACATGAAAACCTTGACTCAATATGTGCCTATAGTGGCACGAGTTCATGGAAACAATCATCCGGAATTTCACGAAGTAGACAAGCTTTTTGATCTGATTCGAGAAAAAACCAAAGGCAAACGTTCTGTCCTACCGGAGCTGAGTGAAGAATTTGCAGCATTGCGCAAAATTACGAGCAACTATTCCATACCACAAGACGTCTGCGAGAGCTATGAAGCTGTCTATACCATGCTAGCAGAATTGGATAAAGCATATCATCAATAGAGCTGTAGCGAAGAAACTTATAACGGCATGTATCAAGAACGGAGGTGTCACAATGCAAAGATGGATCTTAAGTAAAAAGAATCTAATCGCCTTGATCAGTGGAGTTTTATTGATCTTAGCTTTTGCGGGTGAGTTCTTACTTAAAAACGAGCTACTTACTCACACTTCTTTGATCCTCGCTTCCATTTTAGGAGCAGTTCCTATTGCCTTACAAGCGTATCAAGCATTAAGGGTGAAGGTGGTCAGCATCGATGTATTGGTGACCATGGCAGTAATCGGTGCTTTCTTGATCGGTAAATATGAAGAATCGGCCATAGTTACCTTCCTGTTCTTGTTTGGCGCTTACTTAGAGCAGCGCACCTTGAACAGAACCCGGTCTGCTATTAAAGAACTGATCGAAATGGCACCGGAGAGCGCTCTCAAACAAAATGAAACTGGTGATTTTGAGGAAGTTGAAATCGATGAAGTGGATGTTAATGACATCCTCCTGGTCAAAACCGGCGCTAAGGTGCCGGTAGATGGTTTAGTGTTGAGTGGGGACGGTTATATTAATGAGGCCAGCATCACAGGCGAACCTCTTCCCTCTCATAAATTAAAAGGCTCTAAGGTCTTTGCCGGCACTATCTTAGAAAACGGTACGTTGCAGATCATGGCTGAACGAGTTGGTGAAGATACCACCTTTGGCAAAATTATCGAGCTGGTGGAAGAAGCTCAAGATTCAAAATCAGCGGCCGAACGCTTCATTGACAAATTCTCTAAATACTATACTCCAGCGGTCTTAGCTCTTTCGGTGATTGTGTGGCTTTTTTCGCATAATGTAGAGCTTGCCATTACCATTATGGTCTTAGGTTGTCCCGGTGCTTTAGTGATTGGCGTTCCTGTCTCTAATGTGGCAGGAATTGGGAACGGAGCACGCCACGGCATCTTATTCAAAGGCAGCGAAGTCATTCAGGACTTCAGCAAAGTTGATGTCATGGTTTTTGATAAAACGGGAACCCTCACCCAAGGAAACCCGAAAGTTGCCGATACCGAGTTTTACACCAGCAATGCAGAAGAGCACCTGCAATATTTAGCAAGCATTGAAAGCGAATCCGATCACCCCTTAGCGAAGGCGATTGTTGAATATATTGGAGCCAAACAATTCCACCAAGTAGAAAATACGAATGTCGTAAAAGGTGGAGGCATTGTTGCCCTTGTTAATGGCAAACGTGTTGTCGTGGGCAATGTATCCCTCATGGAACAAGAGAAAATTCAACTTAGCGAAAAAGCGACAGCAGATATCGCCAAGTTCGAGCAAAACGGCAACTCCGTGGTTTTGACCGGGGTCAATGGAGAATTGGTCTCTCTCATGGGAATTCGAGACCAAATCCGCCCCGGTGTCAAAGAAGGATTACTAGAACTCAAGGCCTTAGGGGTAAAGAAGCTCATTGTTTTATCGGGAGATAACCAAGGAACTGTGGACCGCGTTGCCAGTGAGTTAGGCTTGACCGAAGCCCATGGTCACATGTTGCCACAAGATAAATCGGCGTTCATAAAAAACTTGCAGGAGAATAACCAAATTGTCGCCTTCGTTGGTGACGGTGTCAACGACAGTCCTTCTCTGGCACAAGCGAACATTGGTATAGCAATGGGCAACGGAACCGATGTTGCTATTGAGACCTCAGATGTGGTCTTAATGAATTCAGAATTCAGCCGTTTGCCTCACGCCCTGGGACTCACCAAAGCAACGAACAATAACATGCTCCAAAACATTATTATTGCAGTCGGCGTTGTCTTATTTCTGCTGATCAATGTTTTCTTGAGCGAATGGATGAACATGTCAATCGGGATGTTAGTCCACGAAGCGAGCATTTTAGTGGTCATCCTCAATGGAATGCGACTACTCCGATACAAATCAAGCAAAAAATCATAAGGAGTGAACCAAATGCAAAAAGCAACGATTCAACTGGAAACCCTTACTTGCCCTTCTTGCGCACTCAAAATCGGTAGTGCCGTCAAAATGCTCCCCGGTGTGGAACAAGATAGCGTCAATGTGATGTTCAACTCCAGTAAAGTGAAGGTGAGCTTTGACGAAAGTAAACTGGCCATTGCTGAAATTGAAAAGGCCATTGTGACCTTAGGCTATGAGGTCAAAAAGTCTGTGGTGAAAGCAGAATAAGCGGCAATAAAAAACGATACTCGAGCCGGACATTTCGTCTAGCTCGAGTATCGTTTTATTATATAAATATGCACCAGCGAACTCCGAATTGGTCGATTAAGTCACTCATCAGCGGACTATAATCGCAAGGAGCAAGTTCGACTAAAACCCTAGCATTGATTTTTAATTTTTCATACACTTTTTTAACTCGCTCTTCGTTACCGGAACCATATTGCAAACATAATTGCATTGTGTTTCCTGTAATTGTCTCTTCAAAGCGAGTTGCATTGGCTGCATTGCGTTCTGAAATTGCAAAGACTTGGCCTTCAATTTTGAGTTCAGAATGCATCAAGCTGCCATCTTCATTAGGATACTGGCATAGTACTTCTGCATTAAACGTTTCTTGGTAGAAGAGCAGTGCTTTAGTACTCTCTCTAACATAAACTTGCATCATAGAACGTTTCATAGATATTCCAGTCCTTTCAAACTCGCTTCACTGAAAACAAGTAATGTGGCATATCAACCCCACGGTAGTGTTTTACAAAATGCTCAACGATTACCATCCCGTTTCGGAGTGCAACATTCTGAGAAGCGGTATTTGTGTCTCGAATAATTGAAAAGACTTCATCAGCGTTGAGTTTGGTAAAAGCATACTCTTTGCAGGCAATTGCAGCTTCAGAAGCATATCCCTTATGCCAATATGCTCTGTTAAGTAAATAGCCAATTTCAAGAACTTGTTTTCCGTTGGCATCTTGCATACTGAGCCCACATTGTCCAATCATTTTGTTGGTTTCTTTTAATATGACCGCCCATAAGCCAAAGCCGTCGTCTGTATATCTCTCTCGTTGTCTGTCCAGCCATTGCTGCACTTCTTCATTGGTGAATGCCCCTTCATAGGCTAGCATTGTCTCATCATCTTGTAATATTTCAGCTAAGTCAGAATAATCTGTTTGCTGGATTTCACGTAAATTGAGTCTTGCGGTTTCTAAAATCATAGTTTCAAGCCTTCTACCCAAGCGGTCAACTCGGTTTCAGATATTCTGTTCATGGTGTTTTCCTCCTTTATTAGTCTGTTCAATTTGTTGTTTTGTGGAATCCTTCTATTTATTTAACGATCAAAAAACTATAAGCTGAATGCCGGTTCCATGCGTTCAATGGCGTTACGGCTCAAATCATTGCTTACAGCAATAACTCTCCAGTTACTTTTGACAATTTCTTTGATTTCTTCAACCATAGCTTTTGCTGTTACGGCGTCTATTTCATAGTATTCCGCTGTCTCCATGGCTAATTCATAATCAATTGAACTATCGTTCGAGCTAACTGACAATGAAAGTTTATCTCCGTAGATGGAGGGGTTCACATCAAACATTGGAGAGAGATGCCAACCTGATTCGCTTAAAACAAAGCCATGATTCCGTAAATGGTCGTCAGTGTTGGACACAGCCATACTGAAAACAACGCGTTTCCATAATTCTTTCAAATCGCGCTTTGGAGATGCCCCGTTTGACTTGATAAATGATACAATATCCAGATAACTTGCACCATCGGAGCCCGCGCCATCGGTCTTTCCAAGAAGTGTCATAGCAGATGCATAATGAATACGCCTAGCTCCGTCACGATCAAATCTCTTAACTAAATAGGTGCTCCCGTTCTCTGAAAACGCTTCCAGCTTGGCTTGAGGAACATTTAAATCGCATTTCCGAGCAAGCTCATGCACGACCATTTCCCAAGCACCCGAGTCCCATTCATCGTGCTTGGATGGGAATTTTGCAATCCATAAAGAGCCATCCGGAGCATGTACAGAAGCCTTAGGACGCGCACCACCTAAGGAAGAACCTGGAGCTAGTAATTGTTTTAACCATTTTTCTTCGTCGAGGTTATCCTCTCCACTTTCAAATGCAAGCGAAGCGCATTCGAGATTTCTTAGCGTAGTCCATGGCGGAGTGGAAAACTCTTTTTCAAATGACAAAAACGGTCCGCTTTCTTGAAGTGAAAAACGAAGGGCTCCCATTCTTGATTCGTCATGAACACCCAGCAGAAAATCACTTTCTGTTAAAGCACGCGGTTTGCGGTTTTCCTTCCTTGCAGTGATCGCTTCACGACGTTTCATCAGTAATCTTCCCCAACGATCAGGGCAGGAATCTGAAAAGATACCAAACAAGGTTTTATCAAGTGGTGCATACTGTCTTCCTGAATACAGAGAAAGATCGGGGTCAAATGATGTAAAATTACTATTTCCTGCTAACCAGGCATTATCATACTCAAAGGAGTAAATCTCTTTCCCGCGGTTACTATTCTCAAATAATAGACCTACCAAAACAGGATTTTCCTTGACCCAGTCAGAGTAGACATAGATTTTTTTCTCAGCATTACTCATTCTTATCACCCTGTTTTTTCGGCGCGCGTTTCCTAATAGGCAAATCTAGATCTTGTAGCTTTCTTCCAAGATCATCATCCTTGGCAATAAGAAGCAAATCCTTGTCCATATTATTCAATGCATGAAGTACAGCAGCATAAATCCCCATAGATACGGAGGCAGAACCTTTTTCGACCGACCATAAGGAAGCCCGGCTGATTCCGGCTCTTTCTGCTACAAGTTCTACAGAAAGTTTGCGTCTGAGCCTTGCCATTTTGATTTGTTCGCCCATTGTATTTAGTATTACCTGTGTTTTAGGCATAATCACAACACTTCTCTTATTCATTGTCCGCACCTCCTTAATGTTTATTATTATAAACCATATTGGTTATTTTGTCAATTATAATAAACGTTGAGTGATTTTCTCAAAAATGCAATTCGCCTATCAATGCACTCTCTGACAATCGGACTGTTTAAAACAATGTCAAAACCATGGATGGTGCCTTGGGTATTGTGTAATTCCACGGAAACACCAAATTCCCGTAAACGCTCTGCATATAAGATTCCACCGTCGCGTAGGCAGTCAAATTCGGCCGTTTCTATATAAGTAGTCGGGAGTTTGTCCAAAGACTCGGCTTCATAGGGCGAGTAATATTCATGCTTCCCTGCTGACGAATCTTGCATATAGAATTGGTCGTATTTATCGGCATCTTTGCTGTTGCACATGGGTGTGTCGGTGTATATTCGCATAGACTCGGTAGCCATCTTCATTCCGGCAACCGGGTAAATCATCATCTGGGCACATGGAATAGGTAGACCACGATCTCTCGCCATGAGGCAGACTACCGTTGCTAAATTACCCCCGGCGCTGTCTCCCCCAACAGCAATACGATTAGGGTCAATTGAGAGCTTTTCTGCAGAGGCAAGAACCCATTGGTAGGCAGCGTAGCAATCTTCAGGTGCTACCGGAAAGGGATATTGCGGAGCAAGGCGATAATCTACAAAGAACACTTTACAATTGGCTCTCACAGCATATTCCTTGGCTAAGGTGTAATGAAACGGACCTGCAGGCAGGACAAAACCCCCACCGTGAAAGTAAATCAGGCAGGGTGCGTTAGGGGTTATATTGCTAGGAGAATAGAGTAGTGCTCTTGTGGTTTCTCCGCCAGATACAGGGATATCCTTACGCTCAACGGGTACTTTTGAAGTAATCGGTTCCTTTAAAACCAGCACACTCATCAGTTTCTGCAAAATTGGAATCGATGTTTCATTGAGCGGAGGATTGAAATTCTCCCATCTTTTGAAATCTGCGTGAATGGGGTATTTTGTTCTCGCCATGTTATTCCTCTCTCTTGATAACCTCAGGGTATAAAGAGATTTGTTCATTTACCGCCATTGATTTATCAATGAGTCCAGTGTTAAAACTATCTTGGGAGTCATTTACAGGATACGCCCCCAGTTTAATCAGTGCAACGTTTCCTTTATACCGGTCTGTGTTCCAAACGAAAGTGTTAACCCAATGATTTTTCAGGTTTTCAACAGCCCCTGCCCAAGTTCCACCCTTTTGATAATCTGAAGCAATAACATAGGCTGCTTGGGACAGAACATATATGAATTTATTCCTAGCCATAGCATTCCCTACAGAAAAAGGAGATTCCGGATGCACTGCAGACAATAGTAACAGCTTTCCAGATGAAATGTATTCTCTCACATTCTTCAACTTAATTTTTTTCGTCATAGAATCCGCAACAATAGAGATACATTTTCCACCGTTAAGGAGTGCCGTTTCTTCCGAAAGCTGATCCACCCCACGGGCTCCTCCCGAGCAAATTCCATACCCCTGACTAACCGCTTTTTCTGCCAATGTAATCGCAAATTGCTGCCCTTCTTCATCGATATTTCTTGAACCCACAATAGCTACGTACTGCTCATTCAATAAAGCTAAATCTCCACAATAAAATACCACAGGCGGGCTGTTCTTTCCAAGAACTTTCTTCAAGCGAGCTGGATACTTATCGTCACTGCGAGTCAGTATGTAGATTGATTTTCGCTCCAACTCATCAATAGAAAAAGCTAAATTTGCCCCACGAGACATTAAGGTTTCTAACTTTTTAGCAAATTCGCTTGTTATGCCCAACTCCATTTGCATTTGTTCAGCATTCATTAAAATCAAATTTGCCGGTTCCTTCACCGCGCTATGAACAATACACTCAGCAAGTTCATTCCATTCCTTCAAAGTGAGAGGTTTAGCTTGACTATGTTGCAAGGCTAAATGACTACAGAGCAAAAGGGTTGCTTTTGCATTATTTGTTAAGGTCATGAATCAGTGCCACCTCCTCCCGATGTATTAGCCAATGCGAAAACATAAACCTTTGCTGCGCCGTTTTGTAATGTCACCAATCTGATATTCAAAGTGCTTGATCTACAACCAACATACCTATATTTTCGGCAAGCATAGATAAAATCCTTGAACAAATTATTGATCTGCTAATTTTTCGGGAGAAATAAACAATACCGGGCTAGGACCTTGCTTTCTAAAAGCAAGCTGACCCGAAATAACACCCGACTGTCCTTCTCGAAACTTTGCGGTTGCGCCAAAAATAAACGGCAACTTCGTTTTCGCGTGTCATATTAAAATCTTAATTCTATTGACACAGTTGTTGTTTCTGATATACTATAGTAGAGGTGATGATCATGGATTTTTCTAGGTATCCCATTAGTAACCGATTCTATGGAGGTTCTGAAAAAAAGATTGGTATAGTAATAAGCGGTCAAGCTTATATGTTGAAATTTCAAAAGATAACAGCTTTTGGCAAGCGTAATAATCATATTTCCGAATTTATTGGTTCACATGTTTTTTCCATGCTGGGATTTCCAACTCAAGAAACTCACCTTGGTATGTATAAAGGTGAACAAGTTGTGGCTTGTAAAGACTTTGTTGAACCAGGAATTCAATTTGTACCATTTAACGATGTTGGTGAGAGTACGTTAGATCAAGACAAGGAAAGATATCAGTATTCTTATGAAGATATCATGCAAATGCTGAAAGACAACACCAAATTGACACAGGTTAAGGAGACCATTGAAGCTTTTTGGGAAATCTTCATTATAGATGCCCTCCTGGGAAACTTTGACCGCCATGGGAGCAATTGGGGATTTCTCAAAACGGATAACAAATATCAACTCGCACCGGTATTTGATAATGGCGCTTGCTTATTTCCTTCTATGACAGATGAGCACGAAATGCTAAAGGTAATCGCTTCAAAAGTAGAGACGGAAAAGAGAGTTTTCTCTTTTCCAACCTCACAAATAAAACTAAACGGACAAAAGAGCTCTTACTTTGACGTCATCCATAGTTGTGTCTATTTGGAATGCAACAACGCGCTGGAAGCTGTTTATAATCGACTCGATATGCAAAGTATAGAGGACCTCATCAATGAAACACCCTTCATTAGCGATACTCATAAGCTTTTTTATAAGCACATGCTAACGATGCGCTATGAATTAATCATTCAAGAATCCTATTCTAAGTTGAAGAAGGTGGCTCCATGAAACAGATTACTACTTCTGGGATGATCTGCCTTGACGATGATTTAGGTTTTACTTACAAGATCGCCTCCATTGATTATGTACTTTGCGAGGATGAAAGCTACACTTATACATTCGCACCTAATTATAGTGTAATCGAATTACTACCGAGCAGGCTCTTCCAAGGCATTCCGGGCTTAAATCTTGATCTCAAAAAACCAATGTACTCACGGGAGAATCTGGTACCTGTTTTTATCAGCGAACGGACACCCGGCGAAAACAGGGAGAATTTATGGGAACTACTAGAGGAGCTCGGCATGGAGTATTTGAACCGGCTTGAATGGCTAATTCGCACCAAAACCAGATACAGTGGTGACAAACTCTATGTCAAACGGAGAGAAACGAACGATGAGAAGCTTTGTATTGATTACTCAGCAATAGAGCACAATGTAACCCGCTCCTCTACAATGATACAAAAGCTGCTTCAAGAAATTTGCGCTGGTAACGATCTCAAAGCAATTGATTTTATGATTGATGACCGTAATCGAAAAGCCTTTTATTCCCTTTTGATGAGCTTATATCGCAAGGAAAAGGCATTCGTTCGTAAGAGCCGAAATGAAGGAATTAAGAAATCTGCAGCGCAGGGAAATTACCGTGGGAGAAAGCAAAAGGAAATTAACGACCTCGAGTTTCTCAAAATTGCCTCTGAGTATTTAGAGAATACGATAACATCCCAAGTAGCTGCCGACTCTTTGGGTATAAGCAGAAGCACCTTTTTTAGGAAACTGAAACAATGGAAAAGTAGATAAATGCAAGCCTCAGTCAAAAGACCCCACACCTGCTAGGATGTGGGGTCTTTTGACTTGTAATCCAGATTTCTAAATCAATTACCTAAGGTAATTTCGAGATTCCCTTGTGTTGTTGATAAAACTCTTTTAGCGACTTTTTTGTGTCTAAATCAAGATGGTGCCATCGTATTCCTTGTATTGCGCCTTCTAATGCCGAGAGTCGCATAATGCATGCGGAGGGATCCCGAGCGAGAATTCGTAACCAAGCTTCACGACTCCCCACTGTTCTGAGTTCTGCTTCTGTTGTGATTCCAACTTCAAAGAGTTGCAACTCCAATTTGGTAGCAATATTTGGTAGTTTCGCTAATTCACCCAATTTCTTATACCCCCTTAGTTCGTACTGCACTAAGCATTGTGATTTAAATGTAATTGCCGAGCGCTAAACCTTGCTATGAAAAGACCCATTAATACTACGGTGATGACTGCAAGTGCAGCTATATTGGGGATCAAAACTACGGTGCCATCAAGAAATGTTTTGACTATGCTTGCCTCGTAGAAGTAACTGCGTAATAGCTTTACAGTCCCAATAAATGCAAAGCCAACTACGAAAGGAATCAAATACGCCCAAGCATTTTTCTTTAACGAAAACTGACGTATAGCAGGGATCAACGCAAACGAAATGATTACGCAAAACACAACTGTGCTGATGTCGATATTCTGGTTGAAAAAACCTTTCGAGAAGTCTTCAAGCCAGAGCATTAAACTTATAAGCAATGTAAAGAGTAAGAACCCGATTGATCCGTCAAGAAATCCTAAGATCAATGATTGCGGTTTGCCGGTGCAAGCACTGAGAATGCTCTTTGCAAATGATTCTGTATTGCCAACCGTAGCTTGTATCGTTCTGCCGTTGAATTGCGCTGTTAACAACATTTCCAACACATCTTCAACAATGCCATTCTTTTCGCTTTTCGGAAGCTCAGAATTCATTACGGTATCTCTGATCATTTCATATTCCCTGAAGAAGCTCTCATTTAATTTTAATTCATCAGGCTTCTTTTTAATCTTCGATAGATAAACAATGATTACTGACAGAGCACTCGTTAGAATGATCCCGACCGATATGGCACTTATGGATGTGCTATTCAGATCTCCTCTGCCTTCAGTAATCAGCAAGATTGCACTTGCTATTAAACAGACAGCTAATAAAACCGAGCTCAACTGTATAATTCTAGATCTCTGTGTCATTTTTTTCACTCTCCAATACTTTATCAACATTATTCTTAATACTCTTCCATGTGTCCTTGAATGATTCAAAATAACTATGTCCTGTTGGTGTAAGTGAATAGTACTTTCGATCAGGTCCCAGTTGTGACGGCCTTCTTTCAACGTGTAAATACCCCTGCTTTTGAAGCCGAAGTAAAATCGGATACACGGTTGCTTCGTTTACATCGAATTCCGAACTGACTAACACCTCGACAATTTTATAGCCATAGGTTTCTTCTTTCGACAGTATCCCAAGAACACAACCTTCTAATATTCCTTTCAGTAATTGAGTTTCAGAAAACACCTGCACACCTCCTATATGTCTACTATGTTTAACATAGTAGTTACTGATTTCATTATATCCACTCTACTATGTATTGTCAAGTAGTTGTAGATAATTTTTTTAGCAATCTTTTTTTTGCTTTTGCAGTTGGTTACATTTATATATGACCAAATCCACATTAAAAAAACCCAATCAGATAAAAATCCGAATGGGCGTTAACTGCTGTTGGAGGATTTTCTCCTTTGTAATTTGATCACATGATCTCTATTGATTTCAAATACCGCCCTTCCCCGCTGTGAAATTCGGGTTCACAAACAAAACCGCTCTGCACAAGAAGTTCATTGAGCTGACCAAACACAATGTGGTAAAGCTCATTGGTGATTTCTTTGCTAGAAACTCCGTGTTTACCACACCTGGGTTTGCTTTGCGCATAAGGAATCATACCGGCACTCCCCGGGTGGTGTTTGCACTACTTCGGTGAGCACAGGATCGACTTTTTCATTGAGGACTGCGCGTGGGTCATCCTCTTTTGTTTTCACGTTTTTTGAATCGTAGTTATCGAATAAGTAATAACCAAATGTCTTCATAGAGCACCTTTAACTTTCCTATTTGTTTTAGAAACTCATTTCTTCCATGCCTGCAACAACTGGTCTTCTGTGATTCCGAAAAGTTTAGCAATAACGGGGAGGAGAGACAATTGGGGTATTCCTTCGTCTCGTTCCCAACTAGCCACGGTTAATTCAGAGACGCCGAGTTTCTCTGCCATGTCTTTCTGTGTTAAGCTATTTACTTTTCGTAAAGCAGCAATGTAACTGCCCAAGGATTTGCGTTCCATACGTGTTACCCTACTTTCTTTTTGTTAAAGGCAGATGGTATAAAGCGATATGCCTCTTTTTTATCCATCTTAGTGATGTAGCGTGTGGCGATTTGCTTTCCACAATTGGGGCAAAAAAGAGCACCGTGATATTGTGAGAAGTCTATGGACCCTTCAATGATTCGGTCATTGTACATCTTAACAAAATTGCTTTCACCTACCTTTTGGTAGAGAGCAATAAAGCTTTTGCAATAGGCACAACTGACTTCTAACAAATGGCTTCCTCTGACCTTTTTACAATTGGGGTTTTTAAATATTTGCATAGTTTCCTCACAAAGCCATAAATTTTTCACTGGGTTCCTTTATGGATTGACTTTTTCACATGATATTGTCCAATGTTCAAAGAATACATTATCCGAAATCTCTCCGGTTGGTATTGTATACTCCACAGTAGGTGTCTGGATTGCCATCGGAATCAGCACCATCCCTTGAGCTTGTGGTATCAGGCTAAGGTCCGTGTCCTTTTGCACGACACAACGCATGGAGTCCTGGTTGCCAAAGTAAAAATCAATAAACATGTGCCGCTGCTCCTCGGTCAGCTCTTTCGGATAAAAAGCAAGTTGAGCCAGAGAGGTATCAACCGGTATCCAGCCATAATTGGGAAGATAGAATTCCGCCCAAAAATGACTGCCGAATTCATTTTCAAAAAGTTGCCACCCACCTGTTGTACGCGCCGGAATACCCAGAGAACGGCACATGGCAGAAAAATACAGAGATTGACCACCGCAATCGCCTCTTTGGTTATCGTGGACATAGACCGATTCGGAGGTAGAAGTCCGCGGCTGAAAAATATAATGCGGCATAAAGGAATAATCCACATGATTAACGATATAGTCATAAATTCTGCGGGCAGCTAAGTACGGGTTGGTTTCATCACCGACGATGTCAGCTGCTTTTTTGCTGATATCCGGAGTGATTTCCGTATTTCCATACGAGCCGGTATACATTTGATACAAAGCCGAATCCTTTTCATACTCCCCAACATTATTGGGATCCACGGAAAATCTTTGCTCGTAATGGGTAAAGATAAACTCAATGCGGATTGATAAGTCCTCCTTCAATTCTTCCATTGGCACTTCCATATACAAAAGACCAATATCCCGGTCGATGCTGGGCGGTTGCTTCACCCATTTGTCCGGCACTACCGATTCAATGACAACATCAGTCTGTGGTCCGTTGTTGATAGATATCGGGAACCAAATGCGATACGTGCCGACCTCAGGGAGTTTGTCCCGCGGAATGAATATCGTATGAATGCCCCGATAAGTCGCCGGATTCTGATACTGACTCCAAAAATGATCAGTTTCCTCTTGAGTAGTTTTAATCATCTTTGATACCACTTCGTAGTATTTCTGCTGCGCCACCATGTCGGCGTGCATCAAATCCATGTCTCGAAACTTCAAATTCCGCGCTGCATCGGCGAAATAATGTTCCTCGTCATCCCAGATAAGATACTCCATATCCTTGCTTGTAATCCAGCTGTTGATTTGTTCAGCTGTGGCGAGCGGATATGTTTTTAAAAGGATATCTTCGATCTGATCTGAAGTGTAGGGATACATTTCTCGAAAAATCATTAGTCTTTGCATGGCTTCGCTACACGCAAAAGACAATTGTGTATTGTTTTCATCTGTAAGGATAGGCAGCGCTTGTTCATAAAGTTTGCTGGCTTGATCGAAACTTTTTTCATTTTCCAGCTTAAGAGCTTCTTGATAAAGTGCTACACCGGCTGTTTGGTTGTCGCTTTGACATCCTGCGCATGAAAGGGTCAGAACGAGGACTAATAAAAAACGAATCATAGTGTTCCGCATCAATAGACCACCCTTCGTTTGATTCTTCAGTGTCAAGCGTTTCCTGATTGTTAAAACTAATGACCTTTAGTAACAATTTCCACAATAAACCAAGATATTCCTACTATTTTAAAAAACGACAAGAAAAAATAGCCTTGCGCTAGCCGTTGCGGAGACGGACAGCACAAGGCAAGAACAATTTGGTCAATCTATACAAAAACCGTTGGAATGATTTTACAAGCAAAATACTAAGCGAGTAGAAACCTTTAGGCTCGTCTAGTGAAATAAAACAAAATTACTCCCGCTGCTTCTACTACATAAATCATGGTAAAAACCACATTTAGGTGATCGATTTTCTGTTGCGCAGCCAGTATCTGATCTCTTGTAGTTACCGTTATTGGATACTGCAATTTCCCGTCATAGAACGAAAACCTCACGGATGCCGATTCGTTTCGAGCAATATAACTTCCTATAACATTCCCCTCAGGATCTCTCACCGTTCTGGTCCTTGCTTCATCCTCACCAAGGGGATTTCCGTCAGTATCATAATATTCCATTGCGCTGTCTGGTTTTAGTACGACTCCATACGGATCATGTGCAGCCGGCACATCCTGTTCTATGAATGCCTTGAATGATTCAAAATCATAAAATGGCGTTCTCTCAGCCAAATTACCGGCATACCAACCCCCTGTAGCTGTGTTATGCACTGCAAGTGTGAGAATAAGCATCCCCATCAAGATTAGTGCACACGTGCGTTTGAAGCTATAGTTGCGGTAATACACGGCAGCTGCCTTATCCGAAAGAATAAATACGCCATTTTTCAAGAGTATGTGGTTCACGAAATAAACCGAAACGGACCAAAGGATAAGAGCACCACCACCAAAGAGAAATCCATAGGAGAGGAAAGATTTCGCTCCCATTCCTACATATGCATCTTTTAGAAGTAGTAGAAGCGGCAGAGTGGCTGCGAATAGCACAAAGGCAAGCCCGATTACCTTTTCTGCTATTAACACAAGAGTGCGTTTGTGATTACCAATAGCTTCATCTTCGAAATCCTCGTCGGATACCGATAAGAAAGCGGTGTTTGTAAAAACGAGTTGGGCGATGACACCACCCAGGAAAAATAGCGAGCCGGAGAAGAAGCCAATATACCCTCGCAAAAAAGCAAAGTTGCCAATCAGAGCGGCAATCAATCCGCTACATATAAGTCCTACAGCAATGAAGCTTTTATTCTTGTAACGCGACAAGCTTGCAGTAAGAACCCGCTTGAGCTGCTTATCGGTTCTTATGCTCTCCCCTTGGGCAGGAGGTTCCGTAGCTGATTTTCTCTCACCTCGTAGCAACTCGTCTGCGGTTATATCAAATATTTCCGCAATCACGGGAATGAGAGATAGATCTGGCATACCCTCATCTCTTTCCCAACGACTTACAGTTTTATCGGAGACACTTAGTTTCTCAGCCAAGTCTTTTTGTGTTAGACCATTTGCTTTTCTCAAGGCAGCAATAAAGCTACCCATAGATTTGCGTTCCATTCAAGTTACCCCACAATCTTTATTATTGATTCTGCTATAATTCTACGATTAAGTCAGTGAGATTGCAACCCAATAGAACAAGATTTACTCTCGTATTGTGAGAATTGTTGAGTAATTCGCTTTTCCAATTTGCTTTTACAGAAAAACCAGAATTATCTGGACTTGACCTTTGAAAACTTAGTCACTCTTTACAAAAACCTATTAATCTTTAGTTTTCAGCTCGTGCGTAACGATTTCATGAAATATCCACTAATCGTAATCAGTGATGCCAATGCACCAAACAAACTAATAACTACCCATGCAGGTAGAATATCTCCAGCAAACCCAGCAATGACCATTCCCAAGGGACTAAGCGCGGTCGATAACATAGTTCGGAACGAATAAACCCTTCCACGCATATCATCATCTACTTCTCTTTGGTAAATCACCGACGAACACATACCGCTGATCATTCCGCCAACTAAACCAAGAGCAAACAAGAACATGGACAACGGCAGATATGTACTCAATCCGAGGAACATCTGCGAAGATGTCATCACCAGACAACTGCTGATCAAAACGATTCCCACACGATCTATCTTTTTTATAAAGGTGATCAAAATGGATACGATCAACCCGGCTGCACTGGCAGCTGTCGCCATCGCTGCGAAATCCCCCACTCCGCCCAAACGCTCTGACACATAAAAAGGCATGAGCAAGTTTTTGGCCGCCCCCATGAAGTTTGCAAACGAAAATATGAACATTAATTGAATGATCACCGGATGCAATTTAATATACTTCAGAGCTTCAACAATATTCTTAAGCTGATATGGCTTTTCTGCTTTCTGTTTTTTTAAGTATTCTTCTTTTGCGGGAACTGCCAAAAGTGATAAACAAGAACAAACATACAGAATCGCCTGTAAAAAGAACACATAGCTGTAATTGTAATTGGTTTTGGCTAAAATCAAAGCAGACAACGTGGGTCCAAAAAGGAAACCTCCACTTAAAAAGCTCTGTTTCATTGCATTGGCTTGTGTAAGCAAGTCTTTCTCGACGATATTAGGAATAATTGCTTCTGAAGCTGGCATATAAAACGCATTTGTTGCCGAAGAAAAGAAAAAGTAACCGGCAAGCAAATAGATATTTGCTTCATGGTTCAGTAAATAAAAGCCTAGAAAGGTAGCGGATGCAGCATTGATTAACTGTGAGAACTGCATTACTTTTTTCCGACTAAATTGGTCCAGAATATTACCTGCAAATGGCAACAAAAAATAAGTAGGCAGGTAGCTTGCTAAATAAGTTAACCCGGCTCTCGAGGTCGATCCCGTCGTTTCCTTTAATAACCACATAATTGCCAGACCCGCAATTGCATTTCCTAAGGTAGATAGCAAATTTCCCGAAAGGTAGATCAAAAGACCTTTGTTTTTCCATATACTGTTATAGCTCGCCTTCAGAGCATCATCGTTCATTGCTTATCCACCTCTCATCTATGATTATTCAATCATCAATTCTGAGCGACCACGAGCGTCGATAATGATTCAATCGAACTAAACTCCTAGATATTCAAAGCGTAATCATTAAAAATATCATAGAAAATTGTTCTGTATTATGTTTGTTATCATATAAAATACTACCCAGGGATTCTTAAATATTTCTATAAACTGAGTCGGTTTAAGCTTATACTGAGTATATAAGTTTCTTATCATAATTCTATTCTTCGATACCATCACAAGAAAATAAACCACACTAACGATAGTAAATATAAGAATGGTAGAATTTATCAAAGTATCCGCCGTCAAATTAAAGTTTCTAATTTTTAAAATTGCCCTGTCATGATCTAATAAATATGTCGAAAAAATACTAAAGGCATTCCCAACTGCATGAAATAAAATAGACCATTCTAATCCGTATTTGTATGCAGTATAAGATAGCAATAATCCTCCTAATAATGCATTAATAATGAAAGCAAAATCTAAATGTGGTAAAGCAAAGATTAAAGAATTAAGTAAAAATGCTACAGAAATATTATATGGTAAGAGTCTATGTAGGACGATTCCTCTGTAATATACTTCTTCCACTACAGGCGCAACAAGAACAGCCAAATAAAACTGTTGCCAAAGAGAGAATTGATCAAGTGGCGCAACAACAGTCATTGGGAAAAATAAATTAATGACGAGCACAGATAATAAAGCTATGACGCGTGCTAACCATCTAAATGCTAAAATACCAATAAGATTTTTAAAAGTAGGACGATGTTTGTCGAGAAATATTGAAGGGAATTTCTTGTTTAAAAATATAAATAGTAAAACTAATGAAATACTGTATACAAGTAATTGAACAAAAACATTATTTATCCTCATGATCAGATAAAATAGTAAATATAAGGGCAAAAAAAAGTACCAATTTTGTTTTATAACGGAAGAAAGTGTACTTTGCATTTATATTCTCCTATCAATCTAAATTTTCTAACGGATTATACATAATTGTAATGCTTCTCATCCCATGATTTATTGAATATAAAAGTAATGTATCATTATTGAAACTTCATAAAATAACCAAATTTTCTACGAATCTTAATTCCCCCAAAGATTGCTTATTTCCTTCTTAATTTATACTATTATACTCACTCGGAACTTGGTGTTTTTGGTGAACTCTGGCACTACCCTCGTTGTTGTAACTCCAGCACTTCCGCGTTTGCGGAGATATTACCGCGGGCACTTCCCTCGTTTTCTTCGAAAACGCTACCAAGTGCCCTTACTTCGCATTCCTGCGGAATGCTTAGGGGTTCCCTCCACCAAAAAAATCAGCACACCGCGTTGGTGTGCTGATTTTTTTGGAGAAAGACACGAATTAGATACAAAATGCCCCCGGTTCAAATAGGGTTCAGTCCGGAAAGACATTCAGCACAGGCGAAAAGCTAATTACTTCGGAATATTCACTTATCCAAATTCTAATCCTGATAGTTTTTTTTCTTGCTTTACCCCTTCATCTAATTGAAGGAATCTATCAAGGGCTACATACGGCTCATTTTGTGGAACAGGTTCTCGTAGTCATCTATATTCATCTTTTTGGGGTTGCTATCGTTGGAACCATTTTTCACCGATAACTCCGCAAGTAATCTAAATTTTGCCGGGTCTATTTCAAGAGATTTAAAATCCGGTAATCCAATTTCAGCTGAAATATTCCTTATAAGTTCTATTCCTTTTTTTGCTGCACTTTCATCATTCATATCCTCTATGCCCATAGTCCTAGCAATTCTCGCATACTTATACAAAACGAAAGGAAGATTCTCATTCATGATGTATGGAAGGATTATGGAGTTGCAAAGCCCGTGTGGCTTATCGTATATACTTCCCAATGCCTCGGCCATACAGTGAACAGATGCCACATCTGAATGACTAAATGATAAACCGGCCAAAAGGCTCCCAAGCATCATTCCTGCTCTTGCCTCTTCATCCGAGCCATCTTTGACAGCTCTGATAATATACTTGGAAATATACTCTATCGCATAAAGTCCCAAAGCCTCTGCTATTGGCTCAGTACATACGGCTGTGTATCCCTCAATTGCGTGCGTTAATGCATCTATACCCGTTGATGCTGTTACATGTTTTGGTAGAGTGTACGTAAGCGCAGGATCTAGGAACGCAACTTTTGCCGCTATTGCAGGGCTTTTTATTGTAAATTTGAAGTTCTCTTTCGTATCGGTTATTACTGATGAAAAGGTTACTTCACTTCCTGTTCCCGCAGTCGTTGGAACAGTAATAAGCGGCAGGCAATCCTCTCCAATTGTTTTCTTCACATAATCCCTTATAACTCCACCCTGCCTTGCAAGTACAGCTATTCCTTTCGCTGCATCAATCGGACTTCCCCCACCAACTGCAACAAGTACATCCACATTCTCTTTTCTGGCTAAGTCAGCTCCATTCTGCACATTGTAATCCTTCGGATTTGCTTCAACCTCATCAAATACGACAATTTCCTTTTCATTATCCAAAAGCCTTAAGACTTGGTCAAGAATTCCTGCATTTATGATTCCCTTATCACAAACAATCATTATTTTTCTAGCAGACAACTTGTTAAGTTCTTCATTCAATTCCTTTACAATACCTTTTCCGTATCTTATCTTCGAAGGCAAAACAAAATCAAAATTCATAATATTACTTCCTTTCTGACTAGTATGCAGTGCTTCGCTAGAAAAATGTTCTCAGTCAGTTCATATAACAGAACAACTGAGAATAATACTTCAATTTTTAGCGTTGGGAAACCTTCTGAACCCAGCAAAATAGCACTCCTCGTATTCAATCCCGCTTTCTTTGTTCTCGACTCATTCAGCAGATTGGTGGTCCATTTCTATACCCTGCAATTCTACTTGTCAAAGTTCTTTCATGTTATTCTAAAGCTTAAGAAACCAAGCAGCAGGAATATTTAGCTTGACAAGGAGAGAAGTCGTTAATATGATAAAAAAAAGATAGTTTAGGGAACCTTCGAGTAACAAACTTAAGGAGATAACGATGAACACAGTTAAATGGCAGGAAGATATAGAAGAGTTAAAGACTAGGCTTCCGAAGTTACATATAGATTTCTTTTACGCAAAAAACAAAAGGGATTTCTATAATAAAATAGAAGCTTTGCAACAAAAAATAGACAGCCTTGACACCTACGAAATTGTAATTGAATTAGCTAAAATTGTAGCTACCGCGAAGGATGCTCATACAGCTGTTATGTTACCACAAAGCAAACGCATCCCCTTTGATTGCTTTATCTTTGATGAGGGGATTTATATAACATCTACAGATTTTAGCAATAATGACTTGCGTTATCATAAAATCATAAAAATTGAAGGGCAAAAAATAGAAACCGTTTGCGAGAAGGTAACCGAGATTATTTCACACGAAAATATGCAGTTTGTTATAAGTAGTTTACCAGATTATTTAACCTGCACAGATATTTTATACGGGTTAGGAATCATAAGTAATCCCGAAAAAATAACAATAACGCTGGAAAATAGAATTGGAGATCACCTTGAAAGAACAATAACCCCCATTTATTACAGTGACTATAAAGCACTTAAGCAAGAAAACAACCAGTTACCGCTATATAGGCAGAAAGAGGATTTGTATTATTGGAGTAATTTTGATAACGGTATTCTCTATATAAACTATAATAGATGCAAGGAAATGGGGCATCTCACTGTTGCTAAGTTTTGCGATCACTTAAAAACAGAAATCATGAGAAATGAAAAAATCGAAAAAATAGTTCTTGATTACCGAAATAACACAGGTGGTAATTCTGAGCTTTTTAGGCCTTTTTTGGAATGGCTTAGTAAAAACAAGAATGCGAATAAGAAAAATAAGCTTTTTGTAATTGTTGGAAGAGACACTTTTTCTTCAGCCTTACTGAATGTATACGTTCTTAAAAATAGAACAAATGCCATTTTTATTGGTGAACCAACAGGTGGTAAACCAAATTGCTTTGGCGAGGTCAAGTATTTAGAGCTCAAGAATTCAGGATTGTATATCCGTTATTCCACAAAGTATTACCACTTAGTTGAAAATGATGAGGAGTTGTCATTTTTTCCGGATATTTTATGCAAGATAAGTTTTTGGGATTATATAAATGGGGTGGATTGTGTTATGGATAAGGTTTTACAAATTGGTAGTAAGAATTAAGCCTAGGCATCATCGAACAAAATGTTACCAGGCAGATTGCCATTCCGCCAGCAATGCGTTAATCTGACCTCCAAGCCATCCATTTGTTCTCTGCATTCTCTCCTCTTCTTGCTTTAAGCCATTCCATATTAGTTGATTCAACTCGTGTTCCAACTGGTAAATAGTTAAACGCTTATCTAAATTAGGCACCCCCGATATGGACTGAAGCTGTTTCACAAGGGATTGTAAGTATGAAGAAAGATTATAATAATGACCCGTATGCATGAATTTTCTGGACAAAAGAGATAGACTTTGCCCGATCCAGCTTCATACGCTCATTCAGTATGGATTTTGAGATTCTTAAAATGTATTTGTGATCGAGCAAGTAATCGATTACCCGATTGTTCTTTTGATATAGCTTAATCTCTGCTACAGAGACGTTCTGAGTCCTTAACATTGCAACGATATCGCTTATTTGCATAACGGATTCACCTTGGTTCATATACATCATCCTTACAGTATACAGAATAGATATTCATCTTGAGTAGTTTGGTTGGCTTGGCCTTTTCGTTCACCAACCTATGACGCCGGTCATAGTGTATCACGGAAACTGAATTAACTCAAATTATGATATAGGATCAAACCTATCAACCAGCAGCTTGCTTTTTCGTGATGTTATCCATTGCGCCAACCTGCTTTTTCGTGATACTTCTTTGATTTACAACTTGCTTTTTCGTGATTTATGTGTAATAATAAGCTAGGATTGAGAATATACTATCAACACAAGAGGTGATTATTATGCTGAAAAGAAAGATTTATGATGAGCTAGTTGCTTGGAAAAAGAGCAGCAATGGCGCAACTGCCATGATGATTGATGGTGCACGGCGTGTCGGCAAAAGCTATCTTGCAGAGAAATTTGCCAAGGCAGAGTACAAAAGCTATATTCTGATTGACTTTGGAAATGCAGCGAAGGATGTTCTTGATTTATTTATCTATGACAGTTCTGACCTAGATCTTTTCTTCGCAAAACTCGCCGCCTTTTATTCCACTGTTCTTCATAAGCGCGAGTCGCTGATCATCTTTGATGAGGTTCAGCAATATCCTAGAGCGCGGCAGCTTATCAAATATCTTATAGCTGACGGCAGATTCGATTACCTCGAAACAGGTTCGTCGATTCGTTTGAAAAAGAACGTGCAGGATATTATCATCCCTTCAGAAGAGGATCACATCGAAATGTTCCCGCTGGACTTTGAGGAGTTTCTATGGGCAATGGGCGACGAGGCGACCTATCCTCTGATAAAGTATTGCTTTGAAACAAAAAAGCCGCTTGGGGCTGCTTTGCACCGTAAAATCATGAATGACTTTCGACAGTATATTCTTGTGGGCGGTATGCCGCAGTCCGTTCTAGCTTACCTGAACGGCAAAGACTTCGAATCTTCCGATGTTGCCAAGCGACGAATTTTAAAACTCTATAGGGACGATGTAGTAAAATTCGCAGAAGGGTACGAAGAGAAGGTGTTCGCTGTCTTCGACAATATTCCAGGGCAACTTTCCAAAAAGGAAAAGAAGTATAAACTCTCCTCACTAGGTAAACAGGCTCGGTTCAGAACCTTTGAAGATTCTTTTATTTGGCTCAATGAAGCTATGGTTGTCAATACCTGTTTCAATGCAACCGATCCTAATGTTGGTCTTGCCTTGAGTTCAGACAATACAACGCAAAAGTGCTACATGGCGGATACAGGACTGCTTGTTACTCATACCTTCAAAGATAAAAAATTCACCGACAATGAGCTCTATCGAGCTATTCTTTTTGATAAGCTGAATATCAATGAGGGAATGCTTATGGAAAACATTGTCGCCCAGATGCTTCGCCACGGGAGATCTCGTCTGTATTTCTATTCCCGTTCCGACAATCTGATGCGCGAAAACCACATGGAGATAGATTTCCTGATTGCAGAGGGAAAGAAAATTTCACCTGTGGAGATCAAATCTGGTAATTACCGTTCACATTCTTCTCTTGATAAATTTCGTAATCATTTTTCATCTGTCATCGGTAACTCATACATTCTCTATACAAAAGATGTGATGATAAAAGATGGGATTATACATTTACCGCTGTACATGGCAGAACTGCTTTAATGTATCGTTCAAATCTGCGACTTACTGAGTATTCCAATTTGCGTGGAGGCCGCGAACAATGGCTGCGGTCACCATGCACAATTTGTGCGTTTGTCGTGCTAGAAAGGTCTTGTCAAGCTGGTTGACCCGGCACTTCCCTCGTTTTCTTCGAAAACGCTACCAAATGCCCTTGCTCCGCATTCCTGCGGAATGCTTACGGGTTTCCTCCACCAAAAAAATCAGCACACCAATTCGGTATGCTGATTTTTTTGGAGAAGGACACGAGTCTGATACAAAATGCACCCGGTAGCCTTGCTCCCGTTTGTTCCGTAATGTATCATTATTGAAACTTCATAAAATAACCAAATTTTTTACGAATCTTAATTCCCCCAAAGATTGCTTATTTCCTTCTTAAATTATACTATTATACTCACTCGGAGCTTGGTGTTTTTGGTGAACTCTGGCACTTCCTGCGTTGTTGTAACTCCAGCAATTCCCGCGTTTGCGGAGATAGTACCGCGGGCACTTCCCTCGTTTTCTCCGAAAACGCTACCAAGTGCCCTTGCTTCGCATTCCTGCGGAATGCTTAGGGGTTCCCTCCACCAAAAAAATCAGCACACCAACGCGGTGTGCTGATTTTTTTGGTGGAGGCGAGGAGAATCGAACTCCTGTCCGAAAATGAATCCAAGAGGCTTTCTTCGAGCGTAGTAACCAATTTGAGTTATCGCCTCAAGCTGCTTCCGGTTACCGAATCAGCCCTACACTATTCCGTGAATTTCCCCGGTGGAGACACAGACCTCTCTCCATGGGTAGCCAACTATTTGACGCTCTTCCAGCCCCGTCGGCGGCAGGCTGGTCGAACGGCTACTTATTTACTAAGCAGCGATTAATTGATTATTGTTGACAGTTATCTGTCTGTCCAAGTTTTATTGTGGCCCTGGTCCACAGCTCGCTTACCAATCCAATCCTATCCCCGTCGAAACCATTGCGCCCCCATATTGGCTCCTTGTTCGGAGTATCTTGAAGTATATCATTTCAGGGCTTTTTGGTCAAGAAAAAGGTTAGTTTTGATTTGTGGCGAAAGGATAATTATGCATTCTGTGCATCTTACGCCGTATAAAATACCACTTGGGGCCTGACCACTTGCCTTTTTATGGAAATTGTTTTACACTCGTTTTAGGAGGGATGACCATGAAGATTACCCACGTGCAAGCATTGGGTATAGAGAAAGAGATCATCCTTCGTTATGACGTTGAAGATGAGGAGATCAAAGAGATCTTGCAGTGGTTGCAAACCCGTGAGAAGAAGATTCCGGTCAAAATCGAAGACCGCTTCCGCTTGCTCTCCCCTAACGAGATTCTTTATTTTGAATCGGTCGACAACAAAGTTTTTGCCTATACTACGGAGCGTGTTTTACCGGTTTCGTCTACACTAAGTGAGTTAGCAGCCGAATATGCAAGTGTGGGTTTTATCCATTGTTCCAAAAGCATGGTCGTGAATCTGCATCGTATTGAAGCGCTACAGAGTGATTTTGGCGGACGCATTATTGCTACGTTGCAAAATCAAGAAAAAATCATCATCTCACGTCACTATGCTAAAATGTTACGAGAGCGTTTATTAAAATAAGGAGGGATGCAAGTTGAGGGCGTTTAAGAATTTCTACGTTTGGGCTTTGAATGCGAAGTTGCTCATGGCAATGTATTTTTTGAGTCTAGTATTTCTGACTGCAATCATTATCTTCTTTCAAGATGTCTTCGTGATTCGGATTTTGCATCTGTTCCAGATGTTATTTTTGAGTATCGTCATTGCAATGACACAAGTAGTTTTTGTTGATCAGTACCTCACACTCAGTCAAAGCTTTCTTTGCCAAAGGAGTGTGGTTTGGTTGTTTTTCTCAGGGTTAATGACCTTCCTCACTGCCAAAGCTTTTCTCTGGTTCCCCTTAACACCTACCTTGGGACCTGCTCTTTTGGCCTGTTCGATGGTTTTAGTTTTAGCCCTCATGCTTTTGGGGAATCGCTGGGAACAAGAAGCCGATACCCTTCGTTTAAATCGCAATCTCGACCATTTCAAAACAAAAGGAGGATCTTAACTCATGAATCACATTATTGAAACCAACAAGCTGACCAAGTATTATGGCAAATCCAGAGGTATTATTGATCTTAGTCTTACCGTAGAAGAAGGTGAAATCTTTGGCTTTATCGGTCCCAATGGCGCCGGTAAATCCACCACCATTCGCACTTTGTTAGGCTTGATTCACAAGACCAGCGGAGAAGCAAAGATTTTTGGGCTGGATTGTGCCACACAAGGTAAAAAGATCTTAGAAGAAGTGGGTTACCTGCCAAGTGAAGTTTTTTATTATGAGAACATGAAGGCGATCGATCTTTTAAAGTATTCGGCTAGTTTTTATGCAAAAGATTGTGAAGGCAGAATCAAGACTTTGGCGGAAGCTTTGGAGTTGGATTTGACGCGGAAAATTGAAGATATGAGCACCGGTAATAAGAAAAAAGTGGGCATCATCCAAGGATTGTTGCATAGTCCCAAGCTGATTATTTTAGATGAACCCACCAGCGGCTTAGACCCCCTGATGCAACGTCGTTTCTTTGATCTGATCAAAGAGGAAAATGCCAAAGGCGCAACTGTGCTGTTCTCTTCGCATATTTTAAGCGAAGTCCAACGCATCTGCGACCGCGTGGCAATCATCAAAGAAGGGCGTATCATTCAAACGCAGCGTATCAGTGATTTGCAAAAGAACAATTATAAGAAGGTCTCTTTTGAAGTGGGATCAGGTGTAACTCCGCTAGAACCAACTTTGGAGGGTGTTACCAATTTCATCGCACACGAGCAAAAAGCCAGCTTCTTGTTCAACGGCAATGTCTATCTGCTTCTGCAAGATCTGCTCCAACAAACCTTGACCAATATCGATATCACCGACCCCAGTCTTGAAGAAATCTTCATGCACTATTACGCTGACTCCTCTTCTTTGGAAGGAGGATTCTAATGAACGTCTATAAGTTTGAGCTCAAGCGCCTCTTAGGCAGTGTGCTGACTTGGAGCGTGACCATTGCGATTCTGCTACTCTTCTTAATGAAGGGATTTTATCCGGCCATGATGGATAGCCGAGAATCGGTTGAGAAAATCTTTGCCAATTTTCCTCCTGAAATGCTGGTCGCCTTTGGGATGGATGTAAACCGTATGTTCAGTTATGAAGGCTTCTTGAGTTTTTCCAACATCTATATTGGTTTACTTTCGGCTATGATGGCAGTTTCCATTGCCTTACAGGTGTTCGCCCGAGAAAAACGTGACAAATGCACCGATTTTTTGTTTACTCGCCCCATTGCCCGTTCAGAAGTCTTTTGGGCGAAATTCTTGGCCGGCATTACTAGCTTGAGCATTTTCGGTATTCTATATGGCGCGGTGGTTTTGTTTGATTTCAATGCTCAAAACCTGACTCCGCTTTATGAAAACAGTTTGGTCTACTACATTCTCTCTCCCTTCTTGACCATGCTACTCTTCTTTATTTTAGCCACCCTCTATGCGGTTTACTCAAAACGGGTGCGAACCATCGCCGGTGCGGCAACCGCTTTTGCTTTTGGTGCTTTCGTGCTTTCTGCAATTGTGGACTTATTGGAGAAAGACTTCCTGCGTTTTTTCGCTCCTCTAGATTATTTCAACACAGGTTATGTGTTAGAACATGGTAGCTTTGATTTTCCCCTAGTGATCACCGCATTGGTTTTGTTCGTCCTTGGCACTGCAGTTGTGTTTTGGCGCTACAACACCCATGATGTTCAGGCAGCTTAGGAGGTGTGAAGCATGAAAACGATGATCCAACATGAATTGAAATCCAACTGGAAACCCTTCTTCTTCTGGTCCTTAGGGTTAGCCGTATTAGTCGTCGCAGGGTTTGCCAAGTTTCTTGGCTTCGATGCCTCCAGTGGGGTCGATGTTAATGCCCTAATGGCGCAATTTCCCAAAGTGGTGCTGGCCCTGTTTGGCATGGCGGGACTCGATATTCAGAGCTTAGGCGGTTATTACGCTGTTCTTCAGAACTTGGTTCTGATTTGTACCTGCATTTTCGCTCTCCAATTGGGAGCAAATGCAGTTTCAAGAGAATCGATTGACAAAACCTACGAATTCATCTTTACCAAACCTCGCACCCGTAATAGTATTCTAATGGCAAAGCTGATAGCTGCGGCAATCTACTTGACAGGATTCAGTCTCTTGAATTTCGTTTTTTCCCATATCGCACTGCCGATTTATCAATTGGACAATACGATCGCCATGCCTATTTTGCTGTTCAGTCTTGCGAATTTCACGGTTGGACTGCTCTTCTTATCGCTTGCCACCTTGCTTTCTACTTTGTTTGACCGAGCAGAAACTGGCATGAAAGCTGGAAACTATGCATTCTTCGTGTTCTATGGGCTTTCTATTCTGTTCGATATGCTCGAGAATCCGGAGCGAATTCAAATCATTTCTCCTATGCGTTATTTTACAGCCATTGAGTTACTCCATAACCGATTTTCTTTCACTTTTTTGATCATCGCTTTAGCTGCCAGTTTACTGGCTTTACAATTTGCGTTTTCAGAATTCCGCAAAAGGGACTTAACCGCTGTGTAGATTTTGACTTTCAAACGATTTGATCTGCCCACTCCACGAAATAATGACTTTCTGGAGTAGGCAGATTTATTGTATTCCTATGTTACTTTTCTTACGAGTATGATGGTACAAAACGCTATTTAACTCTTACTATTACCACATTTTCAAGATTTTCATTGCACAACCAAAATTTTCCATTGCCTAAATAAACACATTTTATGCCATAAATCACTCGAATTTGTAATACTTCTATGTGCTAATTGTTATCGTTTATGACCATTCGTAATTTTTTTCTGTAATTAATGCAAAATATCTTGTATTTGAGTGGGAAATTGTATATAATGGGATTATTTGGTGGAATAGGAGATGATGCATCTGATTCTAACCATTTTGATCGCAGTTCTACTCGCCAAATGGAGAAAGTATGACCTTAAGCCGATCTTCCGTTCTTGGACAATTTACCCGGTTCTTTTGGTGCAAGGTGTAATTTTGATCTTTCAAGCCAGCATTTTTATGGGCTCTCATGTATTTATTCCCTTTGCGCCTCACGTGACCAGCATGGTAATCCTATCGTTCCTCTTCTCCATCTTTGCTTATCAATTGTATCTCCCAGCTGTTTTAGGTTCTCTATGTGTCTTAGTGGGTACCTTACTTAATAAATTTGTCATGGCTCAGAATGGCGGACGCATGCCGGTTTTTCCCACATTATCGTATTTAACAGGGTATGCTACTCCTACTTCCTTTGCTTACGACGATGGCATTCATGTTTTGGGAAGTGCTACGACCCAATGGAAGTGGTTGACCGATTATATTGATGTTGGCTACAGTGTGCTCAGCCCGGGGGACTTATTCATACACGCGTTTAGTGTGATTCTACTATATGCAACCATTAAAGCAGCCAACCAGAAATATAATGAAACCAACAAAAGGATGATGTGACCATGCAGGGTATATCCATTAGCTTAACGCAGCTTCTCATGAAAGGTGTGCCGGAAGGTCTATTGATGACCTTGGCTTTTCATCTGTTTACGAATACAAAAATAGAGAAAAACAAATTTGCCTTCTTAGCTGCTGCAAATATCATTATTCCATTCCTCATTCGGTTTCTCCCGATATCACTAGGCGTGAATACAATTTTGTCGTTGTTGACCTTAATCGTATTATTCAATATCGTGTACCAGGCTCAATTGACAACAGTTGTGCGTTCTATTATTACAGCAGTTGTTGTTATGACAATGATCATCATTGCCGAAACCTTAAATTACCTATTGTTATTTTTAATGTTCGGACCAGAGCGCACAGACCAAATTTTAAACTTTAGCTCTGAGTTGACAAAAAACACAGCAACAATTCCTTCTACCCTCTTCTTAGCTGTGCTAATATTCTTTGCTTATTGGTTAATGAAAAAATTTGAGAATAGGAAGTCCGCACATGCAACGACTCAGCAAAAGAATAGCCGCTGATATCTCTCAAAGCTTAGGCAAGAACCAAAGCGAGGAAGAAGTCATAGCTTATGGACTTTTAGGAATTTTGCAGCTGATTTCTAATGTAACGCTGACCTTATTGTTCGGCTGGTTTTTCGGGGTCCCTTTTCAAGCCTTGCTGCTCAGTTTTTCGGTCAGCATGCTACGCCGATTTAGCGGCGGAGCACATGCAGAAACCCTCAATCTATGCACCTTGGTAGGTTTACTTTACAGTATATTTTTCGCTAGATTTGCGGTTTATTTAGCTCATTCTGAACTAAGCGTTGCGATTCTATTTGGATTCTGCGCCTTGGTCATGCTGGCAGCTTGGTATGTGGTTTGGGCTCGCGCCCCAGTCGATTCACCCCAGAAACCCATTCGCAGTCTTGAAAAGAAGCAGCGGATGCGTAAAGGGAGTTTTCAAGTTTTGATTTTTCTCACTCTCGTTGTTATTGCTTTGTTTATTATAGGTTGCAACTATAAGGCTGCATGGTCTTATGGCTTTAGCGTTGTCTTTGGAGTATTATGGCAAACGTTTAGTTTGACAATACCGGGGGCAAAGTTACTCAACAACCTTGATAAAATTTCACGAATAAAGGAGGTGAAACAAGAATGAAAAAATTCTACGGTGTCGTTGCTGCTGTTTCTACTATTATGGCTGCAATGCTAGCAACCTCTGCGTGCTGGTGGTTCTATTATCAGCCGGAAGAGCCGGCCGCTCTGAAAGACGAGTAAGAAAAATCGCATAGAAGGCAAACCACCTTCTATGCGACTTTTCTTGAAAAAGTGGGAGGATACCCATGTATAACCTCGATAAAGACAAAAGAACATTGATCAATCAGATCTTACAAATTGTAAAGATCGCTTCTTTAGCATTCCCTGCTATCGCCTTTTTTCAATACTATGCTAAAAATCAAGTTTCATCCCTCTTCCTAACACACAGTTTTTTATTGGCAAGTGCCCTCTTAATGATGTTATCTATTTATTCTCTCCTACTGTGGGCTCAACAGAGAATGGATGACAGCTCAAGGATTAAACCCTGGATCAACCCCATTGTTTCCTTGCTGATTGCCTTTGCCTCAGTAATGTTGACCGGTGCTCATCTCAGTAGCTACAAGTATTTGTTCCTCTTGGCTATTGTATCCTGCAGCGTGGAAAACGAGCCAAAGGTGAGTCTAACCGTTTCCGGAATCTCTGCAGTCATCATCCTGGGCATCGATTTAATTTTTGCACCACCCGGATTGGTGAATCCCTATTTTGAAAGCGATTTAGTTCTGGTCAGTGTTTTTTTGATCATAGCCTGGACCATTGGTTATTATGTGAACCTCGAACGCCAGCACATCACCGGGTTAAAGGAAATGATCAAGACCGACAGCTTGACCGGTTTATATAATCATCGCCATTTTTACGACTGCTTAGCTGAGCAAGTGGAATTGAGCGATCAAACCCAGACTGAACTCTCTTTGATGTATTTGGATATTGACGATTTTAAGTATTATAACGAGCTCTACGGACATGTAACGGGTGACGAGGTCTTACGCATCATTGCCGAGATGCTCCGAGAAGAGATGCCTAATAATGCAATTATTTCTCGGTTCGGAGGGGAAGAATTCACGATTCTTTTACCCAACACCCGCGTAGATGAAGCCATGCGTTATGCTGAAGATATCCGACAGAAAGTTCATACGTATCCGTTTGAGGGCCGCGAGAATATGCCGGGAGAAGCACTGACAATTTCGGTTGGGGTCACTTCTTACCCGGAGAAAGCCAAGAGCGAAACCGATTTATTGAAGTATGCCGATGATGCCTGTTACCGTGCCAAATTCATGCGTAAAAATCGTGTTGAAGCCTACTTCTCCATATTAGAAGAACTGCAAAAAGGTGCCGATGATGCAACCAAGGAAATGTTGACCTCGATCAAAACCTTGATTGCTGTTATCAACGCCAAAGACCGCTATACCTTCCGTCATGTGGAACGAGTCGTCTATTTTTGCACACTTCTGGCAGAAAAGCAAAACTTCAGCGAAAAGGATACCCGCAATTTGATCTATGCCGCCTACTTGCACGATGTCGGTAAAATCAACGTACCGGAAGAAATCCTCATGAAACCCGACCGCCTCACACCCCAAGAATGGGAAGTCATGAAGAGTCATCCACATAACGCTGCTGAAATTGTACGAAATTTGGACTCTCTTCAAGAAATTCTACCAATCATTTTGCAACATCATGAGCGATATGACGGTAGCGGTTACCCCAACCAGCTTAAGGGTGACGAAATCACGTTCCTTGCCCGTGTGCTTTCGGTCATCGACAGTTTCGACGCTATGACCTCGGTGAGACCGTATCAAACAAGAAAATCCCTTACCGGTGCAATCGATGAATTACGGAATTGTAGCGGTAATCAATTTGACCCACAAGCTGTAGCAATGTTCTTAGAAACCATTGGAAACATGGTGATATAAAAATAGGGGACGGTTCTCCCCCCTCGAGGGGGGAGAACCGTCCCCTATTAAAATTTTAGTGCTTTAGGCTACCGAAGATGCCGCGTAGCAATGCTTTGCTTGCTTCTCGACCAACGGTGGTCAAGGCGGTATCGGTCATCTTTTCAAAAGCAGATTTCCGGGTTCGCGAACCGGTTTTGCTGGCTGCTTTTTCCCGCTCCTTGGCGAGGCGGGCTTTTTCTTTCTCCAGCTCGGCCTTTTCCTTTTCATATTGATCGCGTTGCGCTTGCAGTTCTAAGTCCTGCTCTTGTTTTTGTCGCAAGCGTTCTAACATCTCATGTGCCGAATCTCGATCAATGGTTTGACCATATTTGTGTTTTAAATCACTCCGAGAGATCTCCTGCATACGAACATCGTCACCTATCGTTCCCATGAGACTCTGAGGGGGTAAAATAAAAGCTTGTTCCACCATGGAAGGTCTTCCCTTTTCGTCCAGGAAAGAAACTAAAGCTTCACCGGTCCCTAATTGGGTGATCACTTCTGCTGTATCGAGAGCCGGATTCTGCCGAAAGGTTTGAGCTGCCGTCTTTACCACTTTTTGTTCTGCCGGAGTATACGCTCGCAAAGCATGCTGTATACGGTTCCCCAGCTGGGCTAGAACCGAGTCCGGCACATCCATAGGGTTCTGGGTCACAAAGTAGACCCCGACCCCTTTAGAACGAATTAGACGCACGACCTGTTCGATTTTTTGCAACAATACTTTGGGGGCTTCGTCAAAAAGCAGATGTGCTTCGTCAAAGAAAAAAACCATTTTCGGCTTGACGACATCGCCTTCTTCGGGCAGAATCTCAAACAACTCCGAGAGCATCCACAATAAGAAAGTGGAATACAATGCTGGAGTTTGGAACAAGCGTACACAATGCAGAATATTGATCACACCGCGGCCACTGCTGTCGGTACGCATCCAATCCATGACATCCAATGCCGGTTCGCCAAAGAACAAGTGTCCTCCCTGATCTTCAATGGTCAGCAGGGAACGTAAAATAGCACCGACACTGGCTGCAGAAATATTGCCATAGACGGTTCTGAACTCCGTGGCATTGTCGGAAACATATTGTAGCATTGCTCGCAGATCTTTGATGTCAATCAAGAGCATTTGCTTTTCATCTGCGACACGGAAGACAATATTCAAGATACCGGTTTGCGTGTCGTTTAAATTCAGGAGCCTAGAAAGCAGTAACGGTCCCATTTCAGAGATCGTGGTGCGCACGGGATGACCGAATTCACCAAAAATATCCCAAAAGCGAGTGGGATACGAGGTGTATTGGAAGCCGTCAAGCCCAAAACGTTGGATGCGTTTGCGCATGCCTTCGGTATCGAGCCCGGGTCTGCACATACCGGCTAAGTCTCCTTTAATATCTGCTAAAAAAACCGGTACTCCTAAATCACTAAAGGATTCCGCCATCACTTTTAGAGTAATCGTTTTTCCTGTACCGGTAGCACCCGATACCAACCCATGCCGATTTGCCATGTTGGGTAGCAAAAAAATCTTGTTTTCATTTTTGCCGATCCATAATTTCTGTTCGAAAAGCATAGTTCTCCTCCTCGTTTGCCGTTCATGGGCATCCACTTCCATAGTTGAATTCTCCCTTGATAAGAAGAATTCCTATCTATCTTGCTTTATTTCTTGATTTGGTCTACAATCGAGAGAGAAAATCATGTAGGATGTGACTTCAATGCGATTCAACCGTCTCTTACCTTGGCTTTTTTTGGTGATCATCTTGCTTTTGAGTGGGTGTGCAGAGTTAACACAAGACAACCCCCAAGATCAAACACCACCACCAGAAACTCCGACAAAAATCGTTATTACCGAGGACGGTCATTACAATAGCAAAGAAGAAGTGGCTTTGTATATTTTCACATATCAGAAACTTCCCGGCAACTTCATAACGAAGTTGGAAGCTGAGAAGCTTGGCTGGGTCAGCAGCAAAGGCAACTTAGATGAGGTGGCCCCAGGTATGAGCATTGGCGGAAATCGCTTTGGAAATTACGAAGGGCTTTTACCCGAAGCCAAAAACCGAACCTGGACCGAGTGTGACATCAACTACGAAGGGGGCTTCCGTGGAGCTGAACGGATTGTCTTTTCAAACGATGGGTTAATCTACTACACTGCAGATCATTATGAGACTTTTGAGGAAATCGAGGTGGAAGGGCCATGAAAACTATCTGTTTAGCATTGAATAAATTTGCTACACCTAAGGACATTCATCCTTATCTCAAAGAGAAGCTGGCCTTCCCTTCCTACTTTGGCAATAATCTCGATGCCCTATACGATGTCCTGAGCACCTACCATGAGCCTCTCACTCTCTGTATTCATTGCGGACATTCAGCAGTTGCTCAGAATTCCCAATGGCAATCGTTTCTGCGTTTGTTGCACGACGTTTCAGAAGAAAACCCTCGCATCAAGATTGTTTATTAATAAAAAAAGCTGCCCGAAGGCAGTCTTTTTCATTTAAAAAACTGTAAAATGAGTAATGGTATAAACGGAGCTAAGACATAATTAGCGACCTTTAATTTCGTTATATTGAGCACATTCAAGGCAATACCGATAATTAGCAATGATCCGACCACTGTCATCTGGTTGATCAAAGCCGGTGTCAAAAAACCCGAAACGGCTTGGGCCGCTAGAGTTAACCCACCTTGATACAACAACAGTGAAATCGCAGCAAAACCCACACCAATGCCCAAACTTGCAGTCAATAATATAGCAGTCACACCATCGAGCACCGATTTGGCATAGAGGGTATCATGAGTCCCGGTCAAGCCGCTTTCCATGGAACCTACGATTGACATTGCCCCAACACACATGAGCAGAGTAGCATAGACAAAGCCTTCGGCGAATGTGTTTTGCTCCCCTTTAACATGAAATCGTTTCTGCAAGGCTTCCCCCAAACGGGTCAGTTTTTCATCAAAGTCCAAAGCGCTTCCAAGGGCTGCTCCCAAGACCATGGACAAAATCGTCACTAAACCGTTGGTGCCTTCTGTGCCGAGTGCCCCTTTTGCGCCTACATACAAGACAAATAAACCAATGCCGCTCATTATTGAAGAGGTGATCTTCTCAGGAATGCCTTTCTTGAAAAGCAGTCCGACTCCGCTACCTAAAATAACGGCTACAGCATTGACCAAAACTCCGGTTAATATCATAGGGAATCCTCACTTACTTACGATCAAATCAGTTCTATGTCTTCTATTTCGGGGATGGTTTCTTCAACATATTTTAACACAGCCACATGAGGTGGAGTTTCTAAACTGACTTCCATTTGGTTGCCTTCGTAGAATTTCACTTCGAGTGAGGAACAAGCCAAAAACGGCTCCAGGGTATCTAAAACAGGGAAACCAAACTCCTCACTACGGTAATGCATTGGAATCACGACACGCGCTCCCACTTGCTTTGCCAATTCACAAGCTTGCTGACCGGTGATCGTATAATGCCCACCGACCGGAACCATGATCACATCAACTTGGCCTAAGGCTTCTCGTTGTTCTTGTGTCAAGGGTGCTCCTAAGTCGCCAAAATGAGCTAAGCTCATATCGTCGTAGGTAAACAGATGGATTAGGTTCTTCCCTCTTTTGGCTCCGCCTGCATCGTCATGCGCAGCTTCAATGACTTCTAGGTGGAAAGGTTCGCTGATTTCAGTAGGGATACAGCTGACTGCTTCTGTCCAGCCATGATCATTGTGGCTATGGCTGCAATAAACATCGTTTGCGGTTTGCATCGCTAATTTAACTCCGGGTACTGAACCGTCTTTATAAGGGTCTAGGATGACTCTGAAATCGCCAAATCGAACTCGAAAGCAGGAGTGTCCTAACCATGTAATCGTAATCGGTTTACTCAAAACAATCGCCTCCTAAATTTTTAGTAGTTACAGCCTTATTCGAGATACAACCTCAAATCCCCTCCCAAGATAAGGAAATCCGTTTCCATTGACTTTTTATGTCGTAAAGAGTAGAATAGTTATGATAGAAACAACAAAACTGAACACAAGGTGGTTTTAGTGTGGCAACAAAAATCCTTATTGCCGATCCTTCCAATGTTGACCGACTGATCATTCGAAATATGCTTAAAGAGTATGATGTGTATCAAGCGCAAGATGGTGAAGAAGCATTACGAAAACTCCAAGAAGACAAAGATATCCGATTTGTCTTACTGGATTTACAAATCTCGAAAATAACAGCCTATGATCTACTCAAAAGGATCAGTACAGAATGCTCTTCTCAGAAAATTCGCACGATTTTAATGAGCAATGTTGCAGATATCGAAAGAGAAATCGAAGGCTTACGCTATGGTGCCGTTGATTTTATACGTAAACCTGCAAATTTTGAAACCATTCGCTACCGAATCTCTTTACATGAGCGTATGCTGCAAATGCAAGAACATTTAGAGAACAATAATCAGCAATTGGAAAGCAAAGTCCTGGAAAAGAATGTTGAACTTACCAAAACCAATCGCAGATTGTCTGAGTCACTAAAACTAATACAAACCATTTTCCGGCAGGTCCCCGTAGGAATCCTGATTGGTAATATTCGCGATTACCACGGTAGCGCCAAAAGCAATGCCCCCGTTGTCAACCCAAAATTCGAGGAAATCACAGGTCGAACTCAAGATGAGCTACGCCAGGTTGGCTGGAAAGGGATCACGCATCCGGAAGATATTGCCAAGGACTTAGAAATGCAAGCCAAGGTGATTCGAGGTGAGATTGATTCGTATCGCTTGAAGAAACGCTACCTTCGCCCCGATGGCAGCATACGCTGGGTCGAACTTATCGCTTTCCCTTTCGAAGCAGAGGACACAAATTTTAATCATCTGATCATAGTCGAAGATATCACCAAAGAAATGAACGCAGAACGATAAAAGAAAACCATCGTATGACATTTACAATCATTCGATGGTTTGTTTTTTATGGCGGAGAAGGCGGGATTCGAACCCGCGATAGCGTTTTACCACTATAACCGCTTAGCAGGCGGCCCCCTTCGGCCAACTCGGGCACCTCTCCATTTGGGCTGACGAAAGTATAACACAGACCCATTGTTTTTGCAAGGGTGGAACTTGCTATTTTTGTTATGATTCGCTCGAATTTACTCTTCTAATTTGGCAATGTCTTTTTTGCTACCCACCACGACCAAAACATCTCCACTCCAAATACGGTCTTCGGCAGAGGGGGTGACGTTGATTTTTTTCTCGTGATTTATGGCGATGATATTGAGATTGTACTTATTACGCATGTCTAAATCACGCAACCGTTTTCCATAAAACTGTTCCGGGGCGACTACTTCAGCAATGGAATATTCCGGTGACATGTCGATATAGTCCAACAAGCTGGAAGAAGCGATGCTGTGTGCAATGCGGATTCCCATATCTCGCTCCGGTAAGACCACTTTTTCCACACCCAGCTTTTCTAAAATTTTGGCGTGATTGGTGGAGTTTGCCTTGACAACCAAATACCGGCATCCCATTTCTTTCAACGACAAAGCGCAGATAATACTGGATTGCAAATCGCGTAAGGTTACAAATACCACGTCATAGTTCGCTAAACCCATACGTTGCAAAGCCGATGCGTCTTCTGCATCCAGCTGGACTACATGAGTTAAGCGAGTAGACAAAGACTGTACGATATCGGCATCGTTGTCGATTCCCAATACCTCATAGCCCATACCCAAAAGAGTCTCTGCAACAGCGGTGCCAAATTGACCTAACCCTATGACAACATATTGCCTGCTATCTGCCATTTCTTTCTCTCCTATCCAATCAATACATGTTCTTCCGGCCACTGCACATTATGGGCATCGTATTTTCGCCATAAGGACAAGGCTAAGGACAACCCGCCAACGCGACCAATAAACATGGTAAAAATCAATACAATCTTACTGAACGAAGTCAGTGATGCGGTGATTCCTGTAGATAATCCCACGGTTCCAAACGCTGAAACAACTTCAAACGCAACTTGCTGGAAGCCAAAAGGTTCGGCCATTAAAACGAGTGTTGTTGAAATCATGACGATGATCATTCCGATTAGAACGACCATAATTGCTTTATCTAAGGACTCCCGCGAAATTCGGCGATTAAAAATCGTCGGCTCACTCCCGGTTCGCACCATAAACCAAAGCATTAAAATCACCGTCGCCATGGTTGTGGTCTTGACTCCACCTCCGGTAGAACTCGGTGAAGCTCCGGTAAACATGAGGATCACGGTCAACAACGCCGTTTCAGGCTCCACTTTTCCGTAATCAATCGTTGAAAATCCAGCCGTTCTTGGCGTGACTCCCTGGAAAATCGTAGCCAGAATTTTGCCACCCCAGCCCAATGAACCTAAGGTATCGGGATTATTGAACTCCATGACTGCAAAACCAAGCATACCGATTACCAGCAAGATACCGGTTGCCGATAAAACCACTTTACTGTGCAAGGTAAGCTTTTTCCAACTTCTCTTGGTGTTGAGATCTTTGATCACCGTAAAACCTAAGCCACCCAAGACGATTAAACCGGCGATTGTGAGTGAGACAATGGGATCATTAACAAAATCGAGAAGACTTCGGAAACGCCCGTCTCCCAATAAATCAAAACCGGCATTACAAAATGCAGAAATGCTATGGAAAACACTATACCAAATGCCTTTTCCGACCCCGTAAAGAGGGATAAAACGGATGGATAAAAAAATCGCACCGATCAGTTCGATCAGCCCGGTCAATCCGGCAATGCTCAAAACCAATTTGATCGCTCCACTTAATTGATTTTGGTTAAATTGTTCAGCAATCAACAGCCGATCTCGCAAAGAAATTCTCCGCCCTAATACCACGAACATCATCGTAGTAAAGGTCATCAAGCCGAGTCCTCCGATTTGGATCAAGACCAAAATGACCGCTTGGCCGAACATTGAAAAATAAGTTCCTGTTTCCAAAGTCACCAACCCGGTCACACAGACTGCTGAGGTGGCCGTAAATACGACATCTACAAGAGGTGTGAAGATTCTTTGCTGATTCGAAATAGGTAAGGTCAACAGCAAAACACCCATGCTGATCACCAATGCGAAGCTCAAAACCACGAATTGAGTCGGGCTGAGTTTCTGGTAAAACCTACGCATTTTCTTCGCTCCTTCTATGATGTTGGACATCACTTTCATACCGAAACAGTATACCATGTTACAAATGAATCAACAAGGGTTCAAGTCGATTTTAACACCATCTTAACATAGTAAATCGTTACATAAAAGCGATTTTGGGGGCAGGAACTTTTTTCCACGTTGTTTTCTGCTTTTTTTAGACACTTTACCCTTGTTTTTTAGTGTCTTTCGCTATATAATGGAGGTGCATTTAATGCAACATTACAAAGGAGGGAAACCCCATGGCTAAAGGCAAATTCATCATTAAAACCACCCCCAGCGGAGCATTTCGTTTCAATCTTGTTGCTTCCAATGGTCAAGTCATTGCAACCAGTGAAAACTACAAGACGAAAGTGAGTTGTGTCAACGGTATTGAAAGCGTCAAGAAAAACGCTGCTTTAGCAAAAACCGAAGATCAAACCGTGGATCCTGTGGAAACCAAAACCCACCCGAAATTTGAAATGTATAAAGACAAAGCCGGTGAATTCCGTTTCCGTCTCAAAGCCCGCAATGGTGAAATCATTGCCACCAGTGAAGGGTACAAAGCCAAAGTCAGCTGCATTAATGGCATTGAATCCGTTTTCAACCATGCTCCGGAAGCAGATGTTGTTGATACCAGCGTCGAATAAAAAATACTTCTAATTATTATGTAGGTTTGGATGGCACCCCTTGACATTGGCAGGCGGAATATGATATTGTAAATTCCGTTGATGCGCCCGTAGCTCAGCTGGATAGAGTGACAGACTTCGAATCTGGAGGTCGCAGGTTCGACTCCTGCCGGGCGCGCCATTTTTATGCCCCCGTAGCTCAGTGGATAGAGCGAGGGCTTCCTAAGCCCTGCGTCGGAGGTTCGATTCCTTTCGGGGGCGCCATCCTCCAACTCGATTTCTAGGAGCTGCAAAGGTGGGGATGTTTTTTGGAAGACGAACTGTTTATGAGGTTAGCTTTACAACAAGCAGCCACCGCCGCTCGTATGGGTGAAGTACCCATTGGGGCGGTTATTGTTCAAGGAAATCGCATTGTTGGCCGCGGATTTAACCGACGTGAAACCTGGCGTGATCCTACTGCTCATGCAGAAATGATCGCCATAAGAGATGCTGCCGAAACTCTGGGGGGTTGGCGACTGCCGAACTGTACTCTTTATGTCACTTTGGAACCTTGTGCCATGTGTGCAGGAGCTATTGTGCAAGCCCGTATCGATCGTGTCGTTTTCGGTGTATATGATCCCAAAACCGGATGCGCAGGTAGCTTATACAATCTTTTGCAAGATCCCAGAATGAACCATCAAGTGGAAATCAGCACCGGTGTCTTAGCAGAAGAATGTTCTTCTTTGATATCCTGTTTTTTTCAAGAGCTGCGTGAAAAGCGGAGAGATGGCAGAGTGGCCGATTGCGCTCGCCTCGAAAGCGAGTAGGCGTTTGTAGCGCCTCGTGAGTTCAAATCTCACTCTCTCCGCCAAATACTCTTTAGGATACTACTTGATTTTAACCCCTACTTTTGTTATAATGCTTTTGTTCTTCCCTTCGGAAGTTTATATGGAGAGATGGCTGAGTCTGGTCGAAGGCGCACGACTGGAAATCGTGTAACGGGTTAAACCGTTCAAGGGTTCGAATCCCTTTCTCTCCGCCACTAAAACCTCACCGATTGATATACATCAGTCGGTGTTTTTTACATTGAAGGAGGTATCGCTATAATGCAACCAAATCCGGTGTATATCCTTCCCTACGATCCAAAATGGCCTTTAGAGTTTGAAAAAATCCGAGCTGCTTTGGGGGAAAAGGTCTTAACTCTGGCGATTGCGGTTGAACATGTGGGTAGTACATCTGTCCCCGGTTTAGCAGCCAAACCGATAATTGACCTAGATCTAGTGATTCCGGTCGGTGAGTTCTCGCAAATGAAAGCACATTTGGAAGAGGCGGGGTATCGTCACGAAGGTGAAAGAGGGATTCCCGGCAGAGAAGCCTTTCGCTATGATGATAAACCTGATCTGCTGCGACACCATCTCTATGTCTGTGAAATCAACTCCGTGGAATTACACCGGCATTTAACCTTTCGCAATTGGTTACGTAATCACCCCGAAGATCGTGAGGCTTATGCAGCTGTTAAAATGGAAATGGCAGAAAAGTTTCGCTTTGATCGTGAGGCTTATCAAAACAGTAAAGCCTCGATCATTGAACAAATCTATAAAAAGTGTGGTCTATAAAGACCACACTTTTTATTTTGTTGTAAGTAACTCATTTGCTACAGAAATGTAATAGTGTCGGCCATTGGCACTTGTTTCTTGCTTTGCTAAAGCCAAGCAAGCTTCTGCTTTCCATTGCTTAACTTGAGGATGCACGGGGGTGCTTTGCATAAGAATGTCGCACAAAATCAACACCCATTGATATTCCTTCTCCTTTAGCGCTTTATTGATCTCTTCAATCAATCTATGCAATTGAATGAGATTAGCCATTTTTTGGGCGTACTTCTTCGGTCCCAAAGGATTTAGATTTGTGGGGTTCCCGTCAAACCACCCTAAATAACCTACAAAAACACTTCTCACTGACCATGCCACTGTTCCATAGAATTCACCCAAATAAGGCAAGTTACGCAGCCGCATGGGAAGTTGGATTTCATCTGCCAACTCATCTATCATTTTTCCAACATTCATACCTTTCAGCGTCTCTTCCAAAATATAATTTAGCGCATCTCTATAATCGGTCAATACTCTTTGAACCGTTTCAAAACCCAAAAGGGGGTTCGTATGACCGGGTAATACAGCCTCCGCCGGATAAGTGAGGATTTGATTCAAACTTTCAATCCAAGCAGACACATCACGATAAGGCCCCCCACGTAAAGCATACAAGTTTGGCCAACAAGCATAGTAATTATCTCCAACGCACATTACTTTATGCTTTGGAAGCCAGATCATGATTTGGTCGTCGGTTTCTCCTACAGCTGAAATCATTTCTAATTGAATCCCGTCGATAATCCTACTAATATGCTCATCTCTATAAAGAGTCGTTATTGGTAAGAATGAATATTGACCTTCTCCACGGGTAAATCCTTCGCGTATCCCCATTCCTTGAGTCAGAACCTCTTCTTCTGTTAAGTGATATCCAAACTGAAAAGTTGTTCGTTTCTTTAAAATATCTTGAATCATTTCGGTCTTGCCTAATGGAGTTCTTCGAGAAGCAAAGGCAATGACTTCTTCTACAGTATCTCGAAAAGCCCCCGCACCTCCTCTATGATCAGGATGACCATGTGTGAAAATAATAGTTTTCACTGGTTTTCCTACATTTTCTTGTATCCAATTGCGCAGTATTCCAGCACGCACATCCGTATCGAGTGCATCAATAAGAATAACTGAAGTATCTCCTTCAATTATCACAACATTACTGTGACCATACCCAACCATATGCGTGATGTTGGGTGCTATTCGATGTGCATTTTTGGGATACGATCTTTTCGAAAATTCAAGCAATTTTTGCTCCGCATCGCTTTCTAACATAGAAACACCTCTTTCATTGATCCGTTGAATTGCTCAAAAAGCGAAGCAGAATCTCCTCGAACTCCAATGGATGCGTCTCCATGGGGCAATGCCCGGCACCGGAAATAGATTCTACTCGAATTTGTGGTAATACTTCCTTGATTATCTCTGTAGCAGAGAGGGGTACCCAAGTATCATCCTCTCCCCAAATTGCCAAAATGGGAATATCGGCAAGCACATCTGTTTGTATTAATTCGCTTTTGGCAGTTCTGGTTAAATCAATCAGACTTTCGCTCGTTCCGGGGAGTTGCAGGGGAATTGCATATCCGGCTTGCTCCTCCTCGTTAAGGGACCTACCATAAGCAGAAGCTAACAATTCTCCGATACGCTCATCGGTTATCAGAATATGCTCCAAGACGACCTGCAACCATCGTGCCAAGGGCGGATAACGCAGCAGAATGCTCACGAAACTTGGATTGTTGTCAAATAAAGCACCATCGGCCAATATCAACGATGCCGTCTGTTCTGGTCTTGCCATTGCCATTGCTGTGGCAGTCCCCCCACCCATGGAATGTCCCATTAGGTGCCAGGAACCCGATAGTATTCCTTGCCCCGATTGATGCAACTCATCCAGCAACTCCCACAACCATTGGCTGCGCTGTTTCTGACTGTGATCCAATGTTCTTTGCCTTGTACTGTAGCCGAAACCCGGCAAATCAACAGCAGCGACAAAGTATCCGTTTGCAGCTAAGGTCTCTGCAGTAAATCGCCAAGTAAAGGTCGAACCGCCCAGGCCATGAATTAGAAGAATGTTCCCTTGATATTCCCCTTTGGCTGGCCAAACTCGGTAATGTAAATCTACCAGGTCCGTTGTTCGAAAGAAATGGCTGTTCGTGAAAGGATCTACACCTATGGTTTCTCCCTTACTGACAGGGATTAAAAATGGTATCACTTGCAATAGCAACAACACAAAGACGAGACCTAATCCTATGCGTTTAGCGTTTTTCTTCATGGTTCTCCCCTTTCTAATTCTTGCTGAACACTGATTCTATTTAGAGCGAATGGAGTCCTTCTTTTAAAATTCCCCAGAATTCTTTCTTTCTCTTTGTAACCTTTGTCTTTCAACGGTCACTAAACATTTGAAGGCACAAAACAAAGGAGTGATTGGATTGAGCTTTTCTATATTGGGAACCGGCATGTATGTGCCTGCGAAAGTGGTCACAAATCATGACCTCTCTCAATTTTTAGAGACTTCCGATGAATGGATCCAACAACGAGTGGGTGTAGTGACCCGCCATATCAGCACCGAAGAGACGGCTGCCGACATGGCTTATCATGCAGCTGTCGCGGCCCTAGAAAACAGTAATTGCAACAAAGAAGACATTGACCTGATTCTTGCTGCCACGATCAGCGGGGAGAGCGTATCACCATCGATTTCCTGTGAAGTGCAAGAAAAATTAGGCGTCAGCTGCGTAGCTTTTGATTTAAACGCTGCCTGTTCCGCATTTATCTTCTTATTGGAAACAGCCGCCGGATTTTTCGCCCGCGGCTACAAGAAGATCTTGGTGATTGGCACCGAACGCAATAGTCGCATTATCGACTGGCATGATCGCAATACCGCTGTCATCTTTGGAGACGGAGCGGGTGCTGTGGTTTTAGAAGCCGGAGAGAATTATCTGGATTCTACCATGACCGTGCGAGGCGGACGTGATGTGATTAATATTCCTAACCCCACAGGCAATTCCCCGTATTATCATGGGATCTCAGAGGCCCCCTATATTCAGATGAATGGTCAGGAAACCTTCAAGTTTGCAGTCAATGCCATTTCCAATGACTTAAAACAGCTCTTGCAACGCAACCAGCTGAGCATGGAACAAATTCGCTGGATCGTGCCGCACCAAGCCAACAAAAGGATCATTGACATGGCCTCAGTAAAATTGAAAGTTTCTTCAGAGAAATTCTTTTTGAATATCCAAAAATATGGCAACACCTCTTCCGCAAGCATTCCGATTGCATTAGATGAAATGAATAGAAGCGGATTATTAGAACGAGGGGATTTGATCTTGCTGACTGCTTTTGGTGGCGGCTTAGCCCATGCCTCTTGTTTATTACGTTGGTAGTAACCTGAAAATCAGGTATTACATAAATACAAATATGTGAAGGAGATATGAATCATGGTTTTAGAAAAAGTAGCCAACATTATTGCGGAGCGTATCGATTGCGATGCAGCTACCATTTTGCCCACCACCAAATTTGAAGAGTTGGGGATCGATTCTCTTGAAGTCATTGAGTTATTGATGACTATGGAAGAAGAATTTGGTACGGAAATTGAGCTGGAAGGGACCAAGCTTGCCACCGTTTCCGATTTAGTCAGTATTATCGAGGCAAAGATTTAAGTATGGTCACTGCTCACATCCGTTCCCCCTTGTGTTCCCTGTTGGGTATTGAACACCCGATTTTTCAGGGAGGAATGGCTTGGATCGCCGACGGTAAATTAGCCGCCGCCGTATCCAATGGCGGTGGTCTTGGTTTTATTGCAGCAATGAATGCCGATGCTGCTTTTTTGCGTGAGCAAATCGCCATTGCCCGGTCCTTGACCAACAAACCCTTTGGCATCAACATCATGTTGATGAGCCCATATGTAGAAGAAACCGCCCGCGTGGTGATTGAAGAAAAAATCCCGGTCATCACGACCGGTGCCGGTATGCCCACAGCTTACATGGCAGCTTGGAAAGCAGCGGGGATCAAAGTAATTCCTGTCGTTGCTTCCGTGGATACAGCTCGCATCATGGAAAAACTGGGTGCCGATGCCGTCATTGCCGAAGGCAGTGAATCGGGTGGGCACATTGGTGAACTCTCAACCCTAACCCTTGTTCCTCAAGTGGTAGATGCGGTCAAAATTCCGGTCTTAGCCGCAGGTGGCATTGGCGATGGCAGAGGATTAGCCGCTTGCCTCCTCTTAGGCGCAGTTGGTGTGCAAATGGGTACGCGTTTTCTGCTGGCTGAAGAATGCAATGTTCATGAAAATTACAAACAAATGGTCATAAAAGCCAAAGACATCTCTACCGTAGCGACCGGACGCCGTTTTGGCGGTAATACTTGTCGCTGCCTGAAAAACCCCTTCAGCCGTAATTTTCTGAAGTCGGAGTACTCTCCCGAAGCGACACCGGAATCGGTTGCCAAATTGGGACCGGGAGCTCTGCGCAAAGCCGCGGTGGAGGGTGATACCAAAGACGGCTGTTTTATGGCCGGACAAATTGCCGGAATGCTTCATAAACGGCAACCGGCTGCTGAAATCATACAAGAACTCGTCACTGAAACCGTGACACGGATGAAAGGAGCAAACACATGGGTCGTTTAGCATTTGTTTTTTCCGGACAAGGTGCTCAAAAAGTGGGCATGGGTCGCAGCTTCTATGATCATCACCAAGAGGTCAGAACCCTTTTTGACAAAGCAGAAGCCTTTCGTCCGGGGATCTTAGATCTTATGTTCCAAGGTTCAGAAGAAGAATTGAAGAAAACCGAAAACACCCAACCCTGCCTTTATTTAACCGATTTAGCGGCAGCAATGGTCGTGGAAAAATACGGCCTCAAGGCCGAAGGTGCTGCCGGGTTCTCCTTAGGAGAATTGCCGGCTTTAGCCTATGCCGGAGCTTTCAATGCTTTTACCGGCTTTCAAATCACGGCTTTACGTGGGCAGGCGATGAGTGATGCCGGTAATAAATATCCTTCTACAATGATGGCAGTTTTAAAATTGGAAAACGCAACCGTAGAAAGTCTTTGCCAAGAAGTTGGTGGAGTGTATCCGGTTAATTACAATGCCAAAGGGCAATTGGTGGTTGCCGGTGCCAAAGCGCGTTTGGATCTGCTCGCCCCATTGGTCAAACAAGCCGGTGGTGTCAGTATCCCCTTGGCTGTCAGTGGTGGTTTCCACTCTCCGGCCATGGATGAGGCAGCCGTAGTATTTGGCGCAGCGTTAACGGGTTTTGATCTTCAAACCCCTACCCTACCGGTTTACGCCAATGTGAATGCTGAAATCTATACAACGTCACCGGCCGAGGGCTTGACCCTGCAGATCAACCACCCGGTATTTTGGCAGAAATCCATTGAACGCATGCTGGCAGACGGTTTCGACACCTTTATTGAAGTGGGTGTGGGGAATACGTTACAGAAATTGATCAAGAAAATTGCACCGACTGCCTATGCCTATGCCGTAAGCACCGATGAAGAAGCTCGGCAATTGGTGGAGGAGGTTCGGCATGCTGTTGCATCATAAGGTCACAGTTATTACCGGCGGTTCTCGGGGAATTGGAGCAGCGATTGCACGCAAGTTTGCTGAACACGGCTCCGATCTGGCTCTTCTCTTCCGCAGTGGTCTCGAGCAGGCAGAAAGCTTGCAAGAAGAATTGAAAGCCTTCTCTGTGCGTGTTGAATTGTATACATGCGATGTTGCCGATGCAAACCAAGTCCAACAAACCTTTCGTCAGATTTTAGCGGACTTTGGCCAAATTGATATATTGGTCAATAACGCCGGTATCACTCGCGATAAACTACTGCTGACCATGAAGGAAGCCGATTTTACCGATGTTTTGGATGTCAACTTAAAAGGAGCATTCCATACTGTCAAACAGGTGTATTCTCCTTTTTTAAAACAACGTTCCGGAAGGATCATCAATATCAGTTCCGTTTCCGGTCTGATGGGCAACCCGGGACAAGCCAATTATTCGGCATCGAAAGCCGGGTTGATCGGGTTCACCAAGAGTGTGGCCAAGGAACTGGCTGGCCGCGGTATTACCTGTAATGCCATTGCCCCTGGTTTAATTGCCACTGAAATGACCGAAGGGATCGGCGAAAGCAATCCCCTTTTGGGAGCAATTCCCATGAAGCGCTTCGGCACTCCGGAAGAGGTAGCGAACGCTGCTCTTTTCCTGGCTTCCCCTTGGTCCGATTATATCACCGGCACAGTCATCCGAGTGGATGGCGGCCTGGCCATGTAGGAGGAAATTATGAATCGTAGAGTTGTGATTACCGGAATGGGAGCTTTGACACCCATTGGACAAACGGTAACTGAATTTAGTCAAAATCTTTTAAATGGGGTCCATGGTATTCGACCGATCACCCGTTATGAAGTGGGCGAAAGCAAATTCAAGGTGGCTGGGGAAATCAAGAATTTTGATCCCTCCACCCGGCTCGACAAAGCCACTGTGCGTAAAACTGACTTGTTTGTACAGTATGCGCTCTTTGCTGCCGAAGAAGCCATGACCGAAAGCAAATTAGCAGAACAGATTGACCCAGAGCGCTTTGCTGTTTATTTTGGTTCCGGCATTGGCGGTATTATTACGCTTTGCCAGGAACATGAGCAATTTCTAACAAACGGCCCCAAAAAGGTCTCTTCTATGATGGTTTCTAAAATGATTGCCAATATTGCTGCCGGTAATCTGGCGATTCGTTATGGTGCGAAGGGTGCTTGTTTACCTGTTTGTACCGCCTGTGCTACCGGAACCAATGCTATTGGTGAAGGCTACCGTGCGATTTTACATGGCTATGCCGACGCTGCCCTCTGCGGTGGTAGCGAAGCAGCGATTTTGCCTTTGACCATTGCCGGGTTTGGTAATAGTCAGGCTTTGACGACTTCAGAAAACCCAGATCAGGCTTCCCTGCCCTTCGATGCTAGGCGAGGTGGTTTTGTTATGGGTGAAGGTGCCGGTGTCTTGATCTTAGAAGAACTGAACCATGCGCTTAATCGTGGTGCGACCATCTACGCAGAAATGGTGGGCTACGGCTCCACGTGCGATGCGCACCATGTAACAGCACCAGATCCGGAAGCCAAAGCCAGCGCCAAAGCGATTTCCGATGCCATGCTAGGATTAGAGGGTGTGGATGTATCGCAAATCTACTTCAATGCGCATGGTACTGGAACACCGCTGAATGATGTTACCGAAACTCGAGCTCTGAAACGTGCGTTGGGAGATGAAGAAGCTAAGAAGCTGCATATCTCCTCCAGTAAATCCATGACCGGGCATATGTTGGGTGCCGCCGGTGCGGTTGAAGCGATTGCGGCAATTATTGCCTTAAGAGAGCAGACGGTTCCGCCTACGCTTGGCTTAGATCAACAAGACCCGGCTTGTGACTTAAACTACACGCCAAACCATGCTGTTAAAACCCAGCTGGTCGGTGCTCTGTCCAACTCCTTGGGCTTTGGGGGGCACAATGCCTGTGTCGCTTTCAAGGCATGGCAGGATTAGCGGCATGGCAGAAATATTAAATGTGGAGGCACTGTTACCTCACAGAGCACCGATGTTGCTATTGGACACAATCACCTTAGAGGGCGATTTGGCCAGAGGTGAGAAGACGATTCGAGCCGATGAGTTTTTTGTACAAGGTCATTTTCCCGGACACCCTGTGGTGCCGGGGGTCATCTTGTGTGAAATCTTAGCTCAAAGCGCTTGTGCGTTAATGCAAATCGATGCCGAGGGTAGCAAGCGTCCCATGTTCACCGGCTTGGATCAAGTGCGCTTTCGCCATCCGGTTGTACCGGGTGATTGCTTTCGCACCGAAGTCAAACTGACCAAACACAAAGGTCCCTTTTACTGGGCAGAAGGTCAAGGTTTTGTCAATGACCGCCTTTGTGTAGAAGCCAAATTCTCTTTTGCTTTAGTTTAAAATGGAGAGAACCGTCCCCTCGGAAAAACTTCCGAAGAGACGGTTCTTTTTATTCGTCTTGATCGTGGTATTGTCGCCACAGAAAGAGGTAGAGCACGGCAAGGCTTAAAATCACGTAGAAGCCAGCCCCAGAGGTCAACAGATAACGACGTTTGCGCATCCTTTTTGCGATCTTTTGAAACTCCATTCGCACTTCCTCTTCCGGAGTGATGAATTCAGGTTCCGAGGGTTGTATCTCCGCCAACCTGTATTGCTTGTAAGCTTTGCGACAAGAAGGGCATTGCTTCAAATGGGCATTAATAGCCTGAACACTGGTTTCACTGGCTAATTTATCATGATAAAGAGCCACTAAATCCAGGACGATATCACAAGAGAGAGCCATGTTGCAATTCCTCCATTAACATTTTTTTCGCTCGATAATACAAGACTTTGGCAGAGTTTTCGCTGATTTTTAAGATAGATGCCACTTGGGCAAAGGATAACTGGGCGTAAATCCGTAACATGATGACATCTTTATATTTGTCGGGTAACTTGCGAATCAGGCTTCGCAAAGCAGCTTCAATTTCCTTCTTCTCCGCTTGTTCTAAAGGAGTGGGCGTATTCGCACAATAGGTTTCCACGACCAACGATAAATCAACGGTATCGAGACTCCGCTTTTTCTTTCTGAGGTAATGGTAGAACACATGTTTGGCAATCGCCACCAACCAAGTATACGGGTCGCTTTGTCCTTTAAAACGATGAAAGCCGGTAAACGCCTGATAAAAGGTTTCTTGAGTCAAATCATCGGTTTCATTGCGATTACGACTCAACCTGAACAAAAAGGCGTATATTCGCGGATAAAAGGCTTCATAAAGCTCTTCAAAGGGCTTCATTTAGATAGTACTATCCATTCTGGCGCCGCATTCACGGCAGAACTTTGTGCCCATGGGGTTTTCTGCACCGCAGTTATGGCAGTGAGCAGCTGAATCATTAGGGAACGCCGGTTCCGGTGCCGGCACCGGTTCTAAGCGAGTGCCGCATTCGCGACAAAATTTTGTGCCGATCTCGTTGAGTGTGCCACAGTTGGGGCATTTGATCCCGGAAACCATGGGCGCCTCTTCCGGTGCGCCATCTTCTTCAACTTTTTTGGCCTTTTGATTAATAGTGTCGATTTCTGCTTGGAGCATATCGATGGATTCCTGAATGTCTTTGATTTCCAAACACATTTCGGTGACTTCTTCATCGAGCTCGTGTCCGTCTTCGAATAGTCGCCAGTAGTAATCCCCGATTTTTGTTTTTACGGTTTCCATAGCCGACTTTTCGTTCATGATCTTTCCGTTTAAGCGGGTAATCTCCAATGTATCTGCGCCTTTAGATGCTACATTTTTTGCTGCCTTTGATAATCTGTCAAAGAATGCCATGATTGTATCCTCCTTTTTTTTCTGGTCTGTTGTATTAATTAGCTATTCAGTAAAATAATTCCTTCTTCTTATTTACAATAGCCTTGATTTCTGCCAATCTTTGGTGTATAATGGCAACGATTTCAGTTTTGAAGGGAGAGATGTAGTGTGTATGCAACTGTTATGGTGATCACGAACTAACTCCATACAGGGCAAACAAACCAAATGCATAAGCATGGGAGCAGAGGCTCCTTGGTTTGCGATGCCATTTACGACAAAGATCCTTTCTTCATCCTAACCTCGGTAGAGTACCCGTGGCAGGCAGTGAATAAAGCTGCTTGTGCACGGGATTTTTGTGTACTTTTTTTGAAGGCCTTGTCATGTCAAATTTTTAATGCCATCGTTACGATGAGCGCACGACAGGAGGAACCCGATTGAATTTTTTAGAAAAATATGGTTTTCAGCCGGAAAACCATCCCCAGGTGATCCCAGATCATCTTGTAGCCCGAATCACCGCTGTTCATAGAGAACGCTATGAAATTGTTTCCGAACTTGGCGAAAGTACAGCTCAATTGAAAGCTGGGATTTATTACACCCCTTACCCAGAAGAATTATACCCCACTGTGGGAGACTTTGTTTGGATACGACCAAATCCGTACGGAGAAAGTCTGATCGTCAAAACCCTTGCTCGATCGACCTTTTTCGCTCGTAAAGACCCCGATCCCAACGTAGGAGAACAAGTCGTAGCAGCGAATTTCGATACAGTGTTTATGTTCACTTCACTTAATCGCGATTTTAATACCAAACGTTTGGAGCGATATTTAGCGCTTACGCATCAAAGCGGCGCTGAAGCGGTCATCCTTTTAACCAAATCCGACTTAGCAGAAGACGAGGTTCGTTTGAAAGAAATGATCCATGCTGTTGAGATCATGGCAGGTAATAGTGCTATCTTAACCGTCAGCAGTAAGACCGGTCAGGGTTTGGATGAGGCTCGTGCCTTTTTAAAGCCGGGAAAGACAATTGTTTGTTTGGGCTCTTCCGGAGTTGGAAAATCCAGCCTGATCAACGCTTTAGCCGGTGAGGAGATCATGAAGGTGGGCGAAGTACGTGAAGATGACGACCGCGGTCGCCACACCACCACGCATAGGCAGTTGATTCTCATGAAAACCGGAGCCCTCTTCATCGATACACCGGGTATGCGAGAGCTGGGTCTCTGGAACGCCGAAGCTGGCTTAGAAGAAACTTTTGCCGATATTGAAACCTTAGCACAAGAATGCAAATTCAGCGATTGCACCCATGGCAAAGAGCCCGGATGTGCTATTCAACGAGCGTTGCGCAGCGGTGAACTCGAGAGAAAACGTTGGGAGCGCTACCAAACCCTCAAAAAAGAAGTGCGTTACAGCGAAGATAAAATGGCTTATTTGCGAGCTAAGACGGAATGGCACAAAACGATTAACAAGATCAACAAACAAAAAAAGAAACTTCGTCGTTAAGAAAAGGAGGAAAAAACTATGAGAATCGTAGATTTTAGTGAACAATGGGTGCCACAAGCCAAGATCTTAGTAGAAGAAGGCTACCAACGCTTACGACGAGAATTGCCCTGGCTTTCTCAAGAGATCGCACTCCCGGATTTCACTTCTATTGTAACTGCGGGGCTCGGGGTAGCTGCGATTGAAGGAGGGGACCTGCTCGCCTTCTTAGCCTGTTACCGCCCCTTCCCGAATGCTTTCCACACCACCGGTGTCAAGGGTGTTTTCTCCCCTTTGCACGGCCACGCTATTAAACAGGGTGTTAATCCCAAGATCTTTGAGATCTTGTACCAAACTGCCGCCGAGAAATGGGTAGCAGAAGGAATTCTCAGCCATGCAATTTGCTTGTATCAAAACGAACGTGATTTGCAGGAGCTCTTCTTTATGAATGGATTTGGCGTGCGCTGTATGGATTTGGCCAGAGAGAACCTCGGTTTTCAGCCTGAAAAGCCCTGCCAGGCGACCTTAAAAAGGCTGGAAGGCGAGGCTATAGCTAAGGTGTTAACCATGAACAATCTTTTGATCGAACATTTAAGCTCTACTCCGGTCTTTATGAAGTTCCCGCCGATGACTGAGCAGGAATTCATGAGCAAAAATCAAGAGTATATTTTTTATGTAGCGGAATTGGAAGGCGAAGCAGTGGCCTATTTGCGCTTTGGCCAGGAGGGTGAAAACTTTGTAGCCAATGGAAACTCTATGATCCACTGCGTTGGTGCGTATTCTTTGCCGGAGCATCGTGGTTCAGGGATCATGGACCATCTGTTGGCTTTTGCCTCCGAGGACTTACGAGCCAAAGGCTACCCGCTGATGGGGGTCGATTGCGAAAGTCTTAATCCTCAAGCGCGATTCTACTGGCAAAAGCATTTCACCGCCTACACATATTCCGTCGTGCGTCGTATTGACGACAAAATCATTTAACTTGGGGACGGTTCTGTCTTCTACTTGGGGACGGTTCTCCCCCCGATGACCACGACGTTCTGCTCTTCTCGCAAAATAATCTCCCCGCTCACTGTCGTCCTTCGGACAAAGGCTCGCTCTGAGAAACATTTTGCTCCTGCGACCGCGAGCAATCGCGAAAAGTTTCCTGAAGGGCGACTTTTGACCGAAGGTCGACTTGAGCCCGGAAGGATTTTTGAGCGGTTATTGCAGCGGGAGAGGTGACAGAACCGTCCCCAAGGTTACCCAAGGTCACAAGTAAAAATTAGGAGTAAAAGAATTAATGAACATAATGATCAGACCCGAAACCATTCGGGATTATAATGCTATTAGCAGTCTCACCTACACCTCTTTTATCAATTGGAGGCCCCGCGACTTTGTCGATGAGCCGATTTTGATCGATAATCTGCGCCATAATGAACAGTTCGACCCCGACTTGTCGTTGGTTGCAGAGCTGAACGGCGAAATCATCGGGCACGTTTTGCTATCCCCTTTCACATTTTATATGAAAGGCAACGCCAAAAAAGGCCTTTGGCTCGCACCGTTAGGAGTAGATCCCCGCTTTCAACGCAGCGGTGTCGGCAGTCAACTCATGGAAGAAGCACACCGGGTCGCTGCCAATAAGGGATTTGACCTGTGCTTGCTCTGTGGCCACGACACGTATTATCCCAAATTCGGTTATCTGAACAAGCTTTTTGCACTCAATAGTGCCAAAATCACCGTCGATCCACCCTTTTTAACCGAGCAACCTATTACTGAGCGTGCGATTTTGAGACAAGATTTGCCTTGGGTCACGTCCCGGTGGTTAGAAGTGCACGGCAACGATGCGTTGGCCAATTACCCAGGAGATAGCCTTGCGCAGTGGTATAGCCACTCTGCTGCTATGAAATCATCCGTCTTTCTTCAAGGAGACGAGTTGATTGGCTATGCTAAATACAGAACTGTGAAGGGACTTTCAATTCGCGACTTTTTACCAGCCCCGGGATGCGGGGAGTTGTTGCTGGAGTTTCTCATGAACAAGCTAACACCGAATGAACCAATCACGGTCACGTTTGCCTTGGAAACGGAAGTTATCTCAGATCTATTGCCTAACCGTGATCGCTACCAGATCCAAGCGGATAAACGCGTTATTCCGGCTTTCATGTTGAAAGTTTTGGACGAAACCGATGAAGATCTGCGCGCTTACTGTCAAGCCGTTTTGGCCAATTCAGATAACGCTGGTGTGCTAAACTTTCCTTCCCCTATGGATATCGACTTTTAAAAAAGGCAACCCGAGGTTTTGACGCCTCGGGTTGTCTTTTTTGTTGTAACTTATAACTGCTGATTGTGGATAACTCCAGTCGGGAGAACCGTCCCCAAACTTAAATTGTGGATAAGTTAATCGACTTTGGCTTGGGCTAAGGCCATTTCGGCCATGGTGCGGGTCGACATTCCGGTGAAGCCTTTGCTCAAGTAGGGTTTGTCGGCTTGAGTTGCGGAAGTTCCTGCAATATCCAAATGAACATAGGCAGCCTTGTCAACGAATTCGGCAATGATCATGCCACCGGTTTGCATACCGCCGCCGGCACCACCGCTGTTTTTGATATCGGCCACAGCAGATTTATACATGTCTTTATACTCTTCGTGAATCGGCATTCTCCAGTAGCGTTCCCCAGTCAATTCGGCAGCAGCTTGTAATTCCTTGCTTAAATCTTCGCAGGTTGCAATGTAACCGGCATAGACGCCACCAAAAGCTCGAGCACAAGCACCGGTGAGGGTAGCGGAATCGACGATCTTCTTTGCACCTAATTTCTCGGCATAAGCTACAGCATCAGCTAAGATTAAGCGACCTTCAGCGTCGGTAGAGATGATTTCCACGCTCTTTCCGGTCATGCCTTTGATCACATCACCCGGTTTGAGGGCTCCACCATCGGGCATGTTTTCGGTTGCTGCAATGACTGCAATAATGTTGGCATGGGGTTTGAGTTTACCGATGACTTCCATCGCTCCCAGAACAGCAGCCGCACCAGCCATGTCGCCCTTCATGTTTTCCATGCCGGCACCCGGTTTCAAGGAGATGCCGCCGGAGTCAAAGGTGATGCCTTTACCGACTAAAGCGAAAATATCGCCGCCGGGATTACCCATGTGTTTCATAACGATCATTTTGGGTGGCTCGATACTGCCTTGAGCAACGCCTAACAAGCAACCCATATGCATTTCTTCCATATCTTCCCGGTCTAATACGCTAACTTCTAAGCCATTGGCAGCAGCGACGCGTACGGCTTTTTCGGCCAGATCGGTGGGGGTGAGGTGATTCGCAGGCATCGCGGACAAGGTGCGAGCCAGATTGGTTCCGGCAGCCATGGCTAATCCTTTTTTCATTCCGGCTTCTGCTTTGGCAGATTCAGCTTCGTAGGAAACCAAGGTAACATCGGTCAATTTGATTTCTTTGGGTTTGGATTTAAAGCCGTCGTAATTGTAACTGGCTAAAACAGCCCCTTCTACCATGGCTTGAGCAGCCATTTTCGGACAGAGCACATCGTAGCCGCGCAGTAACATGGCAGCAGAGGTCACTCCGAGTTTTAATGCAGTCCGGATTCCAGCCGCAGCCACACCGCGCATTTTGTCAGTAGTAATATCGGCAGCTTTGCCCATGCCAACCAAGATCATCTTTTTAGCATTGGCATCGACCGGATAAACCACTGCGGTTTCGTATAACTTACCGGTAAAATCCTTTTCTTTTAAGACGGTGACCATGGCTTTTTCAGCTGGACAATTGGATTCAGGTTTCGCTTCCGCACCTTCATAAAGTCCTAAAATCCAGGCATCGGCTTCTTGTTGAATCAATTGTCCAACCGCGAAATGTAGTTTCATAACTATTTTCCTCCTCTTTTTGTAAATTGAGTTCGCCATAAAAGATTCGACAACAAAAAGAATTCTCCTGCCTCGCAAGGAGACAGGAGAACAATTTAGATTTTTAATTCACGAACCACCACTGCACAGCGGGGACATAATTCCGGGTGCTCCAGATCGGAGCCGACTTCTACACTGTAGTTCCAGCAGCGCACACATTGCTTGCCTTCCGCTGCCACTGCTTCAATGTTTAGTCCCTGGATCTCCTCAGCTGCCACTGCTTGCTTATTGTCTTCTCGGTGCACTTCCACTTGAGAAACAATCAGGATTTCCGGCCAGATCTTAGCATTTTCCTGCAAGAAATCCGCCCACGGCCCATCTTTAAGATACAGATTGACTTTTGCATCTAAGGATTTGCCGATCCGCTTTTCACGTCGCTCGATTTCCAAGACTTTGTTGACTTCATCCCGCACATTCTGCAATTTTTGGAACTTTAAGCTCAACTCGGCATTTTTCCATTCCGGATGCGCTTGCGGCCACAAAGCCAAATGCACTGAAGTCTCACTGACAAAGTTGGCTTTACGCAATTCCGCCCACATTTCGTCCGAAGTAAATGATAAAATCGGTGCCAGTAGTCGGATCATAGCATCTAACACATACCACACAGCCGTTTGACCGCTGCGTCGTAACACAGAATCGGGAGTGGAGGCATACATACGATCCTTGATCACATCTAAATAGAAACTGCTCAAGTCCAAAGCGCAGAAACCGTGCAAAGTATGATACACCAAATGATAATCAAAGGCTTCATAATAACCGGTGATTTCGTCAATGAATTCGCTCAAACGATGCAGAACCCATTGGTCGATCATGACCATATCTTCATAGGCAACCACATCTTGTTGAGGATTAAAATCCGGTAACAAGGAGTGTAAGAAACGCATCGTATTACGGATCTTGCGGTAGACTTCTGCTACTTGTTTTTGCAAATCTTTGGAGTAACGCACATCACCGGCTTTGGCATCGGTAGAAGCTGCCCAGAGCCTTAAAACATCGGCGCCGTTTTGCTTGATCACTTCATTGGGGTTCACAACATTGCCCATGGATTTCGACATTTTGCGCCCTTCGCCGTCCATAACGAATCCGTTGGTGACGACTGCTTTATACGGTGCGCTGCCTCTGGCTGCAACCGATGTCCACAGCGAAGATTGGAACCAGCCGCGATGTTGATCGGCACCTTCTAAGTATAAGTCTGCTGGCCAGCTTAAACCGGGCCATTGATCCAAGACCGCTGTGTGAGAGGACCCGGAGTCAAACCAGACATCCATGATATCGGTTTCTTTGGTGAATTCGTGCCCACCGCATTTGCTGCAGGTGAATTCTTTACCCAGGATCTCCTGGGCTTCTTTTGCATACCAGCTGTCGGACCCTTCAGCAGCAAACATCTCTTTGACAATACCCAAGGTCTCTTCGGTGAACAGTTCCGTGTTACATTCTTTACAATAGAATACCGGCAAAGGCACGCCCCAAGCCCGTTGACGAGAAATACACCAATCGCCACGGTCTTGCACCATGTTACCAATGCGGGTCTTGCCCCAACCCGGATACCATTTGACCTTATCGATTTCGTCCATGGCCTGTTGGCGGATCGAGTCTACCGAGGCAAACCACTGCTCGGTGGTGCGGAACATGACCGGTTTATGGCAGCGCCAGCAATGCGGATAAGAATGCTCAATGTTGCCATGATTCAGCAAGCGACCGGATTCCAACATATCTTCGATGATTTTTTTGTTTGCAACTTCCAATTTTAGTCCGGCATATTGTCTGGCTTCTTCGGTGAAGGTGCCATAACCGGTGGTGGGATTCATGATCGGCAATTTATATTTCTGCCCGACTTCAAAGTCTTCCACACCATGTCCGGGTGCCGTATGCACACAACCAGTGCCGGTGTCCAAGGTGACATGTTCGCCCAAAACGACCTGGGAGCGACGGTCTTCATAGAACGGATGCTTACAGACCATGCCTTCCAATTCGCTGCCTTTGAATTGCGCAACCGTGTATCCGTCGTGCAAGTGGCAGAGTTCGCGCACTGATTTCAATAATTCTTTAGCCACGATAATCTGGCGAGTGCCGTAATCAAAGAGCACATAATCAAATTCCGGGTGCAAACAGATAGCCTGGTTGGCCGGCAAGGTCCAGGGGGTGGTGGTCCAAATCACAAAGTCCACCGGTACTGTAGAATCGGGTAAAACACCCTTGGGGTCTTCCGAGACTTCGAAAGCCACATAAATGGATGGAGAGGTCTTGTTGTTATATTCGATCTCTGCTTCTGCCAAAACGGTTTCGCAAGTGGGGCACCAATGCACCGGTTTCAAGCCTTTATAGAAAAGGCCTTTTTTGAACATTTCAGTGAAAACTTCCATTTGCTTAGCTTCGTATTTGGGATACAAGGTCATGTAGGGGTCATCCCAGTCGCAGATGATGCCTAAGCGTTTCAACTGTTCGCGTTGTTTTTCCATCCAGCCTTTGGCGTATTCGGCGCATTTCTTGCGCAGATCCAAAGGGGTCATTTCTTTGCGGTTTAAGCCCATTTGACGAATCGCGGCATATTCTACCGGCAAGCCGTGGGTGTCCCAACCGGGGGTATAGGGCACATCGAAGCCACGCATGGTCTTATATTTGACCACCACGTCTTTCCAGGTCTTGTTTAGAACATGACCGATATGCATATCACCGTTGGCATATGGGGGGCCATCGTGAAAAATATACTTCGGCGCACCTTGACGAGCAGCACGGATCTGCTGGTATAAACTGGGCTCATACCAGGCTTGCAACTGCAGGGGTTCACGCTCCGGCAGATTGGCACGCATGGGAAACTGAGTATCGGGTAAATTCAAAGTTTTGTTGTAATCCATTTGAGTTTCTCCTCCTTTTTGGGTATAAAAAAATCGCTCTCCCTCGGTAAGGGACGAGCGTGTCGTGGTACCACCCAATTTCCCTGCCTTTTTTGTAAAGACAGGCTCATGAAAGACGAGTAACGACGTCTATCCGTTTGTGCTTACTGGGCTTCAGCACAACCACATCGGCGGTGATCTTCGGTTTTGGCTCCTTGCTCGGTCGCACCGACCCCGAGCTCTCTGCAAAGGAATGCTAAAATCTACTGTCCGCTTCATTGTGTTTGAATAGAGTTATTATACAGGAGCGGACTTTCTTTGTCAACTTTTCCTTGCGCTTTTTGGCGGTATCGGGTAAAATAACTTATAGTATTTCTGATTAAAGGAGCGCTTATCATGACCGATAAACCAATTCGCGTACGCATTGCGCCTTCCCCGACCGGCAATTGCCACGTGGGAACCGCACGGACTGCTTTGTATAACTATCTCTTTGCCCGTAAAAATGGGGGCAAGTTTATTTTGCGCATCGATGACACCGATACCAAACGCAACAGTATTGAATCAGAAGAGGGCGTGTTGGAAGGCCTGCGCTGGGTCGGGCTGGACTGGGATGAGGGTCCCGATGTAGGCGGCTCCTATGGCCCGTATCGTCAGAGCGAGCGTCTGGATCTGTATCACAAGTATGTTCAGCAATTGCTCGATGAAGGCAAAGCCTACGAGTGCTATTGCACCCGTGAAGAGCTGGCGGCCGAGCGCGAAGCCCAAAATGCGCGCAAAGAAGATCCTCGTTACAGTGGACGTTGCCTGCATATTACCGATGAGCAAAAGGCGGCGTTTATTGCAGAAGGTCGCAAGCCTGCTATTCGGCTGAAAGCACCGGATGATACGATTTCCTTCCACGATGTGATCCGCGGTATTGTGGAATCCGACGGTGCCCTAATGGGGGACTTTGTCATCCAAAAGTCCGATGGCATTCCTTTATATAACTTTGCGACCGTGATCGATGACCATGTCATGGAAATCTCCCATGTGATTCGTGCTGCCGAGCATATCTCCAACACCTTCCCACAAGTGGTGATTTACCGAGCTTTAGGTTGGGAGTTGCCAGAGTTTGCTCATTTGGTGCTTCTCTTGAACCCCGATAAAACCAAGATCTCCAAACGCAAAGGTGCAGTCTATTTGGGCGAATTTGCCGAAATGGGTTATTTGCCGGAGGCGATGCTCAACTTCAATGCCTTCTTGGGCTGGAACCCCGGCGGTGAAGAGCTGCAGGAGATCCTCACTAAAGAAGAGCTGATCGAACTCTTCAGCTTAGAGCGTTGCACCCAATCCAATGCAGTTTTTGATCCGGTCAAGCTCGACTGGATGAATGGCATGTGGATTCGTAAGCTTTCAGTCGAGGATTTAGCTCGGCGAGTTTTACCCTTTATGCAGAAAGCGGGTATGATCGGCGAAGTCAATGAAGACCAAATGGACTACCTTACAAAACTGGTTTCGTTGATTCATGAGCGCTTACCGCGTTTGGATGCCGCACCGGAAAGCTTAGCCTATTTCTATTGTGACTGGTCGGTTGAAGAAGTAGATTTGGAACTCTTTGCCTCGAAGAAGAAATCCAAAGAAGAAATTGTCGGCTTACTAAAACAAACCTTGGATCTCTTGCAGCAGACCGAATTTGCCGCTGAGCCCATGGAAGCTGCCATGAATGTGTTGTGTGATGAGCTGCAATGGAAAAAAGGTGACTTCTTCATGCCGTTGCGAGTCGCATTCACCAACCGTAAAGTCTCCCCTCCTCTCTTCCACACGATGGAGCTGATCGGCCGGGCTCGGGTGATTGCCCGCATGGTAATGGCAATTGCCGCTTTGGAACAGTAATTAGCTGCGTAATAAAGACGCGTTCCTCAATGAAGAGGTTCGCGTCTTTTTTTATACGTAATGTGGAGTCTAGCGAATACCTTAGAGCCAGACCAATTCCACGGCGGGTTTGATTTCGCCAATGATGTCGTTGCGGTGATTACGCAGGGTTCTCACTTCATACGGCAGCAGGGTTTCCCATTCTTTTTCATTGAGGATATGCAACTGACGTAAGACACCTAAGACTGCAGCATTGGTAGCTCGGCTGCCACCATCGGCAGTTTTGACCGACATGCCCCAGCCTAATTCGGGAATAGCAAAGCCATAGACTGCTTCAGCGCCACTTTTGGCCACGATTTTTCCGGGGGCGGCTGACATTAGCATGGTGCATAGTCTGCCGGTTCCGGCGATCATTTCTGGGTGATTCATCATGGCAGTGCGGATGCGTTTGGCGGTTTCTTGGCGTTTGTCGCTCATGCCAATGGGATTGACCAATCTCGCCCAGGCCAAAGCCATGTTATAGACGCTTAGGCCATGCACCGGCACGCCACAGCCATCGATACCAATGGGGATATCTTCTTTATCGACACCGGTGAATTCACTGACCGATTGCAGCATAGCCTGTTGCACCGGATGCCTGAGCTCGGTGTAGTAGGAGGGGTCAGCGCCCATCTTTTGATTCAAGGTCAACATGCCGGAGTGTTTTCCGGAACAGTTGCAGTGGATTTCACTGGCCTTGATACCGGCGGCTTTTAATTCGGCAGCCCGAGGCGCATACATGGGGTCATGGAACCCGCATTGTAAGAAGCTGGGATCTAAGCCGATCTTCTTTAAAATGGATTCAACAGCGTCGGTGTGGAAAATCTCACCGTTATGAGAGGCGCAAAAGACGGCCATCTCTTTTTCGGTGATACCGTATTCTTCTACAGCGCCGCTTTCCACGACCGGCATGGCTTGAAAAGGCTTGGCAGAAGAACGCCAAAAAGCAAACTTCTCCTTTGGGGCTCCGGCGTAGGCAATTAAGCGACCAGTGGCATCGACAATAGCGACGTCACCATAATGAACGCTTTCGACTCTGCCGCCACGGGTGACGTGCACTAATTCTGCAGAACGATTCATCTAAAATTCCTCCTTGTTCCTTGCTCTTGCGGTCTGTTGTTCACGCAATATGATCTCTCCGCTCGCTGTCGTCCTTCGGACAAAGGCTCGCTCTGAGAAACATTTTGCTCATGCGACCGCGAGCAATCGCGAAAAGTTTCCTGAAGGGCGACTTTTGACCGAAGGTCGACTTGAGCCCGGAAGGATTTTTGAGCGGTTATTGCAGCGGTTATAACCTTTTGTATTTTTTGAGGATCGCAACCGTTTCGTCAATGGGAAGGCCGTAGCGAGTCGTACCGTCGCAACCAACGGTGGTTTCAGCAGCGAAGAGCGCGTTGATGATCGCCTCTTCGGTCGCTTCCACGGTGGCATCGAAGAGGTTGGTCAAGACTCTGCCGTCTTCGGATAAACGTTGGACGGTGCGAACCAATTGATCGCTCCGATTGGGTTGACGATTGGTTGTGGAGAAAGCGACCACAAAGTCACCGCTGCCATGAGAGGCAACCGAGCCTGTGCGCGATAACCCAAAAGCGCAGCGTTTGGCAACGCGAGTCAGTTGACGAGTCGAAAGCGGAGCATCGGTAGCGAGGACCATCATGATAGAACCGTCCCCAGGGTGATCGGTTTCCGGCCAGTTGATCAGTTCGCGGCCGACCGGCACACCGGAGATGAGCAGGTCTTGACGACGGCCAAAATTAGCCATGACCAAAACTCCTACCGTGAAGCCACCCATTTCCGGTGGTAACACACGAGAGGAGGTACCAATTCCACCTTTGAACCCCAAACAACTCATGCCGGTTCCGCCTCCGACCACACCCTCAGCTACCGGACCACTCTCAGCTCCGTTTAATGCCTCATAGACGTGTTCTTTATGGACATGACGACCCTGAATATCATTGAGACTGCTGTCGTTGCATTCGCCCACCATCGGGTTTAAAGACATGATTTTGGGATTGCGCTCGATCATCCAATCGATCAGGGCATCGGCAACTTTGCCAACATTGAGGGTGTTGGTCAACAAAATCGGCGTCTCTAAGGTGCCCAATTCTTGGATTTGGGCAATGCCCATTGCTTTGCCAAAGCCATTGACCACATGAACCACGGCGGCAACTTTATCTTCAAATAAATCTCCGTCGTGCGGTAAGATTGCTGTAACACCGGTACGAACCGGTCCAACTCCGGCTTTACGCGCCCCTTCGCCATGGATCAGGGTGCAATGACCTACCTTCACCCCCGCCACATCCGTAATAGCATTATGGGCTCCGGTCGGTAAAAAGCCGAAAGAAATCCCCACGTCTCGGGCGCGGGGACGCTTTTTCATATTCATTATTTGCAGACTTTAATGAACTTCTTGAAGACTGCATCAAAATTGGTGTAGTCAAAGAAAGTTTCGGGATGCCATTGAATCGCCATGAGATACGGATAATCGGTGGCTTCAGCGGCTTCAATCACGCCATCGGGAGCTTTGGCAGTCACAATCCAATTGGGAGCCAAATCTTTAATGGCTTGGTGATGATATGAATTGACACGGATGGTGGTCTCTCCCGGGAAGCACTCGGCTAATTTGGTGCCGGGCACTAACTCAACAGCATGAGAAGCATGCCATCTGGGAGCAGATTGCACGTGTTTGATCAGATTATCGACTTTATGTTGGCTGGGCAGATCCTGAATCAAGGTGCCGCCGCAAACCACGTTCATTACTTGGCAACCACGGCAGATACCTAAAATGGGTTTGCCGGATTTCAAAACTGCTTTGGCTAATTGAACTTCAAAGTGATCACGCGAAGGGGTAATGGTGCCTAAGGCAGGAACGGGTTGTTCGCCAAAATAGTTGGGTTCCATATCGGGACCACCGGTGAAGATGAAACCATCGAAGCGCTTGACCAATTGATCTAAATCTTTGTCGTCAATAAAGGTTAAGAGAACCGGAATCCCCCCGGCTTTTTTGACCGATTCCACGTAGGTTTTGGCAATTCCGTAAGTAAATTCGGTCTCATTAAAGTTTTGGGTAATTCCAATCAAGGGTTTTTTCATCTAAAGTTCCTCCTTGTATTTAGGAGCATGCACTCCTTTTCTGCTTCTTAAATACGATGTTTTCGAAAAAAATCCTTCTTTTCTTTCGTTTGACGAAAGAGTAACAAAAAAAGACCGTTTCTCCTAAGAGAAGACGGTCTTTCCGGTCAACTGCGATCGTTATAAAAGCGTGGCACCCTTTTTGAAACGCTGGCCATGACCTGATGTGGGATCTCACCGATCTCTTCTGCCAGTTTCAAAGCATTGCGGTCGGGGTCGGATTCTCCAAAAACCACAACTTCATCTCCCACTTCAGCTCCTAGAACATGGGTCAAATCGATCATGCACTGATCCATACAAACCCGCCCTACGACCGGTGCTAAACAGCCGCGCACACAGACTTGTGCTTTGTTGCTATAACTGCGGCTCATACCATCGGCATATCCTAAGGGCAAAGTGCCTAAGACCGAATCCATGGAGGCGATCCAGGTGCCGTCATATCCCACTCGCGTTCCGGTTTTGATTTTTTTCAACATGATCACCCGCGTCTTCAAGGTCATCACCGGTCGTAAAGGAACTTGCGGAATGATCAAGCTGGTTGGAGAAGAGCCATACATGCCCACCCCTAAGCGCACCATGTTGTAATAACTTTGCGGAAATCTGAAAATGGCAGCGGTATTGGCCATGTGCAAAATCGGGATCTTGACACCGGCTTGCTCTACCCGTTCTGCAAAGGATTTGAACCTTGCCAGTTGTTCTAAAGCAGGATCCGGATTGGCTATTTCGGCCATGGAAAAATGGCTGAACATCCCTTCCAATTCTAAATGTGAATATTCGCTCAGCTGTTTAGCAAAGAGCACATCCTCATCGGTACCCTCCACGCCGATTCGGCTCATTCCGGTATCGAGTTTCAAATGGATCTTAATTCTTTTTTGAGCATTGACAGCGGCCTCTTGCAAAGCGTTCGCTAATTCAGGAGTGAAAACCGTTGCGGTAATGTCGCTACGGGCAACTTGCCATGCTGCTTCCAGAGGAATAAAGCCTAAGACTAAGATCGGCCCCCAAATGCCGCTCATTCGTAATTCAATGGCCTCTTCTAAGGTCGCAACACTTAAGGAGTCCGCTCCGGCAGTTAACGCCGTATGGGCAACCTGCTGAGCACCATGACCATAGGCATCTCCTTTGATCACGGCATTCAAAAGAACACCCGGTGGGAGCATTGATTTTACGCTCTTTATATTTTCATCGAGTGCTTGTAAATTGATCTCAGCCCAAGTCGGTCTCATGCTTTGCTCTCTCCCCTATTCACCCAAGGCTTGCGCTAAGGCAACTGCAGTTTCTTTATCGTGACTGATACTGATCAGCCAACGCACAATTCCTTTTTCAACAGCCAATTGCGCCGCATATCCGTTCAAGATTACCTGTGGCGCTCCCAAATCGTTGTGTTGAATCTCAATATTCTTCCAAGTGATCCCGCCCACAAATCCGGTGCCTAAGGCTTTCGCCACTGCTTCTTTGGCAGCCCATCGTCCGGCTAAGCGCTCCGCCGATAATCCAAATTGCTGTTCCTGCCAACGCTCCCATTCGGTTGCGGTCAACATTTGCTTTATATAATTCTCGCCCAATCGTTCAATGGCAGCTTCAACGCGAGGCACGGAGACTACATCAATGCCATTGGCCAAGAGATTTCCACCGGTGCTTAACGAGCCTTCCAAAGCATCGGTCACGCTGAGCGCTTCTTGCAGGCTGGGAATAAACGGATCTTGCTCCATCTCAGCCACTTTACGGCAGCGCAAGGCCATGAACATGGGGAACTCTTGTCGCGCCAAGTCCATCGCTTCTTTTTTAGGCCCTTGTTGTTCTTTCTTATGACTGATCCACTCTTCGCAATGCTCAATCAATAAGCCGGCATTGCCGAGGGTGTTAATATACGCTTGCAACGGCCTGTGAAAATGGATCGTTGCCGGGCTTTCTTCGCCAACCGCTTCCTTGCCCGGATGAGCGGCAATGCGGATATCTTCGCTGCCTAAGTAGCGCCACATAATGCGGGTCTGACGGAAATCACGTTGTTGCCACTGCCAGTCGCTTCTTTGCGGAACGCGGAAACAAGGATGCATCATGACCAGAATCAAAACACCGTTGGGTTTTAAGAGCTTGTTTATACCCTGCCAGACACCGGTCAAGTGATCCATGTTTTGAATCGATAGCACCAACGTCACCGCATCGAACGACTCGGCTTCTAATCCATGACGTGGATTGCCGGACTCATCGATCAAATCGGTAGCATCACCTTGAATATAATTCGGGCGTTTTTGACCTTCTCGAACATATTCTTTGGCAGCTTCCAGTAAATCCTTGGCTAAATCGACTCCGGTCACAATAGCCCCTGCCGCAGCTAATCTACGCGACAAAACCCCTTGGCCACAGGCTAAATCCAGAATCTTAAGATCTGCCAATTGCTGATTCTTCTCTTTGAGCATACGTTCTACGCCGGGCAAAAGTACCTTCTGATGATACTCACTGCCACCGGCACCTACTAAATTGTTGTACCAACCGGCCACATCTTGCCAATCGGTTTTATCGGGTAAGGCTTTTTCTTCATCGGTCACTGTCTTAACAAAGGGTTTTTGAACCTGCTTAATTTTTTTCTTGGGTTGCACCCGCACAGGGTAACTGACTCGCGGCTTCTCGCCCCAGGTTTTCTTTTCGGGTGGCTTGTCGCTCCAAGCCCTGCGCTCCGGTGGCTTCTCGCCCCAAGTTTTGCGTTCTGGAGGTCTGCCATCACTTGGTCGATTGTCAGACGGTCTGCTTGCTTGTGGCCTCTCACCCCAAATTTTCTTTTCAGGTGGTTTCTCGCTCCAAGCCCTGCGTTCAGGTGGTTTCTCACCCCAAGTTTTGCGTTCTGGAGGTCTGCTTTCACTTGGTCGATTGTCAGACGGTCTGCTTGCTTGTGGCTTGTCACCCCAAGCCTTGCGTTCAGGCGGTTTCTCGCCCCAAGTTTTGCGTTCCGGTGGCTTACCGCTAGAAGGTCGGTTTTGTCTGGGCTTGTCTCCCCATGACTTTGCCCGAGGTTCTTTTTCATCATCGGGTGACATTGTAGAGAAGGGTTTCACCTTTTCCAAGGGTTCCATTTTATCGGCTCGATTTTCCCAAGGCTTCTTATCTCTTTTCATGTTTATTCCTGCTTTCTCTATGACTACTATTTTAATACAATCATAACATTGTACAATTCGCGGTGGAAGCTCGCTTTCCTGCATTTATTGTCACAGATTCGTACGATTTGAAGTGCAGGGAAAGTCAAAGGCAATCTCGAACTACTCATTATATCACTTTGCATAATTAACGCATGAAAGGATCTCGATCATGAAATCTCCAATACAAAAACCAAAACGCCCCTTAATGTTCTACTACTCGCTTGTTTTGCTGGTCATGTTTGTCTTTAACCTCGTTGTAATGCCCTTCATGATGAAGCAGCAAATCACCACCATAGAATACAGTACCTTCCTCACCATGATAGACGAAGGTAAAGTTTCCATTGTAGTCTTGGAAGATACGCGTATCTACTTAGAAGGAATCGAAGACGCCAATGGCAAGAAGCCTCTCTATGAAACCGGCTATATCTATGATCCGGATCTGGTTTCTCGCTTAAGTGCCAACAAATCAATCAAATTCTACAGCGAGATTCCGGAAGAAGTCTCCCCCATTCTTGAGTTTATTGTCACGTGGGTGCTGCCCATTGCTATCTTTGTTGCTTTAGGCCAATTCCTTTCCAAACAAATGACCAAACGGATGGGCGGGGGGGCCATGTCCTTTGGCAAGAGCAATGCCAAAATCTATGTGGAGGCTCAAACCGGAAAAACCTTTGAAGACGTCGCCGGGCAAGACGAGGCTAAAGATTCCTTACTTGAAGTAGTTGACTTCTTGCATAACCCCATAAAATACAGCAGCGTGGGTGCTCGCGTGCCCAAAGGCGTGTTGTTAGTCGGTCCTCCCGGAACCGGTAAAACCTTGCTTGCCAAGGCAGTTGCCGGAGAAGCCGGAGTCCCCTTCTTCTCGATCACCGGTAGCGAATTCGTGGAAATGTTCGTCGGTATGGGTGCTGCTCGAGTGCGCGATTTATTCAAACAGGCTCAGGAAAAAGCGCCGTGTATTGTCTTTATTGACGAAATCGATACGATCGGTAAACGCCGCGACAGTATGGGTTTTGGTGGAAACGACGAACGCGAACAAACTTTGAACCAATTACTTTCTGAAATGGATGGTTTCGACAGTTCCAAGGGTGTCATAATCTTAGCTGCTACCAACCGACCGGAAATCTTAGACAAAGCACTACTACGACCGGGCCGTTTTGACCGACGCATTCCGGTAGAATTGCCCGATCTCAAAGGCCGCGAAGCCATCTTGAAGGTGCATCTACGTGGTATTAAAACTGACGCTGACATTGATTTGTCTTCGTTAGCTCGCTCCACCCCCGGGGCCTCCGGTGCAGATTTAGCAAACATTATCAACGAAGCAGCTCTACGGGCTGTGCGCAATGAGCGCAAAGTGGTTACACAATCTGATTTAGACGAATCCGTAGAAACCACGTTGGCCGGTGAACAACGTAAAAACGCAGTCATCTCTCCACGAGAGAAAAAGATCATTGCCACCCATGAGATTGGCCATGCAATTGTCGCTGCCTTTGCCGATAAACAGCAGTTGGTGCACAAGATCACCATTGTTCCCAGAACTTCCGGTGCCTTGGGTTACACCATGCAATTACCAGAAGAAGAACGAGTGCTGATGAGCCGCTCCGATGCCATGGCAAGAATCATGGTCTTAACCGGCGGACGTGCCGCGGAAGAAGTCATCTTTAACGAGATTACTTCCGGCGCTGCCAATGATATTGAGCAAGCAACCAGACTGGCCCGTGCCATGGTAACCCGCATGGGTATGAGCGATAACTTTGGTATGATGGCGCTGGATACAGTCAATAACCCCTATTTAGGAGGAGATGCCTCAACGGCTTGCTCCAGTGATACCTCTTCCAAAGTCGATGAAGAAGTGCGCCAGATCATTCGCACCTGCCACGAAAAAGCACGTAGCATTCTACTCGAGAACAAAGAGAAGCTCACCGAACTGACCGAGTTCCTCATTGAAAAAGAGACGATTACAGGTAAACAGTTCCTCGACATGATGAATGTTGAGGTTGAGGAATTACCCATTGTAGAGTAGCGCTCAACAGCAAGATTTTCGCTCACGGAAGGGACGGTTTTGTAAGAACTGTCCCGACGGAGCGAGATTTTAAACAAAACACAGGAGCACACCGTTTGGTGTGCTCCTGTGTTTTGTACTTGTTAGGGGATGACTGAGGTAGTAGGACTGCTCTCTACTGTGAGTCCGGGAGATAAGCCAGTTGCAGCGGCCGGAGTGACTTTAAAGGTGATCACTTTGCCTACATCTGCAGCTTGTACCACATAGGTTGTAGAGGTCGCTCCAGTGATTTCACTGCCTGCGGCAAGCCATTGGTAGGTAGATGTGCCCTCTAGGTCTCCGTTTGTATCTGCATAAGTGTAAGACCCAGTTAAGGTCTGCCCTACTTGAGCAGTTCCACTTATGCTAACAGCGGTAGCTGTTGGCGCTGCCTGCGCTTGTACCACCAAGTTGCCGGTTGTGACAGTCTCGTTAGATGCTGTATGGGTGATCGTTATGGGTTGGCCATCATGGAGTGCGTTAGTCAATGTAGTTCCATGAGCAGGAGACGTGGTATATCCTACCGCAGCGCCATCGGTAAAGGTGACTTGAGTAGTTGAACCGTCGTTATGAGTAGCGGTTAGAACCAATCCATCCAATGATAAAGTATCATTAGTCATTTCAACATAACTCATATCGGACGGTGGCGTTAGAATAGTTAAGTCGGTAACTACCAAAGCTCCGGTTTGCGGGAAGGAAACGGTGAAGGTAACCGTATTACCAATACCCAAATCGCTTGTGGTTGTAGATCCTACCGAACTCGCTGTTGTCACCGTGGGTGTAAAGGCAGTCTCTTGGAAGGTAGTATCGTTCTTGGATGTCAAGGTGATTGTTGCCGTATAAACGGTGTCGGCTTTGAATTTTCCACCCGCCGTCAAGGCTTCATTCCAAGTAAGTGAGGTAACCGTGAAATAGTCATTTAAAGTTGCCGCTTCAACCCCTGCGGCTGCTTGTGGTGTTGCTCCCAAAACGGGTGCGGTCATGGTAACAGTAGCGGCTCCAAGGCTTGCACTAGCAACATCTTGGGTGGCTGAACTGAGAACCGGTAATCCTGTAAGGGTTCCGGTCAAGGCAACAGGAGTAACTTCAAATTGAATATTGGCTCCTGCTTCTGAAGCAGTCAAAACAAAGGTGTTTGAAGTCGCACCAGAAATTGCGGTTCCATCTGCCAGCCATCGGTAGGTTGAGGTTCCCTCTAAATCACTGTTGACATCACCATAGGAATAACTTCCCGTTAGTGTAGAACCAACCGCAGCAGTTCCGCTTATCGTCACGTTGGTCGCACTCGGAGGAGCTTCTACCGTAAGGTTATTAGTAGTTGCTGTTTTACCTGAGGCCGTGTGAGTGACTGTCACGGGGGTATTATGCTGAGCTCCGGTGAGGGTTGATCCATCTGCTGGAGCAGCTGTATATCCTGTTGCAGTGCCATCGGTGAAGATTGAGGTGGTAGTAGTGCCGTCATTATTGGTTTCAGTGACTACCATTCCGTCGAGGGCCAAAACACCATCTGTGGTTTCAACATACACCAATTTGGTTGGCTGCGTAGTAACAGAGACGGAAGTGGGTAGCAGAGCATCTGTCGGTGCAAAAGTCACTGTAAAAGTTACTGTGTTTCCGACATCACTACCGTTGGTAGTAGTAGTGCCAACTGAAGCAGCACTGGCTATCATAGGTGTAAAGGGTGTCGGCACAAATGTCTTGGTATTCTTGGAGGTCAAAGTCACTGTGGCAGTATACGTGGTTCCCGCTTTGAATTTACCTAACGGAGTTAACGCCTCATTCCAGACTAACCCCGTCACCTCATAATCCGGATGATTGGTGTTGTTTTGCACCTGAGTTGCTGTTTGAGGAGTAGCACCTAAGACCGGAGAAGCCATGGTGACTTGGGCTGAACTCAATAAACCAATAATCTTTGTTGTTGTGTCGGCGTAAACAGAACCAGTATATGCTCCGCTACCGGTTGCAATCACTCGAACAAAGTAATTATATTGAGCGGGTTGCAACGTATAAGTAGCACCGGTTGCACCCGGTATATCGGCAAAGACTCCTCCAGGACCAGTAAAGACTTGCCATTGGTAGGTCACAGTAGCACTCGCTGGATCTAATGAGGTAGCTGATAACGTTTCACCAACTTTATTGATTCCGCTCATATGCACACTAATCAATGCGGTGGGCGTCGATACAACTGGTCCTGTGTAATTGCTGGTGACCGTACCCGAATACGATCCTGAACCAATTACTTGCACTTTGTAATAGTAGCCTAAGGTCTGATTGATAGGTATGGTATAAACATTGGAAGTTGCACCCGAAACCGGTGAGTAATTTCCACTAGGATCGGTGGTATCAGATCTCAACCACTGATAAGTCACGGTCGCACCAAACGGATAAACTGTTCCTGCAGTTAGAGTGAGATCAGGTACCGTAGTATACAAAATATCTGATATTGAGGTAATTGGTATGGTTGCACCAGAGGAGATGACCGGTCCTGTCACAGCTGAGACAAGCACTCCAGAGTAACTTCCGGTTCCCGTCGCTACCACTCTAAAGTAGTATCCTAAATCAGCGGATTGAATGACATACGTCGAGGATGTTGCTCCACTTATATTTTCAAAGGTTCCTGTGGATGAAGTGCTTCGTTGCCACTGATAGCTCACCGTTGCCCCACTGGGGGAAATGCTTCCAGCAGTTAAGGTTTCACCTACCGCACTAGTGCCGATAACAGGTCCAATGGACAGCAAAGATGTTTGAGTTGTAGGAGCAAGGATTAAAACTCCGGTACCTCCCACCACTGTGCCACTAAAAGCGCCAGTTCCTACAATGGTAACTCGGATATACTCACCAACATTTCCTCCGGCTCCATTATTTTGCTGTGAATAATATGGAATAAGTGCCGAACTTGTAGTAGTACCTAAAGTGAACCATTTGCTATTTGAACTGATCTCCCAAATGTATTGAACTGTAGCATTAGAGGGAACTGGCACCCCGGCAACTACGGATTGATCTACATGTTGTTGAGTTGCAGGGTAATAAGCACCTATTCCTGTTATTGGACAAGCCGCAACTTGAACGGTTGCTGCTGAAGTCTTTGTTCCGCTAAAGGCTCCGGATCCGACCGCTCTCACTTTTATGTATTTTTGGTAATCATCCGGCGTTAGAAGATAAGTGGACGACGTTGCCCCTTCTATGGGAACATAGGTTCCAGCTGAAATATCGCTACGTAGCCATTGGTAGGTAACAGTAAAACCTGTGGGACCTAAACCTGAAGTTGTAAGAGTACTATTGACCCGTACTGTTCCTCCGATGGTAAGTGTTCCGGTAATTGCAGTTGCTGGGGTATTCACTACTGGACCTGTTTGGTTGCTGATAACCACTCCGGAGTATGCTCCCACCCCGGTTGCCTGAACCTTTAAATACTTCCCGTCATCTTCATTAGTTATGGTATAAGAGGAATTAGTTGCTCCTAGAATCGCTTCGAAGCCACCACCATCGACTGATCTCATCCATTGCCAGTTCACGGATGCGCCTACCGGAAGTACGCTTCCGGCTGTGAGGGTTTGACCGATTACTGTGCTTCCCGCAACGTCAGATATGGAAGCCAATACGCCTGTTTGTATCAGTGAGGTAGGCTCACTTTCAGCCCAACCATAATAGCCCGCTGTTCCGGTCACAACAACTTTAATATTGGTATTATAGTCTGTAGCTGTTAATCTGTAAGTAGAAGAAATGGCTCCCGGTATCTCAGAGTACGTCTCAGCACCCACAGATTTTCTGAACCACTGATACGTTACAGAAGCTCCAAACGGTGTTATTGTGCCCGCTGTCAAAATGTTATTCACTCTAGGACTACCGACTATTGGACTTATCGATGTTATTCTGCTTGGATTTTCAGTTAATGGGCCAAAATAAACACTGGTAAGCGTTCCTGTGTATGCACCAGTACCAACCACCTCAAGCTTGAGATAATCACCTAAACCGGGAGTTCCTGTTGCCGGTATATTATAATAATAGTCAGTTGCTCCCGCTATGCTACTATATGTGCTGGTATCAGGATCTTTGAATCCGGTATAGTATTTCCACTGGTAACTGACCGTTGCCCCTTCAGGCAAAATGGCCCCTGCCCGAATCACTTCTTCACGTGAAGCTGTGCCTTGAATACTTCCTAACGAAATGAGTGCTTGTCTTCCGGTCACTTGTCTGCTTACTGAAAAAACAGTTCCTGTATGTGTATCATATCCTACCGCTTTCGCCCGTATATATTGGTTGAAGTCTGCTGCTGTTAGAGTATAGGTATTTGCGGTAGCACCGGGGATATCGACAAAGTTGGTATTGTCGGACGAGCGTTGCCACTGAGTGGTATAAACCGAGCTACTCGGTGAAACAGCACCTGCTGTAAACGTTTGACCCACCGTAGCGGTTCCGGTTGTTGCTCCCAAAGCAGTGATTTCAATAAGGGAGTTGCTGTTCGTTTGCACAAAGCTACTCGCAGGGCTAATCGCTGTACCTTCATAGGCACCCGAACCGGTCACCACCAATTGCACCTTTTTGTCTACATCTACAGCCGCCAATTGATAACTGCTTAAGGTTGCACCACTGATATTGGCAAAGTTAGCTCCCGAGGTATCGCTTCGCTGCCATTGGTAGGTTACTGTTGCTCCTACGGGGTTGATTGCTCCAGCTGACACGGTTTGGTTCTTCACCGCTTGACCTAAAATTGGACCTATGGAAACGACAATTCCTTTGTCAATAAGGTCGGTCGGGTTACTGATGACTTCACCGAAATACAAACCATAACCGGTCGCAATAACTTTCACATATTTATTCTGATCTGTAGCAACTAATTCATAAGTGCTCAATGTTGCTCCGGAGATTGCTTCATAGGTGCCATCTATGGTATCTGACCTTAACCACTGATAGGTAACCGTTGCGCCAAAAGGTAGCACTGTTCCTGAAGTGAGGGTTTGCCCCACCTGTGTGACACCGGTTGGATCGGTGATAAGCTGAATGGCATGAGGGCTACCAATGGGACCATTGCTGTTACTTTGCACCGTACCCGTATAGCCATTGATACCTGTTACTTGAACACGAATTAAGCGTCCGTTATCGGCCTGAGCTATGGTATAGGTATTTGATGTAGCACCACTGATGTTACTCCATGTTGGATTAGCGATATTTGCAGGAGCCCATTGCCATTGATAATTGACCGAAGCTCCTACCGGTGATACAGTTCCTGCTGTAAAAATTTGTCCTACTTCTGCTTTGCCGATAATGTTTGAAATTGAAACTAAAGGACGAGAGGTAATCGGGCCGAATGCTGTGCTGGTAATACCCTCTACCGGCGTGGAGTAAATTCCTGCCCCCCATACCGTCACTTTTAAGTATTGATTTAAATCCTCAAATGTCGGTACATAAGTAGCCAACGTTGCACCAGAAATACTTGTATAAGTACCCTCTGCTGTGCTAGCTCTGGACCACTGGTACGTGACGGTTGCACCCAAGGGAGTTGTCGCTCCGGTCTGCAGAGTTTGAGCTACTTGGGGAATACCAACAATGGGTTCCAATGCCGTAATGGGAGTTGGGGTAATCAACACAGGACCAGAGAAATTACTCACCACAGTACCCATATATAAATTGGTGCCTGTCACTTGAACTTTAATATATTTACCCTCATCAGCAGCCACCACTCCATAGGTGTTGGAGGTGGCTCCCGATATGGCTGTGTAGTTTTCTCCGTTAGTATCTGATCGTAACCACTGATAGGTTACCGTCGCGCCGCTGGGTGTAATAGATCCAGCAGTTAGAACCTGACCGGTAGTTGCTGTTCCGCTAATATTTCCTAGGGAGATCAAAGGTGCAGCGGTTATAGGACCGGCATAACGGCTAATGGCCGAACCAGCATAGGAACCAGAACCAGTAGCTGTGACTTTGAAGAAATATCCTTTGTCTGCACCGGTTAATGCATATGTTTTAGCCGTTGCGCCAGGGATGTTGCTATAGGTGCCATCCATGGTACTGCTTCGCGACCATTGATATGTTACAGTAGCTCCATACGGTGAAACCGTTCCGGCAGTTAAGGTTTGAAATACTTGAGTTAGACCAATACTGTCGGCTATGGATGTTACATAAATAAGATTTGTTCCCGAGGATACTGGGTAGATATACTGGCTCAATACGGTTCCGCTATATGCATCTGTTCCAGTCGCAGCAACGCGGATATATGAAGAAACATCTAAACTGGTCAGTGTGTACGTGCTACTGTCGCTACCGATGATCGTATATGAACCGGCAGGATCTGTCGTTGTATACCTTCTCCATTGATAGGTCACCGTTGCTCCAGTAGGTAACACAGTACCGGCTATCACAGCCTGACCTTCAACCGATGAACCACTAATATTACCTATGGACTGCAAAGGCATCGCTGTTACAGGGCCAACAATGTTGCTATCGAGCGTGCCTGAATACGATCCAGACCCGGTTGCAGTAACTTTGAGGTATTTACCATAATACAAAGCAGGAATGTTATAAGAGTTTGAGGTTGCACCGCTTATGGTGCTCCAAGGGCCACTGCCACTATCGGCAATAGACCACTGATAGTTTGCCGTTGCACCACTAGGTGCAAGAGTCCCTGCTAACAATGTTTGGCCAACCTGTGCTGTACCTGCAATGTCGCTAAAAGTAGATAAAGGAGTACTGTCGCTCACTACCGGTCCGCTTCGTACTGAGGTGACTGTACCAGAGTAATCTCCTGTTCCTGTAGCCACCACACGAAGATATAACCCCAAATCATCCGGATTCGCCGGCACATAAGTGGCACTGGTTGCACTCGTGATGTCGCTAAAAATACTACCGCTTGCATCAGAGCGTTGCCATTGATACGTCACCGTTGCTCCCGATGGAGTCAAAGAACCCGCTGTAAGTGTGGTGCCAATAGTGGTTGTTCCAATAATGGAGCTAATGTCTGTAATCGAAATCTTGTTGCTTACAATAGGACCAATACCGGCATATACCGTTCCGCTGTAATTGTTGGAACCAGTAGCATAGACACGCACAAATTTGTCGATCATGGATTCCGTTAATAAGAGGTTGTCGTTCGTCGCTCCACTAATATTGGCGTATGTTCCATTGATTGTGTCGGCAATTTTCCATTGATAGGTCGCAGTAGCACCACTCGGAACCAGCGTCCCTACGGTGAGAGTTTGACCTACTATTGCGCTACCTTGAATTGCGCCCATAGACTCCAATTCTACCGCAGCAACAACAACGGGCCCTACCGTAACACTATAAACGGTTCCGGTATAATCCCCGGTCCCAGTGACTGCTAACCGTAAATAATGATTGTTGTTTTCGATATCTAAGTAAAAGGTTGAAGTATTTGCATCTGGAATATCGATAAAAGTACCATCGATTGAGTTTGCTCGTTGCCATTGGTAGGTAAACGTAGCATTTTCCGGTGAAACAGTACCCGCTGTCAAAGTCTCGTATTGTCTGGTGGTTCCTAAAATACTAGTAATAGATGTCAAAGGAGTTCCAGTTGCTGCAGAAAAGAATGAGAACTCAGTATCGATTTGGTCAAGCACATACTTCGACAAAGAGGGGCTGGAAGCAACAAAAGAAACGATGAGTACAGTCGAAACAAGCAGAAGCCCTAAAGCTCTGCCAAGTTTTGAAGAATGGTTGATCACCGTTCTACGTAACCTCATCGGTGCCCCTCCTTTCTTGTTTTGTTAGGCCGATTGGATGCAGAAGAACCTAATCGATTTGTTCTGCGTTAATGGTAATTCGAATTGACTGTTCCTGGTTTCCATATTCACTTCCTGTTTCTAATTCATCCCAAACAATGCTGAGTGTATAACTGTGAGTGATATTCTCACCCATTCCTAAAATCGTCCAACCCGAACCTGAAGAAGGATAAGTTCCTGCAGGAGTTAAGGTAGATTCCAATGGCAGCACGCTTGCGGGTTCAACACTTATTTCGATATTATATTTTAACAGAACCTCGTTCAATTCCTCGTTTTCATAGTTTCGGATTTCAAAATTATAAATCCGCTCTGCACCTGGCATCACATTTTCAAAAGAAAGGCCACCAGACACGCCATCGAGCGCAACCCCATTATAGGTTGCGCTAATCGGAACATAACGTAGCACAGGTTTCGCAACGCGTGCTGCATCGGTTCCGTCGACTATGGTTCCATATTTCGAAAAGGATACGCCTGTCACCACGAGAGTGACAATAATTAGATAGACTAAATATAAAGGTAGCATTCGCCTCATTTAATCACAACCACATTTCTATTCCTTAAGAGTTTGGTTTTCGTTTGTTGAGTAGATTAGGGACTTCCACTAGTGCAATCGCCGTCAGGGCAATCAACAGTAATCCGAAGGGAGTCTTTAAAAATAGTATAAAATTACCAAATCCCGGGATGCTGAAAACCACTTTACCGTTGATCAAGGCAATGGGAGTTGGCTCATCGGTCGTATTGTTGGCATCACCCTTGGTAATCATCTGGTCTCCTTCTATGGAAACAATACGATGTGTACAAAGACTGTTACCCCATTCATAGGTCACAATGTCATCCACCTGGTATTGGCTTTGCTCACGAATAATCAACAAGTCTCCTGCGGAAATCGTCGGTTCCATGCTTCCGGAGATGACAATAACCTGGCCAAATCCAAAAATCGTGGGCAATTCTTGTTTGAAAACTAACTGCATAGTAAGTAAATAAAGGTTACCGATCAAGATAATTCCCAGTAAAACAACTAAGATCTTCTGACCGATACTCAAAAATTTCTTCAAATTCATAACATTCCTTAAACCGTTATTGTCCGGTTATTAAAATCTCAAGGATATATAAAGGAGGATCGATTTGATTGCCAATGGCGGTATCTATGGTATTATTGGAAGCATCCCACTCCCACTCCAAGGTATAATAAACCGATGTGCTCTTTGGTAAGCGTATAAACTCCACAATTTCAGAAGCTGTTCTCCAGGCATTGCCACCCACATAATCATCACCCACGATTCCACGTTTTAACCGGTAGATCATGGGGATATTGGGAATGTTAGCATCGGAGTCCTGAAGATCAATGGTGATATCCACATCAAACATTTGCGGATTGCGGATTTTGAAAATGAATTTGCCATTTGACCCTGGGGCAATAACATTCTTTCCGTCTATACTCTGAACACCGTTGTTTCCTGCCCTCGGCGCGAAGATATCTACCGAGGTAATTTTCTGCCAATTGCGACCGATCATGGTGTAATCATCAGAAACATAAATACGAGGAGTCGTATCTTCCGGAGGGGGTGGCGGAGGCGGCGGTGGAGGTGGAGGATCAACCGGGTCCGTAGGATCAGTTGGATCTGTGGGAATCGGTGGTTCCTCTGGTTCAATGGAGCCACCGGGATTGTCAGGATCAACCGGATCCGTAGGATCAGTAGGATCAGTAGGATCTGTGGGATCAGTTGGATCTGTGGGAATCGGTGGTTCCTCTGGTTCTATAGAGCCACCGGGATTATCTGGGTCAACCGGAACCGCAGGGTCAGTAGGATCTGAGGGATCAACAGGATCCGTAGGGTTCACTGGATCAGTTGGATTTGTGGGTATTTCAAAGTCATTATCAAAGTCAAATTTGATGACTAAATCATCACGATTAACTTCTGAAGGATTCTGACCTGTTCCACCATTTGGGTCAATCTCTAAAATCACATTCAAAACTTCTACTTGCAAAGGAATTCGAATCAGGTAACCACCGGTATCGAGCTTAACAATCTGTCTAACATTTATGAAGGCATCTAGACGGAAGTTTACTGTGGTTGATGCAAGAATAACACCATCTCGAATAACACTGATAACGTGATGGCCTTCATCAACATCTAAAAATTCGAAACGACCAAAGGCATCGGTGGTAGTGTAACGAGGTTCACTACGCAACTGAATTGTGCCGTTAGCATAAGGGGTTCCATCTGTATATTGAACGATTCCCACGACGTTGATCTGATAAATCGACGCCGGTTCTGGGGGTACCGTAGGTTGGCCAAAGTCAATGGTTATGGTATCTATGATCTGACCGGTGTAGTAATCAATGTAAACAATTCGACCGATCAGGTAACCAATCATGGATGAAGTTAACATTAATGAAAAAACGAGCAAGAGGATGAATCTTCGAAGCCTTCTGCGACGGATCTGTGCAGAGGTTTCTTCGGTTTCTTCGAAGAGAGCTTCTTCCCAAAAAAACCTCATACAGATTCACCTCTTTTCTCGTGCCTTGTGTAGAACGAAACCCCGGCAGCTGGTTATGAACCTTTGCCGGGGTTATTTGTTCCAGATGTATTATAACTTACCCGCATAGGGTCTTGTTATATGGAGCTAAGTTTTGTTAAGTTAGTTGATTTGGGTTGCAGTGATAGATAATTCGATTAAAAGATTTGGCAGAACTGCGCTCGCTAACAATGTATCAGCTTGGTTATAAGCAGCTAAAACAATATCGCTATGAAGAACTTCAGTAGTTCCAGTGTTATCTGTATAATATGTTATTGCTGGGTCATAGGGATTAACTGCAACAACGAATACGCCTGTGCCCACTCCGGTTTCTACATAATATTCACTAACATCAGCAGTAGAAATCATTGCTGCATTCCAAGTCTTATATACAGTAGACCACTCAAATGGCCAAATCCAATCAACTCTATACTCTCCAGTATTGGATCCATCATTATAGCTTGAACGAGAAGTTACTAAGTTGGTATTTGCAGCAATATTCGTTGCAGAATCTAAGTTATTAATAGCTGCTTCTAACTGAGAAGCGCTTAAATATATAGCAGAAGCTGAACTAAATTTAGAAGTTGAAGTGTCATAATACTTGGTACCATTCATAAAGGTGAAATTTATAGGTTCATACTGAATGGTATTTACTTTCCAATTAGCATCAGGTTCAATATTAGCAACAACATCAAGATTTAATGCTACTTCAGGAGTGCCTTGTAAAGTAAAAATGAAACTGCCTTCTGTTCCAGGTGCAAAAACCATCGTTCCTTGAGTATCAGCATTAACTGATATCTCCGTTACATCAGGCTGAAGCGTTGACCATACATCAATTGCATTTGTATCAAATTCATAAGCATCCCCAAACAAATCTCTGAAATCAGCTTCAACAACGACGCCCCACCTAGCCACTCTAGCAGTATCAGTACCCGCTGCTTCGGTCACATACTTAGCATAAGTGCTAGAAACCATAGGCATGGTCACTAAGGTCAATACCATCGCGAGTAAGCCTAATCTTAAAACCCAATTTTTTTTCATGATTCTTACCTCCGTTTTATTTTTTCTATTTGGAGACCGCATCGTCGGTCAAATTCCCATGTGTTTTGATCTTATTCTTGTTTGGGTGGATCTTCTTTTTTAGCATTGGCTTCCAATTGTTGACGCATGCTCTCTAATTCGGCTTCCAGTTCCTTGGTGCGTTGGGCCTTCTTGCGTTCGAACAAGGTTCGTCTTAAAATGTCATAAAGGATGAATGATAACAAGGGTAATGCGATGAAGAGTGCCATGCCAACCGGGGTTTGCATAAACATTGCAAAGTTGCCCAGTTTCGAGATGCGATACAAGTAGACACCTTCGAGTTGCTCTACTGTTACCGGCCTGCGGTCGTTCACGTTGTTGTTGTCCCCTTTGGTGATAAAGCGAAGGTCTGGACCCTCTCCCTCAACTTGAACGATTCTGTGTGTAATCACTGCTGTGCCTTCTCTGAATGCAATCACATCGCCGACCTGAAGGCTATCTGCTTCAACCTCCTTTACCATGACTAAATCGCCTGAATAAAACACCGGTTCCATGGATCCTGTTAAGACAATGAAGGGTTTGTAGCCCATAAAGCTGGGTACTTCCTCCGGGTAGAGAAACGACTTAACAATGAGAGTAATGTTAACAATTAAGGCAGGGATGAGAATGATGCAGAGGATGATCCCGAGAATGGTTCCGACTCCCACCCTGCTTTTTCTATTTGTCTCTGGTTCACTCACATTTAAAACCCCCTGTTCCAATGTAGTATCATCCGAAAATCCGGTTTCAAATTAAAAAAAGTCCGACCGCAAAGAAGTTTGCGGTCGGACGATCGTGACACATAAATGTGTTTTAGATTCCAGACTTTGCGTCCTATTTTTTCAAATAGTTTGCCAAAGAATTAAATTCGATTTTTGTTTTTTCTGACTTTTATTTCCTTAGTGAGATTGTATATCAGGTGAGAATAAAAGTCAATAGAATATTGTGTAAACTTCTTAAAAAATTTCTACATTTCCCGCCAAAATTTGTAACCTACTCTCAATAGGCGTTCCAACATAACTCTTAGATAGTTCTCCAAGGTTTTGGGATATCCTTCCTGACATTACAAGAAATTGAAAATATTATTTAAATTAAATTCTGCTGCTCTTTGCGGTAGGAGACCGGCGGTTGGCCCACGGTTTGGGCAAAGGCACGGGTAAAGGCTGCTGGGTTTTGATACCCCACCTGTAAGGCAATTTCGAGCATGGTATACTGGGTCGTCAGTAGCAATTCCTTGGCCTTTTCCATACGTACCTTGCGAATATATTGCCCCGGGCTGACTCCGGTTTGGTGCTTAAACCATTCATTATAATAGGAAAGATTATAATTTTCCAGTTTTGCCAGCTGAGAAACACTAATATTCTCGTCGTAATGCTCCCGAATATAGCGTAATGAATCGGGTCTATGATATTCAACCAGTTTATCATATAAATAATAAAACAAATAGCGAATCGTATTGCCGGAAGGTCCATGTGAAATCTCATCTTTAATCAGTTCGATTAGATTGACCAGCGGTCCCTGGACCGGAAAGACGATCTGATTAGTCAAGCTTTGCATATCTTCTTTCTTGATCATATCGGGCGGAATGTTGATAATCAAGACGCGATTCTTACATAAACACAAATGTTCAATGCTGGGAGGTATGAAAGCCAGTTCGTTCGTACTAATCGAATGAGTAGAACCATTGCAATAAAGCTCTAATTTGTCATTCAAGGGCAAGAAGATCTGGGCATGTTCATGACTATGACGTTCAGAAGAGTCACTTAAAATGTAACAATCCAGTTTGGTCATCTGCCCACCTCACTTTACCCCAAATACTGCTCTAAATCCTTTTTATTGGTCGCTGCTGCGTAAGCGCTGCTGCGACTAATGATTCCCTCACGCACTAAGCGGGCTAAATCACTGTTGAGGGTATGCATGCCTAAAGCTGCACCGCTTTGCATCTGCGAATCCAACTGATGGATTTTATTTTCTCGAATCATGTGGGCAACTCCTTCGTTGACCACCAAGATTTCAGTGGCCACAACACGGCCGTTGCCATCTTGACGCGGAATCAGTTGCTGGGTAATAACACCCTTTAATATACCCGACATCTGAGTACGGATCTGCGACTGAGCTGCCGGAGGGCAAGCGTCGATTACGCGATCAATGGTCTGAGCAGCACCAATGGTATGTAGCGTACTCAAGACCAAATGTCCGGTTTCGGCAGCAGTGACAGCGGCAGAGATGGTTTCGTAATCTCGCATTTCGCCTACCAACATGGCATCGGGGTCTTCACGCAAGGCAGAGCGTAGGGCTTTGGCAAAGGAAGGAACGTCTTTGCCCACTTCGCGCTGGTGGATCAAGCTCTTTTTAGGCTCGTAGATATATTCTATGGGGTCTTCAACCGTTAAAACATGGTGACTTTTATTCAGATTGAGCCACTCGATCATAGCAGCCAAAGTTGTCGATTTACCACTTCCGGTTGGTCCGGTGACTAAAATTAGCCCTCGTGGCTCTTCTACCAAAGTTTGCAATACGTTGGGCAAGCCTAAGGCTACTAAAGAAGGAATCTTTTGATTCAACAAGCGGATAGCCGTGGTAGCTCTCCCCTGCTGCTTGTAGACATTAGCGCGGTGTCTGAAATCGCCCAAGGTAAAAGCAAAATCATGATCGGTCAAATTCTCTAAAGCTTCTTGGGTATCGAATTGCAGCATTTCGCGGATCATGGCTTCGCTTTCGGCAGAGGTCACTTCAAAAGGAGCCGGCTGCAGTTGACCGTTGATCCGGTAGACGACCGGTAATCCTACCGAAATATGAACATCGGAGCTGCCCATTTGGCGGGCGACCGAGATGACATGGGCTAAATTAACAGACATGGTTTCTCCCCCTTAGACATAATAGATCAGTTTCAGCACTTCTTCATAGGGAATGATCCCTTGACGGAGTAAATCCAAGCCTTGTTCCAACAAGGTTTTCATCCCTTGTACGTTGCGGGCGTAAGCATCCACTTCATCCATGGGGGCGTTACGTGCGATCATGCCACGTAATTCTTTATCTATGCCAACCACTTCATGTACCGCAATACGGCCGGAGAAGCCGGTGTTCTTGCAGCTGGGGCAGCCTTTGCTGCGGTAAGTATGCTGGATTCCAGGTGGTAACCATTTGCGTTCAAGGGGTGTGACCTCAAATTCTTCTCTGCAATGCACACAGTTTTTTCGCATTAAGCGCTGGGCAACCAAGCCGACTAGAGAGTTGGCGATTAGATAATTTTCCAAGCCCATGTCGCGCAAACGTACAATCGAGGACGTTGCATTATTGGTATGCAAAGTCGAAAAAACAACGTGCCCAGTAATGGCAGCTCGAATTGAAATCGAAGCCGTCTCGGCATCTCGGGTTTCTCCTACCATAATCACATCGGGATCTTGCCGCAACAGTGCGCGAAGTCCAGTTTCAAACGTGAGTCCGGCAACGGGGTTGGTTTGGGTTTGGTTAATGCCCTTTATGTTCTTCTCCACCGGATCTTCAATGGTGGAAATGTTGACACTGCGGCGCGCTAAGTATTCTAAAACCATATAAAGAGTAGTGGACTTTCCGGAACCGGTGGGTCCGGTGATGTAGACAATACCGTTGGGGAAATCCAACATCGGCACAAAGCGCTTGTAGGCATCGTCATTCATACCGAATTGGCCGGAATGGTCAATTGTCGCATTTTTGGCTAAGAGACGAAGAACGGCTTTTTCACCAAAGACGGTGGGAATCATGGAAACACGCACGTTTAAATCTTCGCGCTCTAAACGGGTTCGGAAATGGCCGTCCTGCGGTAAACGCTTTTCGGTAATGTCCAAATTTGCCATGATTTTGACGCGAGCCATAAGAGATGGGTGCAGCGATTTCTGCAGTTTCATATACTCGATCATGATTCCGTCTACCCTCATACGCACGGCGGTTTCATCTTCAAACGGCTCAATGTGGATATCACTGGCTTGCATGGTATAGGCACGCTGGATGAGACTGTCGATCAACCGGATAGTCGGTGCGTCGCTGGTTTCGGCATCGGTGATGACCATGGCTTCCGAGAAAAATTTACCTGCATCGACGACCGGAGTTTTATTGGCGGTCTGCATCGCTCTTCGGGCAGTGACCTCGGAGTAATAGTATTCAATCGCCCTTTTTAAGGGTGCTCGTTCACCAATTTGCACATCGAGTGTTTTTTCGGTGATCTGGCGGATATCTTCTAAAGCATAGAAATTTAAGGGATCACTGGTGACAATGGTCAGTTGATTCCCGTTTAGTTTGACGCCTAAGATATCATATTTTTCTGCTAATTGAATGGGGATCAGCTGCACAGCTTCAATATCAATCGTCATGCGTTCCACTTCAGCAACTTTGATCTCCAATTGCTGAGCTAAGGTTTGGATCAATTGCTTTTCAGTAAGGAAGCCCAATTCAATCAGCGCAGCACCAATACGCATGTTGGTATGGATTTTTTGGTATTCCAACACCTCGCGCAGCTGATACTCCGAAATATGGCCTAAATTTTTCAGTAATTCTCCTAAGGGCAGATTCTTCATAAAAACCTCTTCTCGTTACTTACGAAACATGTAAATCAGCAAGGACCCTTGAATCGTGTCAATGAAGTCCGGATCAAAGCCTGCACTATTGGTCAAATCTCCTTGGAAGCTATATTGTAGGACTCGCAAATATTTGTGACTTTGCTCAATACCTTGCAGCATATCAAAGAAACTTCGCGCAGAGCCCTCACAAGCAAATCGCACTTCCGCCATGGGCAAGATCCCTTTTGAAGTTGCTGTTGCGGCTTCGGAATATTGGTAAGGGACTACCGGCTTTTCAGCGGTTGCGGTCAGAATCAGGTTTTGGGGTTTCAAACCATACTGCTGTAGCAAAGCGGTTACCAGATTATCCATTTGATCTGTGCTCATCGGGTCTGGTAATAAGGCTCGGAAAGCGGCTAATTCTGCCTGCACTTTTTTCAATTGTTGCGGTAAATCTTTGCCACTGTTAATGGTCAACTCCATTTGTCGCACGCTGGCTTCAGCACTGCTCAATTCATCTTTGAGTTCTTGATTCCGATTCAAAAAGGGTAAGAGGATGAAATTCATCCAGGCGGCTAAGACCAAGACGGCAAGCAGTAACGCCAACATGATCTTGTCACGGTTTGTTATTCGTAAATCGATTTTCATTCCAGCACCTCCTTGCCTGCACTGCTGCGCAAGATACATTGGAAAAAGATGCTGTAGGCTTCTTGGTTGGTACCATAGCCAGTGTAGGTTACACTTTCAAATAAACCGCTTTCTTGAACACGTCGGATGAAAGCGGGAATGTTATTGACTTGGTTTGAAACAGCGGTCAGATCAAAGATCCCGTTTTGTGCTTGGTAACTGCTTAAGGTTAAGATGATATGTTCATCTGCCAAAGCAAAGATTTGCTGGAGCAAATACCAATTGGCTCTGGGATACGATTCAATGGAAGAAAACGCATTCATCAGGTTGGTGGCCTGTGCATTGGCTTCTTGCAGTTCTTCTCTTAGGGCGAGAACTTCGTTTTGAGCTGCTGCTGTAGCAGGGTTTTCTAAATAATCTTGAACCAGAGTATCGAGTTGTGTTTGTAAGGCTTGATTCTGGGTGTAAAGCCAATAACTGGCACCACTGGCAATGACGACAAATAAAACCATGAGCACGGTGTAGATCGGCCAAAAGCCCCATTTCCGTGTTGGTTTTTGTTGGTAGCGTTGATAAAAATTAAAGTCTTTCTTTTGTCGCGAGGCCATGGCTTCACCTCCTCATGAAATCTCCGACCAAATAAACAATATCGCTGAGGCGCTTGCCGTAGGTTTTCCCCTTCAACTCAATACGAGGATCATCCGGTAGTAGTTGAGCTTCGATACCTAAGCTTTGCACACCCGGCCTGCAAAAATCGACTACTTCTTCATCGCATCCACAAAAATAAGCAATGGTAATCGTAAACCCGTTGTTATCCACCGCTTGAAATTGTTGGATTGACGATACAGCCCGCTGTATCGCTGTCGCAAATTCATCCGTGCCCGGTTGAGACAAGAGACGGGTACGACTGGAATACTTATAAAATCCGTTTTCCAGCAAGATGGTCAGTAGGTTCTCACCGTTTAAAATTAGCAAAACACAGGTTTTTTGTTGAAATAGGGGTAAAAACGCAATCAGTTTCAAGATTCCACCTAAAGCGGTATCGATGCTTCGCACTTGCAATTTTGCTTGACGAAACAGCTCTACATAACTGTGAATAAAGCTACGCTCTACGCCACTACACAAGATATCTTGCATTTTGGGGTTGGCTGGATTTTCGCGCAAAATCATGTAATCGAAGATCGGCTCAGTGTAGCGTTCGCTTCCGGAAAATTCATTTTTAATTAAGGCCTGCATGGCAGAATCTCTTAATTTAGGCAAAAGCGCGTTCTTTAGCTGAAATTGAGTGCTATCGATCACGATTTGGAGCTTTCCCCGGTTCAACCGCTGCTCTTCCCAAAGGCGTTTTAGGCTATCTAACACATCGGTCTCGTTGATGATAACGCCGTTGATCAAGGAGCCCTCCGGCAAATCGTGTTCGATGATTTTATTAACCACAATCTTCGCGCGGCTAAAGCTGCCTTCTAAAACCATGACCCGCTGATTTGACATAAACAACAAAGTACTCACTTGATCACTTCCTTCTTTTACTGAATACTACCATACATTTGAAAGATAGGCATCATAACGGCCAACATAATGAATCCTATAATCACCGCCATTACGATCAACATAATCGGTTCGATCATAGTCGTCATTTTAGATAACGAAATTTCACTTTCATAGTCTAAACTTGCCGAAATAACATTGAGCATATGCTCTAAATTTCCCGTTTCTTCTCCCACAAAGATGGTCGAGGTCAATTTTTGCACAAATCCGTCGATTTGACCGATAGCATTGGCTAAGGTTCCTCCTCGGCGTACCGCAACGATTACTTCATCGAATTGTGCGGCAATAAAGCGGTTTCCTACCGTGGTCCTACCCACTTGTAGACAAAGCAAGACCGGCATACCACTGGAATACAAAGAGCTAAGGGTACGTGCAAATCTGGCTGTGTAAATGGTGCGCATTAAACGTTTAATGGGGTTGAAGCGGATTTTGAACTCATCCATTTCGTAGGCAACCTGAGGTAAACGCATAAAGGCTTGAAATAAAAAGACGAAGACCGCTGTAGCAGCTAAGGCAATGTACCAATAATGGCTCATAAAGGAGCTCGCTTGCATGACCAAACGCGTTGGTAATGGTAGCTCGCCTCCCGTTTCAAAAAGCGAACCGAATTGCGGAATGACAAAGGTGACAATGATCACTACCGCAGCCACTGTCAGTAAGCCTAAAATCATGGGGTATGTCATGGCACCACTGATCTTCTGGCTCATTCGGTAATCCTTTTCAAAGTATTCTCCCATGCGGCTCAAGGTTTGATCTAAGCTTCCGCTGGTTTCAGCAGCGGCGACCATTTGAACCAAGAGATCCGGAAAGGCAGGGTCTTGCGAGCCCATGGCAACCGATAAAGACACTCCTTGGCGAATTTGAACTTGCAAATCATCGAAGATCGCACGAGTTGATTCTGGCAACTCTTCTTCTAACGATAAAATATTTAATGCACGCACTAAGGATACGCCTGCATGGAGCAAGGTTCCCATTTGCGTGCAAAAAGAGACCACTGCCGGTAGCTTGAGTCGCGGATAAATGCTTCTCTGTTGCACTGGCACTATGGTCGTTGCAAAGATGCCTGTTTCTTGCAATTTCAAATAAAGTTGGTGGTCGTCCATGGCGTCCGCGGTGCCTTTGACGGCTTTGCCGGCGGAGTTGAAGCCATTGTATTGATATTTCGGCATGACGTCTCCCTACTTTGCTGAGGTGTTTTTGGGGTAGCGACTCCCGCCGCAAAAAGATCCTTCCGGGCACTGTCGACCAAGGTCAAAGGTGCCCTTCAGGAAGCTTTTTGCTTAGGGGGTTTTGTTCAAATAATACCTTAAAGATTACAAACTCTTCGAAAAAGAAGAGCCTTGTATCTAGAAGATTCTCCTTTGCATCTAACGACAAAAAGAAATGATTTAATAAATTACGGAGTACCGATAGTTAATAAAGTTGTAATGGTTACTCCAGAAGCTAATTTTGCTGTTGTCCATTCGTCATCTTCATAAGTTGCTTTATATGTTCCATCTGAGTAAACTACATCAGTTACTTTACCTTCGAGATCAAAAGATAAAGTATAGGTAGCTGAAGTATCTTCGAGATCGGCATATGCTTCTACTTGTGTTAATAATTCCGCGGCATCACTATCTGCTGTAGATGATAAAGAAGCAGTTAAATCTTCGCCCTTTAAAGCATATTTCTCCTGCCCAGCAGTTTGTGCAGCTATTAATAAAACGCGAGCAGAAGCTAGGATTTCACTTTGACGAGCTCTTTCTACGAAGCCGTTATAAGCGGGGATAGCGAAGCCGGCCATAATGGCGAGGATAACTAATACAACGATGATTTCTACGAGGGTGAAGCCTTTTTTACTGTTCATTTTCTTTTTCATGATTTTCTTCCTTTCAATTTTAGAGCTTTGCTCTGTTTGTTTTTTCATAAGGGATTTTGGAACTATATTTAATGATCCTTCATGCAATATTAGCTGATTTCCGGCCGATATTGCATTTGAATCACCCCCTTATCGTCGGTTATTTGCCGCTCATTGAGCCAAACTTCCACAGTGACTTCCATATATTGCACCTTCTCCAAACCCATTTCTACTGTGGTAGTGGGCAGGAAGGATAGTTTGATGTGGTTCTGCTTATAAAAGCTGCTTCCCATAATCTGTTCTACACCACGGGTGGTGGAGTAGGTCGTTAAATCAGAAAGAACCGGGGCTGTGGTATGGTAATACGAAAGCCAGAGCTGTCCGGCGTTGAGAGCAATGGTATCGGCAATGATCGTGCCCTGGTAATCGCTGACACTACGGGTGCCTCCCCGGGTATCGAGCAAGCGGTAAACACCGTCGGAATCAGTGAACAAGATAACTTGGCCATGCTCGGCATCAGTGTAGATTTCGTCAATGCGAATGGCAGTCTTCAGTTGTTCTTTAATGGTTTGCAAAATTGTATCGCTGATTAGTTGCGCGCGGTTGAGCTCTTGCACTCTGTAAAAGATACGAGTAAAGGGACCTAAGAGAACGATGACCGAGGCAAAGAAGATGGCTAAAAGGGTCATGGTCACAACCATTTCTACCAAGGTGATGCCTTTGCGGTTTCGGATTTTTTTCATCGGCTCTCCTCCTTGCTCAGTTGCAATCAAGGTTCAGCGAATACGCGAAAGGTCAGGGTTTCAGTTTCGGAAATTACAATTTGACGAACTTGGCTTTTAACTGGTAATGTAAACTCAAGAAGTCCGTCACCAAAGCGAAGCGTAGCTGCTTCTTCACTGACCAAGGTGTCTTGATCCTGTGCAAATGCCACAGCAACCTCATCGGTTTTATCTCGCATGGCTTCTGCTTGCAACATTAAATTCTGTGAAAAGCGGATCGCCATGGCTAAAACGCCAACCAGAATAATCATTAAGGTGAACGAAATGATGACTTCGGCTAAGCCGAATCCTTTTTTACTCCACTTCATGGCGCACCTCCGCTACCTGGTAATGATACACTTTGGCAGCATCGGAAGAACACTGAGCTAAAATGATATCCCCTTCGGAAAAGAATACCAAGCCGCTGATTCGTTGAGGGTCGGTGAAGAATTCCCAAATTGAGTTCGGATAGATGCGGTTGATGGCACTAACCGAGTTTTTATAATAACTTGCCTGATACTCCACGGTCCGCAAAAAAGTGACTTCTGCAGTTCCTACTGCTTGTTCGTCCTCCGGAGAGACCACGGTAATTTGAGCGGTCAACTGATAATCTTCATCTGAAACGCTGTCAAGAAAGGCATTTAGCGCAGCGGTGTCGGTAGGATTGAAGGTATAAATCGTATCCGAAAGTTGCCAGACCGGGTTTTGATATACCTTTTTCAGCCGGATCGTGACCCGACCAAAGGCATTGGACAATTCCGTAGGATCGGTGCTGGTCTGTGGGAACGGATGCAAAGCGGTCTGCTTTTCTGCTTCGGTTGCCATGAGGTCATACGATGCATAGCTACCGCTGTAGAGAAAATCATCCATGACTGTCTGCAGCGTGTTGCTGTCGGTGGAGGTCAAAGTTTGAGCAAACGCATTGCCAACCCCTAAAGCTTGCTGCTCCATGCGCAGTTGGATCCATTTCCGGCTAGCGGCTGATGAAAGCGTAGAAGATGCTAAGATCAGAGAAAAAGACATCATGGTGAACAAGACCGAGGTGATGATAACTACCACCATGGCTGCGCCTTTTTTGTTGCGCATATGGCCCATGCTTCTTCCTCCTTTATGATCAGCGATTGACGAAGGTCACCTCAACAATGGGAATCACATCGCCGGTTCCGCTTTTATTGTCATACAACTCCCACTCGTAAATACCATATTTAAAGTCGGGGCTGTCATTGGTAAGAATATCGATGCGTAACTCCATGGTCGTATAAACGATATCATGGAGAGTATTACCACTGGATATGTAAAGATGTGGAATCATCATCCAATCCAACGTATTTTGCTGTCTATACCATAGATAATACTGATAGGTAATTGGCGGCCCGTTGATCGGGCTCCACCAATTGATGCGGAAACTCTTGATCAAAGTCTTTCCAGCTAAAGTTAGTTGAACCGGAATCGGATTCGTTGGCGTAATGGTTGGATCTGTCACGACCCATGCGGTTCCACTAAGGTTTAAATGATCATCTTCCCACCAACCTTCACCGGTTTCGGGATTCTTCCAACTGACATCCCCCACGATTTCCGGTACTCTGAAGGGTTCTTGAGAGACTTCGGTTCCCAATGAGAGGACTTTTATTGAAAGATCGGCTTCAGCCATGCCGAGATTCATCTGCTTTAAAACTTCAGGATCGCGATTGGTTAGGAGAATACCACTGCCAGTGGCGTAATCAAACTCGCTGTCCGACAACGAATAAAAGACGGTTTGAATAGTATAGGTGTATAGATCGATTTCAATAGCTATGGAAGCATTGAAGAGATTCGTTTCGCGTAATAGGTTATCTAGCAAATCTAAGACCATTTGACCTTCAAGTGAAGGGTTTGTCAAATCGCTTTTCTTGAAACGGATTGCATAATAACGGGTGCGTTGTGCCGAATCATCGTTTATTCCCAAATAAGGAAAGAGCACATCATCAATGGGAAGTGCAAAATTCTGAACTCTCTTAATAAAAAGATCCATTTGCGCACTGGATGTCATGGATGTAACCGTATGTTGGGTGGCATAGAAGATCGTCTCGGCTCGGTTCTGCACATCTTGAAACCCTGAACGTTGATAATAAGCTTGTATCGAAGGAACGCCAGCCCCGTAGAGAATGGACATGATCATGAAAACGACCAATAACTCTACCAAAGTAAAGCCCGAGCGTTTATTTAGCTTCATGATATGCACCTCTTTTACGGCTTATTCCTTTTCTTCAAAATGTTATTTAAAAAAAGAATCAAAAAAGAACACGGCAGAACGAAGGGTTCTGACGGATCCAGAGGATAAGGCTATTTTATTTAGCTTTCTAACTACTATTCTTCCTTTTAATGGTAGGAAAATTCATCCTCTTGATGAGAATTATACAGGTAGAATTGTATGCTGTCAACGTTTTTTTTGATAATTGAGAAAGATTTACAGATTTTATGAATTAATTTAGCTAATGGGAGTCATTCCTATTTATAGCAATGAAAAATCAATAGATATTCTATGTAACACCAAAAGTAACGTTTTTTGTACACAAAAAAACCACCGCACGCCTGCAGTGGAACGTATATCGTTTGGTAGCGGAGGTCGGATTTGAACCAACGACACAGCGGGTATGAACCGCTTGCTCTGCCAGCTGAGCTACTCCGCCAAGAGTAAAATGGTTGCGGGGGCAGGATTTGAACCTACGACCTCCGGGTTATGAGCCCGACGAGCTACCAGACTGCTCTACCCCGCGATTTCTACTGGCTTATGTATTATATAAGATGAATTTAGCTTTGTCAAGGAATATATAAAAAATCCCTTCGAAGTTTTTTACACTCCGAAGGGAAACGATTATTGACTTATTGGTTGATCAAACTTGACTTGGCCAGTAAATTACGTATGGCGGTTAAGGATTCTGCATGTGTCAGGAAAGAATTCGGTGAAAGTGTCGTTGAAGAAGTACCATTAAACACCTTTGCTGCGACTACATTTTTTACATAAGGGACAGCCCATTGGCTGACTTGAGTGAAATCTTCAAATTCGTTGCAGCGCTCTGGTTCTTCTTCCGGTAATTTTGTGATGTTCATAGCTCGGCTATACATGGCCATTGCTTCTTCTCGTGTTATCAGCTGGTTTGGCAGGAAAGTGCCGTCAAGGTAGCCATTGATGATTCCATAACGATGAGCGATTTCAATGACAAGATAATGCTTATTGTTGGTCCCGATATCACTGAAAGTAGATAGTGCAATGCTCTCTTTTCTAAATAACCCAAGAGCACGTACCACATAATCGGCAAACTCAGCTCGTGTAACATTGAGATCCGGTTCGAAGCTCTCCGGATTGGTTAAGACTAAACGTGAAGCCATTTCTTCAACAGTAGCTTTTGACCAATGGTTCATTACTGAAGGTACGGTGATTGATCTGTAAATCAAGGCATATTCCGAGTTGGTCAGCGAATTGATCGTTGCGAACCATTTGCCATCTAATTGATATACTGTAGTGGGAACATGGCTGTAGCTGCCATCGGCGTGGAAGATAATTCCGGTTGTGACCAGTTTCGGATCTGTGTTTTCTGGTAATTCTATGGTCCGATTGACATAATTGTTGAAACGAGTAATGGGTACGCTCTCAACACTGCCATCTTGCTTATAGGTTTTTGCTTCAATGTGGAACGATACAGGTGGGAAAACCAAGACATCGTTGTTATCTTCAACAAAGTTTCTAAAAGCAGTTGTTGCTGCTTCCGAAACCGGACTTATTGAGGTTTCGATTTCAATCGAACGTAATTGGTCTTCAGGAACATTCATTTGATTAGCAACGTTCATGATTGAAAATTCTTGAGCCGGAACGTTATATGTGATGTTACCCGATTGGATTTGAACATCAAATTCGCCTTCCTCAAGATTCTTGATGACATCACCCGTGAGGTTTACCTTTACATTGGTTGAGGTACCCTCTGTTATTGGAACGATAAAGGTATTCTTTCCAGAGGATTCATTTTCGTTAGGTTGCTGTTGTAATTCTTCAATACGCTTGAGGGCTTGCTCACTATCTACAGTTAGAAGCAACGTTTCCTCACCCAAATCATCCTCAACCACCGTTTGCTTACCGATTTGCTCAATATTCCCGTTAATGATTACTTCAACGTTATCTTTGTTTTGTAAAACTGGCATTGGTTGTATGGACAAAGTTGCGGTAATAAAGGTGATCTCATAATTTGGACCGGCCGATAATGTACCTTCGTTTATTCTGTATGATCCGGGAAGCTCACCTGGATCGCGGCTCAAAGTGCCATCTAAATAATCAGAACCAATTAGTTGCCCAGACGTTAGTTGATACGTGAACTCCGGATCGGGATCATTTTCGATTTTTTCAATTTCATCCATGGTGATTGTAATTGAACGAGGAGAAATCTCTAAGCTACTTAAATGGTAAATTAAGGTGTAGTTATCGTCGAGTGAGAGGGATCCTTGCTGAATGAGATAATTACCAACATCTTCGCCATAATCGCGATCTAAGCCACCGGTGAAAACATCCTCATAAGCAAGAGTACCTTCTGTAATGCGATAAGTCAATGATGGATCTGCTGTTCCGTAGACTTTCCCTTGTGAATCAGCGGTGATGATGACAGGGCGTTTGGTGATTTCAAGGTTACCTTTTACATAACTCAAAGCATAGTTGTCACTGAGTGCAACGCTACCTCGGGTGATTTCGTAAGTGCCTACATTTTCACCGGCAGCTCTTGCAAGTGCTCCCGTGAATACATCTTGGTATACTAAGTTGCCTTCGGTGATTTGGTAGGTCAATGCAGGATCATCGTCGCCATACACTTTTGTCTTTGCGTCTGCGGTGATGGTGACAGGGCGTTTGGTGATCTCGAGGTTGCCTTTCACATAACTCAAAGCATAGTTGTAATTAAGTGCTACATTGCCTTGAATGATGTCGTAGTTACCAATCGCATCTCCTGCTTCTCTTGTAAGTGTTCCAACGAATTCATCTTCATAAACTAAGTTGCCTTCGGTGATTTGATACGTTAAAGCGGGATCATTTTCACCATACACTTTTGTCTTTGTGTCTGCGGTGATGGTGACAGGGCGTTTGGTGATTTCGAAGGTTCCTTTATTAAAGCTCAAAGCGTAGTTGTCACTGAGCGCTACGGTGCCTAGGGTAATGTCGTAGTTGCATACGTTTTCACCTTCAGCTCTTGAAAGTGTTCCAACGAATGCATCTTCATACACTAAGTTGCCTTCGGTGATTTGATACGTTAAAGCAGGATCATTTTCACCATACACTTTTGTCTTTGCGTCTGCGGTGATGATGACAGGGCGTTTGGTGATTTCAAGGTTACCATTTACATAACTTAAGGTGTAGTTATTGTTAAGAGCAACACTACCTTGGGTGATGTCGTAGTTACCAAATGTTTCACCTACTTCTCTTGTAAGTTCTCCTGTGAATACATCTTGGTATACTAAGTTGCCAGTAGTGACTTGGTAAGTCAATGAAGAATCATTTTCACCATACACTTTTGTTTTTGCATCTGCTGTTATGGTCACTGGCCGTTTGGTGATTTCGAAGGTACCTTTATTAAAGCTCAAAGCATAGTTGTCACTGAGTGCTACGTTGCCTTGGGTAATGTCGTAGTTGCCTACGTTTTCACTGGTAGCTCGACTGAGCATTCCAGTAAAAGCATCTTCGTAAACCAAATTTCCTTCAGTGACTTGGTAAGTCAATGCGGGGTCTTCTTCACCATACACTTTTGTCTTTGCGTCTGCTGTAATGGTAATGGGCCGTTGGTTAATTTCGAGATTACCTTTTACATAGCTCAAAGCATAGTTGTCACTGAGTGCTACGGTGCCTTGGGTAATGTCGTAGTTGCCTACTGTTTCACCGGTATCTCGGCTAAGTGCTCCAGTGAAAGTATCTTCGTAAACCAAACTTCCTTCAGTGATTTGGTAGGTCAATGTAGGATCATTTTCACCATACACTTTTGTCTTTACGTCTGCGGTGATGGTGACAGGGCGTTTAGTTATTTCAAGGTTGCCTTTTACATAACTCAAAGCATAGTTGTCACTGAGCGCTACGGTGCCTTGGGTAATGTCGTAGTTGCCTACGTTTTCACCGGTAGCTCGACTGAGCATTCCAGTAAAAGCATCTTCGTAAACCAAATTTCCTTCAGTGACTTGGTAGGTCAATGCTGAATCGTCTTCTCCATATACTTTTGCCTTTGTATCAGCGGTAATCGTAATGGATCGTTTGGTGATTTCGAAGGTTCCTTTATTAAAGGTCAAAGCATAGTTGTCACTGAGTGCTACGCTGCCTTGGGTAATGTCGTAGTTGCCTACGTTCTCACCGGTAGCTCGACTGAGCATTCCAGTAAAAGCATCTTGGTAAACCAGGTCACCAGCGGTGATTTGGTAGGTCAGTTCAGGATCATTTTCACCATACACTTTTGTTTTTGCATCTGCTGTTATGGTCACTGGCCGTTTGGTGATTTCGAGGTTGCCTTTTACATAGGACAAGGTGTAATTATCGGTAAGAGCAACACTTCCTTGGGTAATCTCATAGTTACCTACAGTTTGATCGGCAGCTCTTGTAAGTGCTCCCGTGAAAGCATCTTGGAATACTAAGTTGCCTTCGGTGATTTGGTACGTTAATGCGGGGTCTTCTTCACCATACACTTTTGTCTTTGCGTCTGCGGTAATTGTAACAGTGCGTTTGGTGATTTCGAGGTTACCTTTTACAAAGCTCAAAGCATAGTTGTCACTGAGTGCTACGGTGCCTTGTGTTATGTCGTAGTTACCAACCGTTTCACCTTCAGCTCTTGAAAGTGTTCCAACGAATGCATCTTCATATACTAAGTTGCCTTCGGTGATTTGGTACGTTAATGCGGGGTTTTCTTCACCATACACTTTTGTCTTTGTGTCTGCGGTAATCGCAACAGGCCGTTTGGTGATTTCGAAGGTTCCTTTATTAAAGCTCAAATCGTAGTTGTCACTGAGCGCTACGGTGCCTTGGGTAATGTCGTAGTTGCCTACAGTTTGACCAACGGCTCTTGAAAGTGTTCCAACGAAAGCATCTTCATATACCAAATTTCCTTCAGTGACTTGGTAAGTCAATGAAGAATCATTTTCACCATACACTTTTGTCTTTGCGTCTGCGGTGATGGTGACAGGGCGTTTGGTGATTTCGAGGTTGCCTTTTACATAGGACAAGGTGTAATTATCGTTAAGAGCAACACTTCCTTGGGTAATCTCATAGTTACCTACAGTTTGACCAACGGCTCTTGAAAGTGTTCCAACGAAAGCATCTTCAAATACTAAGTTGCCTTCGGTGACTTGGTAGGTCAATTTAGGATCATTTTCACCATACACTTTTGTCTTTGCGTCTGTGGTAATCGCAACAGGCCGTTTGGTGATTTCGAAGGTACCTTTATTAAAGGTCAAAGCATAGTTGTCACTGAGTGCTACGGTGCCTTGGGCAATGTCGTAGCTGCCCACATTATCACCGGTAGCTCGACTGAGCATTCCAGTAATAGCATCTTCGTAAACCAAATTTCCTTCAGTGATTTGGTAGGTCAATGCTGGATCATTGTTTCCGTAAACCTTTGTTTTGGCATCTGCGGTGAGTGTGACAGGGCGTTTGGTAATTTCTAAGTTGCTTTTTACATAACTTAAGGTGTAGTTGTTGTTAAGAGCAACAGAACCTTGTGTTATGTCATAGTTACCTACAGTTTGATCGGCAGCTCTTGTAAGTGCTCCCGTGAAAGCATCTTCATATACTAAGTTGCCTTCGGTGATTTGATACGTTAAAGCGGGATCATTTCCACCATACACTTTTGTCTTTGCGTCTGCTGTGATCGTAATGGGTCGTTTGGTGATTTCGAAGGTACCTTTATTATAGGTCAAAGCATAGTTGTCACTGAGTACAACACTACCTCGGGTGATGTCGTAGTAGCCTACATTATCACCGCTAGCTCGACTGAGCATTCCAGTAAAAGCATCTTCGTAAACCAAATTTCCTTCAGTGATTTGGTAGGTCAATGCCGGGTCATTCTCACCATAGACCTTGGTTTTGTTGTCTGCTGTTATGGTAACGGCTCGTTTGGTGATTTCGAAGGTACCTTTATTAAAGGTCAAAGCATAGTTGTCACTGAGTACAACGCTACCTCGGGTGATGTCGTAGTAACCTACATTTTCATCAGCATCACGACTGGGTGTTCCAGTGAAAGCATCTTCGTAAACCAAATTTCCTTCAATGATTTGGTAGGTCAATGCCGGGTCATTCTCACCATAGACCTTGGTTTTGTTGTCTGCTGTAATGGTCACTGGCCGTTTGGTGATTTCGAAGGTACCTTTATTAAAGGACAAAGCATAGTTGTCACTGAGTACAACGCTACCTCGGGTGATGTCGTAGTAGCCTACATTTTCATCAGCATCACGACTGGGCGTTCCAGTGAAAGCATCTTGATAAACCAGATTACCCGCGGTGATTTGGTAAGTCAATGCTGGATCGTTATTGCCATACACTTTTGTCTTTGCGTCTGCAGAGATGGTGACCGGACGTTTGCTGATTTCGAGGTTACCTTTTACATAGCTTAAGGTATAGTTATCGTTAAGAGCCACACTGCCTTGGGTAATCTCATAGTTGCCTACAGTTTGACCGGCGGCTCTTGTAAGTGCTCCCGTGAAAGCATCTTGGAATACTAAATTTCCTTCCGTAATCTGGTAGGTTAATGCTGGGTCGCTGTTTCCGTAAACCTTGGTTTGGGCATCGGCTGTGATAGTAACCGGTCGTTTGGAGATATCTCCTTTAATGCTCAATGGCTGTTCTATTGAATAATTATCACTATCTGTTCCCGATAGAGCAAACTGAGTCGTTACCGTTTTTTGCTCACCAGCCGAAGCGCTTGAAAACGTTCCGGTAGTCGCTTGTGACAACAGCACATCGTCCCCACTAACCACTCCTTGTAATTCAGAGCCACTTAGGGTCGCTGTTGTTGTTCCATCATACACTTTTACTGCAACGACTGTGTTGATGACTTGTAGAGAACGTTTTTGTATGGTTAAAGTTTGTTGAGCAGTAGCTTCGTAATAAGAGGCATTTCCAGCTTGTGATGCAGTTATGGTCACTACACCTTGCTTATGCATAGTCACACTGGCATCATTGATACTGGCAATCGAACTATCGGAACTGGAAAAAGTGACTGGCAAACCAGAAGATGCCGTTGCAGATAAAGTAAAATCTGCATCACCATATGTCTTTGTAGGCAAAGCATTGAAGGTTATGGTCTGAGAAGACTTCGAGGATTGAAAGGCAGCAATATCTATTTTCAGTAAGTCGCTAACGTTTCCCGAACTGTCCTTGACCTTAATATAGATGTCTTTTGCTCCTGCGCTTAATCCGACTGGATTTGTAATCGTGACTTCCCCTGTCGTGCAGGAAGTTCCCGTTCCATCTGTGTTTATCGTAGGAACACTTGCTCCATCTTCAACAACCGCATAGTAATATGAACCATTTTCATCTGTTGTAAATTTAACCGTTGCAGAAGTGTCAGAGGTGCGAGAGACCGCAACAGCTGACAAAGAAGGAGGAGTAGTATCAGGAACCGGAGGAGGCGGGGCATTAGGGTCTTCACCAATAGGTTCAAAAACATCGCCGTTCTTATATACAATGCCTGGGCCATCGTCAACAAAGAGAACCGGTGGTAATACTGTATCATCCAGATTAAATGCCACGAACCCAATCCGATAACTACCGGTCTCATTCGCTTTAAAAGAGAGACTTTGCCATCCGGTACTACCATAACTACCGGTGCTGTAATTACCGGTACCAAGAACTGTGGCACCCAATAAGCTAACATCGGTTGTAATACCATTGATCGTAGGTGTTACAGAAGGATTGTCAGTGTTTGTTAATGTAAAGAAGGAGGCATCGTTATAAGGTTCATAATCGGTTGCCACATAATTCCATGCTACATAATAGATTTGACCTGCAGTCAAAGAGATATCTTTGTAGATATATGCAAAATTCGTAGGACTTGGAAAATTCGAAAGAAAATAGGACCGACTAGCAGTAGAAATCCTAAGAGTATCGGCGATTACACTAAAAGCAGTAGTAGCACCTGAGGGCTGTAAGACCGCCATTTTATTGTTTTTTGGAAAAACATCCCAAGTATTTGTATCCGCTACAATGCTTGTGTTCTCACTAACACTAACACTTCCGTTTGTTGTCCAGCCGTTGAGATCGTTCTCGAAACCCAAGTTTAAATCTTCAGTCAAACTAAGGATGGAGAAAAAAGACATCTCCGCCATGCTCTCTTCTGAGCTCATTTGATGAATCACCACCGGCTGTTCCATGTTGGATCGGTCGATACCCTCAGCCAACACAACTTGTCTGAGCACAGAACTTAGGGAAAACAACTGGAGACATAGAAGTGAGACCAATAAAAGAGTTCCGACCTTTTTTGTTTTTTTGAATTTCAACAAACGCACTACCACCTTCATAAAGAAATTACGTAAAATGTTCGGTTACCAATAGTCTTATACTTGAAATTTTCGTAAATAATAATACATAGTAAGAAGTAATTTCTTTTTTTCAAAGCCAATACTTCATTATAATGTCTTTTCACTCTTGTTTCTTCATATAAAGGAAGGGCCGCGTTTGCTTAGATCATATAATCAAAAAAACAAAATGAAGAGCGAAAATTTCGTGCATATGTATGTAACCAATTATGTTACTATCCATTCTCTATTAAACTGACATTTCCTTCCTATAATTGAAAAAAATTGGAAAAATCTCTTTCCTTTTTAAACTCCCTAAACTTCTCAATGGGGTGTCAAAGAATAGAGCATTTTTCATTTTTTGAAACGAGAAGGAGGGTTTTAGAATCACATACGCTAGAAATTTATCTCTTACATTGAAAAGTAACAGAACATCCTCTTTACAAGGTCGCTTGATTGTGCTAAAATACTCCTTGTTCTCACGGGTCATTAGCTCAGCTGGTAGAGCAGCTGACTCTTAATCAGCCTGTCCGGGGTTCGAATCCCTGATGGCCCACCAAAACTCTCTTTGCGACTGCAAAGAGAGTTTTTCCTTTTTTTTGAAATTTCCTCTTGACAAAAGAAATAGATACCCTTATACTGACACAAACGTTAAGGCAAGGGGGAAACCACAATGTTAAAGAATTTACGAAATTCTTCTTTCGCAGGTTTCTATTCCTATGCCTATTTTTATTATTTTAGCAGCACCGGGCGGAATCGACGTATCCAGCCTGTTCGTTGAGCTACCTAAAAAGGAGCTAACAACAGCCTCGTCGGTTTCGACGGGGCTGTTTTTTTATACTTTTGTTACCTGATCCGGTCTGGCCAGACGGATTTAGATAAAAAAAACAATGAGGAGACGATTTTATCATGACTCAGAAAAAGAATCTTGTCTTAGCAACACTCGCACTCATCCTCGTATTCATACTCAGTGGTTGTAACACCCCTGCTCCAGCGCCAGCTCCAACACCTAAAACGGTGTATAAGATTGGTATTGTACAATTGGCAGAACATCCGGCTTTAGATGCCGCGACCCAAGGGTTTCAAGATGCCTTAACCGAAAAGCTTCCTGACCAGGTTGAATTTGATTTGCAGAATGCGCAAGGCGAACAAACCAATGCCACGACCATTGTTAATAAGTTTGTCAACGATAAAGTCTCTCTGATCATGGCCAATGCGACCAATTCGGTAAAAGCTGCTCGAGAAGCCACTTCTACCATTCCCATTGTCGGTACTTCCGTAACCGATTATGTAAAAAGTGGATTGGTTGAGTCCAATGAAGCCCCCGGGGGCAATGTAACCGGTGCTTCCGATAACAACCCAGTCGATGTCCAAGTTGAGTTATTGGCAGCCTTAGTTCCCGATGCCAAAGTGGTTGGAATCGTCTATTCCTCTGCCGAAGAAAACTCTGAAATCCAAGCTGTTGAAGCCAAAGCCGCTTTAGAAGCCAAGGGTTATGAAGTAAAAATATACACGGTAGCAGACTCGAATGAGATCCAAACCGTCGTTACCAAAGCATGCACCGAAGTCGATGCCTTCTATGAACCCAGCGATAACCTGATTGCCTCTAACGTTCCCACCATGGCGAACATCACTACTGCAGCCGGGATTCCGGTCATTACTGCCGAATCCAGTATGTGTGAAGCTGGTTTCTTAGCCACTTACTCGATTAGCTACTACGATTTAGGTCACCAAGCCGGTGAAATGGCGTTTGAGATTTTAGTTAACGGTGCAGATCCTGCAACGACCCCGATTTTCACCTTTGATACTTCCAACTTGACCTTGTTTATCAATGAAGAAGTTGCCGATGCTTTAGGCATTGTGATTCCGGAAGGTCTCAGATAATGATGATTTCATTTCTCAATGCACTGCCCGGATCCATTGCCCAAGGCTTGATTTGGGGGATCTTAGGCTTAGGGGTTGCGGTTTCTTACCAGATTATGGACTATGCAGATCTCACCGTCGACGGCAGTTTTGCCACCGGCGGTGCGGTTTGTGCCGTCAGCATTGCAGCTGGATACTCGGCAGGGTTTTCTTTGGTCTTTGCTGCTCTGGCCGGTATGCTTGCAGGCTTCGTTACCGGCACCTTGCACACCCGTTTAAAGATTCCCGCTATCTTAGCTGGCATCTTGAGCCAACTCGCTTTGTATTCTATTAATATGCGTATCATGGGCAGGTCTAACATTACGATCAGTCGCACCAAATACGATTTATTGCTGAGCAGTGCCAACATCAGCCATGCGCTGGTAGTCGCAGCGGCCATAACGATCTTTTTGGTGTTGATTTTAGTTTGGTTCTTCCGTACAGAAATCGGGTATGCCGTCCGTGCAACCGGAAATAATGAAAAGATGGCGCGTGCGCAAGGAATTGATACCGATGCCATGAAACGCTTAGGATTGATCATATCGAATGGCTTAGTCGGGATTTCGGGAGCTTTATTAGCACAATTTCAAGGCAATGCCGATATCAATATGGGGCGAGGAGCGATTGTAATCGGTTTGGCAGCGGTGGTGATTGGCAGCCGTCTGATGCGTAATCACGAGCATTTCGTTCTGCGCTTCTCCGGTACTTTATTGGGGTCGATATCGTATTATGTCGTCTTATCGATTGTAATTTACTTAGGCCTTTCTACGATTGACTTGAAGTTGTTTACTGCCTGTTTGGTCGCGCTCTTTTTAGCCAGACCCGGACAAAAAAGGAGGGTTGCCTAATGCTAAAAATCGAAGATGTTACCTTGCGCTTTTTTCACGGCACGGTCAATGAAAAAACAGCTTTAGATCAGATCTCTTTGCATATTCCCAAAGGAGAATTTGTGACTGTTATCGGCGGCAATGGAGCCGGGAAATCCTCATTATTGCAATTAGTGGCGGGAACCTGCTTACCGGACAAGGGGAAAATCAGCTTGAGTGATCAAAACCTGTTAGCCATGCCGGAACACAAACGAGCTTCTTTGTTAGGTCGGGTCTTTCAAGACCCCATGCAAGGTACGGCCTCGGAATTGACCTTGGAAGAAAACTTAGCCTTGGCCGGGCGACGTGGAGAAAGGCATCGATATCGTCGTGCACTTTCCGGAGAAGATCGTCAGCATTTTCGAGAAATCTTAAGCCGCTTGGAGTTGGGATTAGAAGACCGCTTGACGGTAAAGGTTGGTTTACTTTCAGGAGGACAACGCCAGGCTCTCACCTTGCTGATGGCTGTAATGAAAGAACCCCAATTACTGTTATTGGATGAACATACAGCCGCGCTTGACCCAAAAACAGCTGCTACTGTCATGAAGATCACCGAAGAGTTTGTAAAAAACAGTCAATTTAGCACCTTAATGATCACGCACAATATGCGCGATGCCATTCGCTATGGAGATCGCTTGATTATGATGAGCTGCGGGAAAATCATCTTGGACGTAAAAGGTGAAGCCAAACGCAACCTGACCGTGGAACAATTGCTAAAAGAGTTTGAAAAAAACATCGGATTTCCAAGTTTCTAATCTTGGAGATCCGATGTTTTTATTTTATCGTTTCACGAACATGATTTCGTTAGGAAGTAACATGCCCAATTTGGAACGTGCCATTTCACGAATGTAGATATCGCTTTTCACAAAGGTGAGTTCCTCTTTCAAGGCTTGTTGCTCATTAACCAATTGCTCTTTTTGATAAAGCGCACTTCGGTAGGTTTGTTCGGTGCGTTTGATGCGTAATTCCATATGGACGATTTGCCAAGACATCCAAACGATGACGATCAGCAAGAGCAAAATCGCTGCAATTTTTAAATAATGCTTCGATTTCAATTCTTTGGAATCGGCATTGCCTAAAATCAACGAAAGTTTCAGGTTTCTTCTCAATTGCATCGGTCTCACTCCTTCATACTGAAAGTACTATTATCTTATCACGAACTTCTATAGAAATCAATCCCTTGCTTACCAATCAAAGGTCATCTCTTCACGGGTTTCAGAGATTACTTTGTACATTTCGGACGCATCTTCCTTGCGATTCGATGTGGTAATGCTCAATACTTCAACGGTGAGGGTGCGGCTGCCAAAATGCAGGGCGATAATATCGCCTACTTTGACCTCGGCGGCTGGTTTGGCAATTCGGCCGTTCAACTCAATGCGCTGCCCTTCTGCCACTTCTTTGGCAAGAGTACGACGTTTAATCAAACGCGAGACTTTTAAATATTTATCAAGACGCATAGTGGTCTTCCCTTCTTAGTGTTTTTTGACTTGTTGCCAGAGGGCTTCTTGCTGCTCCAAGTTCAATGTGGCAAAATCCATATGATTTTGTTTGGCAATGTTCTCCATGGCTATGAACCGGGTTTTGAATTTTTGATTGGCTTTCAGGAGCGCACTTTCCGGTTCCACATTGAGAAAACGAGCTAAATTGACCGCAGCAAAAAGAAAATCTCCCACTTCTTCTTCCACCGCTTCCGACCCTTCTGAGTGAATTGCTTGCAAAATTTCTGCTTTTTCCTCTTCGAGCTTATCCCAGACTCCTTGAACCGTAGGCCAATCAAAGCCGACTTTGGCTGCTTTGCTCTGTAGTTTGTTGGCAGCCATCAGTGCCGGTAAATTTTTGGTCACCCCGTCTAGGGCGCTTATTTTGGGTTTATCTTTGCGTTCCAGTGTTTTTATGGCTTCCCATTGCTCTAGAACTTGGGCACTGTTGTCGACATGGGTTTCCGCAAAGACGTGTGGATGCCGACGTTGCATCTTGGTACAGATAGCTGCAACCACATCCTCCATGGTGAACTCGGCATGTTCTTCTCCGATTACGGCATGAAAGACCACTTGTAATAATAAATCTCCCAATTCATCGACCAAGGCCGGAATATCGTGATTATCAACCGCTTCCGCAACTTCATACGATTCTTCAATGGCAAAGGGGCGAAGGCTGTCATGGGTTTGTTCTCGGTCCCAGGGGCAACCTTCTTGCGAGCGCAGTTGTCGCATGATATCGAGTAAAGGTTGTAAAGTATCTTGATTCATCGTATCCTCCTATTTCATCCATCGCCCCGCAACTTTTAGAATCAACGGTCCGATTTTTGGAATCGCCTGTAACTCATCTTTTCTCAAGCCACCGCTCAGTAAGAGTACAACGCCATAGACGACGATGCCCAAAAGCACACTGATCGCGGTCGCCAACAGCATTGAAATGTGACCGGCCATGCCATGATACGCCAGATAAACTACCAATCCCATGAGGGTGGCGCTGATGATCGGCGAAATCACCAGACCTTGCAGATCCACGGTCATCTCCGTAAACCGATACACTTTATAAAGATTATAGCCGACAGCTACTACAAAGCCTAATCCGGTGGCAACCGCTGCACCAAAGATATTGATGTTGGGAATGGCACACAAGACATAGGTCAGAACCGTTTTGATTCCGATCCCAATCAACATACTAACAACCGGCACCTGTATTTTATTGATCCCTTGCAAGATACTGGCCGATGTTTGATACAACAACAAGAAGAGGATAACCCAGGAGTAGACCGCAATAATATTGGCTGCATCGGCAGAACCGTAGAGGATCTGGGCGACCGGTTGGCTTAAGAGGTTTAATCCTAAGGCTGCAGGAAGGGCAATCAGGGTGCTGACTTTTAAGGCTAAATTGGCACGACTACGCATAGTTTCGACATCGTTTCTGGACATGGCATCGGTTATGGAAGGAATCAAAGACGCCGCCACCGCAACGGTGAGGATACTGGGCATATTGACCAATGGTCCGGCTTGACCGGAATAACGGCCAAACAAAGCCGTTGCCTCTTGCACAGCGAAACCGGCGGTTTGTAATCTACCACTAATGATCAAAGCGTCGACGAACTGCATCAAAGGCCAAATCAGGGAACCCAAGGTAACCGGAATCGCCAACAAAATGATTCGTTTCAGTACGGTCATACTGCTTTCTTCTTTGACACCCAGATCACCGATCACGGCAACTTGTTTATGCTGGGTCCGTAAATACAACATCAGCAAATAGATAAAAGCGGCCATGGAACCAATCGTCACTCCTAAGGCAGCTCCGGTGGCGGCGGCTTCTAAGCCTCTACCCAGCAGGATCATGGCGAGCGTCAAGATCATGATAACGCGCACCAGCTGCTCCATGGCATCGGAAATAGCGCGGGGGATCATCTCTTGACGGCCTTGAAAATAGCCACGGAAAGGTGCCATGAGGAAGACAAAGAGCACCGCCGGTGAAATCGCTCGTAATGGCATAAGAGCGCGTGGTTCTTTCAAGTTGGTTTCGACCCAGAAATTTGCTCCCAAGCCTAACATGGCCATTAGCAATAAGCCTAAGGTGCCGGACAAGAGCAAAGACAGCAATAAGACTTTGCGGGTGCTACGCTCATCTTGAGCAGCAGTTTTTTCGGCTACCAGTTTTGAAATCGATAAAGGCAACCCGGTCATGCCTACTGTCATAAAGAGAAGAGCCAAATTGTAGGCCATTTGGTAAAGCCCAATGCCCTCATCACCGATGATCCTGGTCAAAAAGATGCGATAAACTGCCCCTAACACCCGAGCAAACGCTCCGGCTAAGGTCAAAATCATTGTATTCAACAAAAAAGACTTTTTGGTCTCTTGATTCATCATAATCACCTTTTCTTTCCTTAGGGTTTAAAACCGAGGAAGTTTACAATTCTATACTGTTCTCTTTTTCAAATGCTTTTCCCTTCAAAACCGCAATCGACAAATTTTTAAAAGAAAGGCTTGACAGGGATTCCCACCTGTGGTAGAATCCGTTTCAAAATCTATGAGGAGGATGCACCATGTTGATGACACCCCTTTTTAACGTCATCTCTGCCGAAGCGACCTTAATCGTTGCGGTTCTTTTGGCTTGCATCTCTTTCTTTGCGATCAATTTCAATGCGTCCTTAAAGGCTATAGCTTCGGCTGTAGCCTTCTTTTTTATGCATCATACCGTGGCATTGCATCTGCATCACCATCTTCATCATCACCATTGTGGTCATGAAGTGGTCTCTTTGCCTTCGGTATTTGCATCAAAGCGCCCCGGAAGCTTACAATACCCTGTTTTTAGAGGGAACGTATTGTAGCGAATAGATCCCTAACGGGTATCTTCACGGAGTGGTTTTGCTTTTGCAAAGCCACTCCGTTTTTTTATTGAATTGGAGGTTTTTTAAAATGAACATCAACGATTCGCTGCTCAGTTCTCGCGAAAAAGCCATCTTTGCTCTGCGCCAAGTGTTTCAGCAGTTCGAATACCACCCGTATCCGAAACTTCGCTGGGAAGATTATGATTTTTATGTAAAGCATAAGGCCTTTTTGCAAAATACCCCGATTCTGAGTTTTCATGATTACGACGGCCGTTTGTTAGCCCTCAGGCCCGATGTAACCTTATCGTTGGTTCGCCGATATCAAGCCAACGGACTCATCCAAAAATGGTGCTACGAAGAAACCGTGTATCGCGTGCCGGAAGGGGCTCATGGTTTTCAAGAAATGCGGCAAATGGGGATAGAATGCCTGGGTCCCTTGACCGAAAAGGAAGAAGTTGAGTTGATTTATATGGCAGGTGACAGTTTAAGGGTTTTGAGCGAAGCCTTTTTGCTCGATATCTCTCACACCTCTCTTTTGCCAGGCTTGCTGATCAGCTTACGAATCCCAGACCAGGTCCAAGCTTTGTTCATGAACGCTTTCCAAAAAAGAAACCTGGCCGAGATCCTTTCACTAAGTCAAAAATATGATCTGAACGCCCAAAACGTTGAAATCGCACTGCAACTCATCGGTCACTATGGGAGCTTAGCAGAAGGGCTTGCACGGCTGCAACACCTGCCTGCGAACCCTCTCCTGATGCAGGCGATCAAACACCTGGTTCCTCTGGCCGAAACAATCCAAACTCAGAATCCCGCTCTCATAAAGCACCTGCGACTCGACAGTTCCATGGCACCGAACATTGGTTATTATCGCGGACTGATCCTGCGTGGATACTTGCCAAACGCCAAGGGGGCAATCCTAAACGGAGGACGCTACGACCCCCTCTTGGAAAAACTCGAGAAACCAGACGCTGGTTTCGGATTTGCCATGACCTTGCCCGATTACGATGAAGAGGAGACTTTCCAATGACCACTTGGTTAAACATTGCCTTGCCGAAAGGCCGTTTAGGAGAACAAGCTATGGCACTTTTTGTTGAAGCGGGATACGGCATCCCTGCTTTGCAAGAAAACGATCGTAGGCTAATCCTTGAAAATCCAGAGGAGAAAATTCGATATTTCTGGGTGAAACCGATCGATGTTCCGATTTATGTGGCTCGCGGGGCGGCCGATTTAGGAATTGCCGGTAGAGATGTTATTTTAGAACAAGCTTGTGAAGTTTATGAAATGCTAAATTTGAAATTTGGAATGTGTCGCATGGTGCTTGCCGCTAAGAAAGGCTGGTCAGATCAGGGAACGCGAATTTTGCGGATCGCCACCAAATACCCCCGGATCACAACCAAATATTTCGCCGATCAGCACCGCCAAGTCGATATCATCTCGTTAAATGGCTCCATAGAACTAGCGCCGGTGGTAGGCTTGGCCGATGCCATTGTCGATTTGGTGGAGACCGGAGGAACATTGCGAGCGAATGGTCTGGAAGAAATCGAAACCATAGAGCAAATCAGTGCCAGGTTGATTGTCAACCCGATTGCCTTTCGATATCAGGGAGAACGAATCCAAAAAATCAGAGAACAAGTACAAGAGATTGAAAAAATCCAACAGAAGGGATGATCCCCATGAAAATTCTTTATTTTGAGCAAGATGAAGCGCAGATTTTCTCCAGACAAGTTTTAGGTGAGAATCTGGATCTACGGGAAACGGTTCGAAAGATTATCGACCAAGTACGAGCAAACGGGGACAAGGCTGTTCAAGACTACACTAACCGCTTTGATCATGCTGATCTTACCTGCTTTGAAGTCACGGAAGCAGAATGGCAAGAAGCTCGGCAGAAAACTCCTCCCGATATGGTCATGATTTTAGAAGAAGCGGCCGAGAACATTCGCGATTTTCATCGTCACCAGCTTCGTAAGGGATTCACCACACAACGACCAGATGGAAGTCAACTAGGTCAACGGATCCTTCCTTTGCAAAAAGTAGGGCTATACATCCCGGGAGGTACAGCTTCGTATCCTTCGACAGTACTGATGAACGGGATTCCGGCTTCCTTAGCCGGTTGCGAAGAGATCATTATGATCACCCCTCCTAATTCTGAAGGAGAAGTCTCTCCTGCCCTGCTAACGGCGGCCTTTTTGGCAGGGGTAACACGTGTATTCAAAGTAGGAGGAGCGCAAGCTATTGCAGCCCTTGCCTATGGAACCGAAACCATACCTAAAGTTGATAAAATCGTGGGTCCGGGCAATTGGTATGTGTCGGAAGCCAAGCGTCAAGTCTTTGGCGATGTAGCCATTGATATGATTGCTGGGCCCAGTGAAATCGTCATCGTTGCCGACGAGACTTGCCCTGCTTCCTATATTGCAGCTGATTTACTTTCTCAAGCCGAGCACGACCTGGCAGCAATGTCGGTCTTGATCACCGATTCTGCTTTACTGGCAAAAAGTGTGTTACAAGAACTAAAGGCGCAACTAAAAGATTTGCCTCGCAAAGAGATTGCCTCACAAGCGCTGGAACGATTCGGCAAAATCGTAGTCGTCAAAGATCGTACTCAAGCGATGCAAGTTGCGAATCGCTTTGCACCGGAACATTTAGAGCTATGTGTTTCCGAACCCTGGCAAGCATTGGAGCAAGTCAAACATGCAGGTTCAGTCTTCTTAGGAGCTTATACACCAGAGCCGGTAGGCGATTATTGGGCCGGTGCCAACCACACGCTACCCACTGCTGGGAGTGCTCGTTTCTCCAGCCCGCTCTCGGTTGATGACTTCCTCAAAAAAACCCAATTTATTTATTATAACCAAGCACAACTTGCCCAAGTGGCCGACAAAATCTGCCGTTTTGCCGAATACGAAGGCTTAGACGCCCATAGCCGCAGTATTCGCATCCGCAACCAAGGAGGAGTAAAATGAGCCGTTATTTGAATACTAAATACCAGTCTTTGCGCCCTTACACTCCCGGAGAACAAGGCTTGCAAGGGATCCGCATCAAGTTGAATACCAATGAGTCTCCCTTTGCCCCTTCGCTTCATGTTCAGCAAGCGGTAGCAAAAGCGGCTACCCAACTACATCGGTATTCCGATCCTGAAGGCAAGCGCTTACGTGCTGCTTTGGCAAAACGATACGGACTCACACCGGAGCAAATCATCCTAGGCAACGGTTCCGACGAGCTACTTTTCTTAGCTTTCTTAGCCTTTTGTTCTCCGGAATCCGGGGTTGCCTGCCCTGCCATTAGCTATGGTTTTTATCCGGTCTATGCGCAAATGGCCGGTGCTCCTTACAATGGCGTTGCACTGCGCTCTGATTTGCAGATTTCTGCACAGAGCTTTCAGGCACTTGACCAGCCAATCGTCTTGGCCAACCCCAATGCACCGACCGGAACGATTTTGAGTTTGGAGGAGATTGAGAGCATTCTGCAAACGAACCCCAAGCATGTCGTTTTAGTAGACGAAGCGTATGTTGATTTTGGTGGAGAAAGTTGCTTGCCGCTCTTGAGCCGCTATGACAATCTGCTGATCGTGCAAACCTTTTCTAAGTCGCGTTGCTTGGCCGGTGGCAGACTCGGCTTTGCCATGGGAGATGCAGGTCTGATTGCCGATTTACAGCGCTTACGCTACAGCCTCAACCCTTACAACGTCAATAGCTTGACCCTTGCAGCCGCCGAAGCCGCTTTGGAGGAAGAAGATCTCTTCCAAGAGCGTTGTGCTGAGATTGCCCGTATTCGCGATTGGACTCAAATCCAATTGCAGCGCCTAGATTTTCGCGTCATTCCCAGCAAAGGCAACTTTGTCTTTGTTTCACCTCCCGGCGGCGATGCAGCAGCTTATGCTGCTTATCTTAAAAGCAAAGGGGTATTGATCCGATACTTCGCGCTCGACGCCATTGCCGATTTTGTTCGAATCAGCATCGGTTCACAAGAAGAAATGGAAACGTTACTCTGCCTTACCCGAGAGTGCTACCCACAGAAGGAGGAGAAGCTATGAGTACCCGTCAAGCAACCATAACCCGCGATACCACGGAAACCAAGATCTCGTTAAAAGTAGAGCTTGATCAAGGCGGGAATTCTGAAATTCAGACCGGCATTGGCTTTTTGGATCACATGCTCCGTTTGCTTGAATTCCATGCCGGCATTCAACTCTGTCTCTCCTGCTCCGGAGATTTGCAGGTGGATGCCCACCACACCACTGAAGACATAGGTTTTGCCTTAGGTACCGCTTTGCGCACTGCCTTAGGCGAAGCCAAGGGAATTGGGCGCTACGGTCAATCTCTTTTGCCCATGGACGAAGCCTTGGTCTTGGTCGCCTTCGATATCTCGGGCCGAGCCGGCTGTTACTGCAATCTGCAAATCCCATCCCCTCGGCTAGGCGATTTCGATACCGAACTGGTGGAAGAGTTTTTTCAGGCGCTATGCCGTGGGGGACGGTTCTCCCTTCATCTACAGCAACTGGCCGGCCGCAACAGTCACCACATCTGCGAAGCCTGTTTCAAGGGTTTTGGCAGAGCTTTGGCAGAGGCGGTTGCCTTAACCGAAAGAGGGGATCAGATCCCTTCCAGCAAAGGAGTTTTGCTATGATCGGCATTCTCGAGTATGGGGTCGGCAATCTTTTTTCGTTGCAATCCTCTTTGCAGCAGTGTGGCATTGAACACCGTTTGGTGCGTGATGAGAAAGAAATCCAAGCATGTCAAGGCTTAATCCTGCCGGGCGTTGGCGCCTTTGCAGCAGCTATGAACTCTTTACGGTCTCGCGAGCTGGTAGAGGTAATCCAAACGGTTGCGAAACAGGGCATGCCGCTTTTGGGCATTTGTTTGGGCATGCAGGTATTGCTGGAAACCGGCTATGAATACGGCACTCATCTGGGGTTGGGCTTGATTCCGGGAGAGATTCGTCCTTTACAGGAGTTGATCCAAGAACCGGTCACCATTCCCCATATGGGATGGAACCAGCTGCAGTTTCCTGCGACACGGCCAAAACACACGCTCTTTCAAGATTTGGAAGCCGGAGCCTGGGTCTATTTTGTTCATTCCTATGCCGCCAGTCAAACCGGAAATCATACGATTGCCACCTGTGATTATGGTCAGTCAGTTACCGCTGCAGTAGCTTGTGAGAATGTTGCAGGAGTTCAGTTTCACCCAGAAAAAAGCGGTGAGACCGGGTTGAAGATCTTACGCAATTTTGCAACATGGACGGAGGTTTTACGATGAAAATTTTTCCCGCTATTGATCTCTGGGAAGGTCAGGTAGTTCGCCTAACCCAAGGAGATTTCGCGCAACAAACCGTCTATGATGCTGATCCTCTCAAGGTAGCTCAACGATTTTATGATTTGGGTGCAGAGTATTTACACGTGGTCGATCTGCAAGGAGCTCGTCAAGGCAGCTCGGTGCAGAGAGATTTGATCAAAAAGCTGATTCAAGCAACTCCTTTGAAAATTCAAGTGGGCGGGGGTTTGAGAAACGATGCTGCTGTAGAAGAGCTACTGCAGGTTGGAGCGTTTCGCGTTGTATTGGGGACCGCTACTGCCAAAGACCCTGCTTTCTTAGCTCGAGTTTTAGCGCGCTATGGAAAAAAGATCACCGTGGGCATGGATTTGAGTTTCAATAAAATCATGCTGGAGGGTTGGACGAAAGCGTCAGATGAGAGTCCGATGAGTTATTTGGACCGTTTACAGACACTCGGGGTGCGCAGCATTCTCTGCAGCGATGTGCAGCGCGACGGCCTATTGCAGGGTTCCAATCAAGCTCTTTATGAAACACTGAGCATACTCTACCCAAACACCATTTTGGCGAGCGGTGGTATTCACAACGAAGACGATGTCAAAGCTCTTTTAGCACTTCCCTTAGAAGGCATGATCATTGGCAAAGCACTCTACAGCGGAGCATTGGATTTGAGCAGAGTCTTCCATTTACAAAGTGAGGTGAAAGCATGCTAGCCAAGCGTATTATCCCCTGCTTAGATATTAAAGATGGCAAGGTCGTTAAGGGAGTTCAATTTATGGGGTTGCAGGAAGTGGGCGACCCAGTAGCCTTAGCCAAATTCTATGGCGAAAACGGAGCCGATGAGTTAGTCTTCTACGATATTACCGCTTCCATGGAGAATCGCGGATTGTTTCTTGACCTCTTGCGTCAAGTAGCATCGACCCTCTTCATTCCTCTAACCGTTGGAGGTGGAATTCAACGCTTGCAAGATTTCCAACGCGTTTTAGAAGCCGGTGCCGATAAGGTCAGTGTCAATAGTGGAGCTTTAAAAGACCCGGCATTGATACGTGAAGCTGCCGAGCGCTACGGCAACCAGTGCGTGGTTTTGTCGGTCGATGTCGGCCGGGTGGGCGATTCGTTTCATGTTTTCACAAAAGGCGGACAAGTCGATACCGGACGAGTTGCCCTACCCTGGATCATAGAGGGAGTAGGGTTAGGCGCCGGTGAAGTTGTGGTCAATACCATTGATACCGATGGCTGCCAAACAGGCTACCAAATCGATTTTTTAAAACAAGTTTGCTGCGCTGTTAACGTACCGGTGATTGCTTCCGGTGGTGCCGGTTCGGTGGAGGACTTTGTCAGACTGTTTCAAGAAATACCGCCTATGAGTGGCGCTTTAGCTGCTTCGGTCTTTCACAAGGGTCTGGTGAGAATTGAACAAGTTAAAGATGCATTGGCCGGCCAAGGAATCTTGGTTCGCCGAAAGGAGAAAAGATAATGATCGACACTTTAAAATTCAATACACAAGGGTTGATTCCGGTGGTCGTACAAGATGCCGAAAGTGACCAGATCTTGACTTTAGCTTATATGAACAAAGAGAGCTTAGAAATCTCCTTGCGAGAAGGTTATACCTGCTTTTGGTCTCGTTCCAGACAAGAACTCTGGCGTAAAGGTGATATCAGCGGCAACCGACAACAGATTTTATCGATCACTGCCGATTGTGATCACGATGCACTCCTTGTCAAAGTGCGCTGTTTTGGACCGGCTTGTCACACCGGTAAGATCAGCTGTTTTCATAATTCCCTCTTGGAACAACCTCAATCGCAAGGGTTTCGTTTGCAAGGACTCTACGAGAAGATCCTGCAACGAAAACATGATCTGCCGGCTGGCTCCTATACCACCACGCTTTTCCAGAAAGGGATTGACCAGATTCTTAAGAAGATCGGAGAAGAATCCGGTGAAGTCATCATTGCGGCGAAAAACCAGCGAAAGCCGGAAGCGGTTTGGGAGATTGCCGACCTGACCTACCATCTTTTAGTGCTCATGGCAGAACTCGATGTTCAACCGAAAGATATTCTCATGGAATTAGCGCAACGACAAAAAATTGACAAACCGATTACGAAGTGATATAGTCAAGAAAACATATTCGGGGGAGCTTGTAGTAGCAGGCTGAGAGGAAGTTCTCAAAACTTCGACCCTTTAACCTGATGTGGGTAATGCCACCGTAGGGAGTAAGGAATCCTTGCTTACAAGCGGAGAATGCCCAAAAGGCGTTCTCTTTTTTTATGCCCTGAAAGAAAGAAGGTTGCTATGGAAGAACCCAAAACCTCTACTTTTTCTCACGGACTGCTCTGGTTTGGTGCCGGAGTGTCCATTGCCGAAATCCTGACCGGCACTTTGTTTGCCCCCTTAGGATTTCAAAAGGGTTTGTTGGCCATTCTCTTGGGCCATGTGATCGGCTGCGGATTGTTGTTTTTGGCTGGACTCATGGGCGGACGCACCGGCAAAAGTGCCATGGAGACGGTAAAGATGTCCTTTGGCCAAAAAGGCTCCTGGTTGTTTTCGGGCTTAAATGTTTCGCAACTCCTAGGTTGGACAGCAGTCATGATCTACAGTGGCGCTGTCGCCGCTCGATCCATTGCTCCTTTCGGAGGATTGCCGTTGTGGAGTGTGGTGATTGGTGCTTTGATTTTGTTGTGGATCCTGATCGGCATCACCAACTTAGGAAAAATCAATCTTGTCGCAATGACCGCGTTGTTCTTGCTCACTCTTGTGTTGAGCTCTGTCGTCTTCCAGCAAGGCGTGACCTCACCCGAACAAACCGGCTTATCTTTTGGTGCCGCGGTTGAGCTCTCAGTGGCAATGCCTCTCTCTTGGTTACCCTTGATTTCGGATTATACGCGTAAGGCTAAGAAGCCCGTAGCAGCTTCAGCTGTGAGTGCAATAACCTACTTTTTCACCAGTTCCTGGATGTATCTGATCGGTTTAGGAGCAGCTCTTTTTACTGGTGAGGGTGATATTGCTACCATTATGATGAAAGCCGGCTTAGGAACCATAGCTCTGCTAATCATTGTCTTCTCAACCGTCACGACCACTTTTCTCGATGTCTACTCTGCCGGAGTCAGTGCCGAGAGTATAACAAAAAAGTTCAAGGAAAAACCTGTTGCAATCGTGGTTTGCATCTTGGGGACGGTTCTGTCGATCCTAGTTCCCATTACCCAATTTGAACATTTCTTGTATTTGATCAGCTCCGTCTTTGCTCCCATGATCGCGATCCAATTGGTGGACTTTTTCGTATTGAAACGGGATCATTCCCAGCAAACTTTCCACTTTTTGAACCTGAGTGTTTGGCTCTGTGGATTTCTGTTGTATCGATTCCTACTTTCTCAAAATACCCCCATTGGCATCACTGTTCCGGTCATGTTGCTTACAGCCTTGCTTCATTGGTTGATCACAAAAGTTTTAGGAGGAAGAATTCATGTTTAAAGAAATGCTCAACGCCGTCCGCGCAAAAACCCCTTTGATTCACAACATAACCAATTATGTCACGGTCAACGACGTGGCGAACCTGCTGATAGCCTGCGGTGCTGCCCCGATTATGGCAGACGATTTGGGTGAAGTGGAAGACATCACCAGCATTTGCGGTGGTTTGAATTTGAATATTGGTACCTTGAATCAACGCACCATTCCGGCCATGTTCGCAGCTGGAAAGAAAGCGAATGCTCTACAGCATCCCGTGCTCTTAGATCCGGTAGGAGCCGGAGCTTCGCGTTTGCGCACCGAAACTGCCCTTGATTTACTGAAGCAGCTCCAATTCACCGTCTTACGGGGGAACATTTCCGAAATCAAGACGTTAGCCTTGGGAGTAGGTAACACCCGCGGTGTCGATGCCAATGCCGCCGATGCGATCAATGAGAACACCCTTGACGCTACTATCACTTTAGCCAAACAACTCAGTGCCAAAACCGGAGCAATTGTAGTAATCACCGGACCGATCGATGTGGTTGCCAATTCGGAGAAAGCCTACTGTATTCGCAATGGTCACGCCATGATGAGCCAGATCACCGGTAGCGGATGTCAATTATCGGCGCTGGTCACGGCCTTCGTCACCGCCAACCCCGAGCAGCCGTTAGAAGCCGCAGCGGCAGCAGTATCTGCCATGGGCTTATGTGGCGAAATCGCTTTTGCACGTCTTTCGAAAGCAGATGGCAATTCAAGCTACCGAAATTACATCATCGATGCCATGTTCAACCTCAAGGGAGAAGCGTTAGAAGCGGGGGCTCGCTATGAAATTCGATAACTCCTCTCTCCTGCTCTATGCCGTCACCGACCGAGCTTGGTCCAGCGAGCAAACTCTGATTGAGCAAGTGGAGGACGCTTTACGAGGCGGGGTCACCTGTTTACAATTGCGAGAAAAAAACTTGGGTCCAACCGAATTCTTAAAGGAAGCCCGAGAAATCAAGTCCCTTTGTGAACGTTTTGCCGTTCCCTTCATTATTAATGACAACGTGGAGGTTGCTCTGGCGTGCCATGCCGATGGCATTCATGTGGGTCAAGAAGATCTGCCGGTCAAGCAAGTTCGTCCCTTGGTGGGAAGTGACATGCTGATTGGGGTTTCGGTGCAAACTGTAGAACAAGCGAAAGAGGCGGAAGCCGGTGGTGCCGATTATTTGGGTGTTGGTGCCGTCTTCCCTACCGCCACCAAAAGCGATGCCGACGCAGTTTCATACGAGACCTTGAAGCAGATCTGTAAGGCAACCTCTTTACCGGTAGTTGCTATTGGCGGTATCACTGCTAACAACCTATTGCAATTATCGGGAAGTGGCATTGCCGGAGTCGCCTTAGTTTCTGCAATTTTCGCTCAGAAGAAGATTGAAGAAGCTTGTCAAGAGTTGCGAATTTTAAGTGAGCTCGCTACTCGCAAGAGTTCGATCAAAAAGGTTCTGACCATTGCCGGTTCCGATTGCAGCGGAGGGGCCGGGATCCAAGCCGACTTGAAAACAATGACGGTGCACAAGATGTATGGGATGAGTGTAATCACCGCTTTGACCGCCCAAAATACCACCGGTGTTACTGAAATCATGGATGTGAGTGCTGACTTTGTTGGTCACCAACTCGACAGCGTTTTTACCGATATCGTTCCCGATGCAGTCAAAATCGGCATGGTTTCGCGTAGTGAAATTATTGAGAAGATCGCTGAGAAACTGCGCCATTACGGGGCAAGGAACATTGTCGTGGATCCGGTCATGGTTTCTACCAGTGGCCACCATTTGCTTTCTGAAGAGGCTTTGGGTATCTTACAACGAAGCCTTCTCCCCTTAGGTCGTGTCATTACCCCTAATCTTCTTGAAGCCCAAGTCTTGTGTGGATTCGAAATTCATAATGAAGCAGATATGCAGCGCGCTGCTCGAGTTTTAAGTGAAGAGTACAACACCGCTGTGCTGATCAAAGGTGGGCACTTAAACGAAGAAGCAACCGATTGGTTGTATGACCAGGGAACATATCATCGTTTCACGGCACAAAGAGTGGATAACCCCAATTCCCATGGCACCGGCTGCACCTTATCTTCGGCGATCGCCTGTAACCTGGCGAAGGGTAAGAGTTTAGTAGAAAGTATTGAGCTTGCCAAAGCCTACCTCACTGGAGCATTGGGGGCACAGCTGAACTTGGGAAAAGGTCGAGGTCCACTAGACCACACGTACCGCTTACCGTAGTACGTAAAAAGGAACCGAGGGCATTAGCCTTCGGTTCCTCTTTTATGATCTACTATTCGCCTTTTGCAATCGAGATCATGGTTGTCTTGGTTGCTGCCGGGCTGATCTTTGCAGCTTCTACCACTTTGACCAATTCGGCATTGATCTTGCTGGTGGTCAATTCTTGCTTGATCTTATCGGCAACAGCAGTCAGTTCAATGGTTCTGGTATCTTCCAAACGAATGATATGATACCCAAAACTCGTTTTCACTGGTTGGCTGATCTGTCCGTTTTCAGTCAATGCAAACGCACCGGTAATATATTCTGTTACCAAACCACCGGTACGAGGGTAATAACCAATATTCCCGCCGGCTGCTTTGGCGCCTTCGTCGGTGCTGTAAGTGTCAGACATTTCTACCCAATCGGCACCAGCCATGAGTTTTGCATATACTTCATTAGCGGTTGCTTCGTCAGCCACTAAAATGTGACTGGTATCTTTCTCGACATACTTTGCTTCAAGATTCTCATCATAGTAAGCTTTTACTTCATCATCGGTGAAGACCAAGCCTTCTTTGATCTTTGTTTTCAAAGCTTCAATGGTCAAGGCTGTGCTGGAAACCTTGGTGAAATATTCACGGGTCAATTGAGCGACAGCAAACTTTTCGTCCAACATTGCCGCTCCGGTTTTGCCCAATTCGGTTTCAAGACGGGTTTTTTCTTCCAGTGCTTTTTCTTCATCGGCACCAAAGAGTGCTGTTGTGTCCATTTCTTTTTCAGCAGCATTGGCAGCTTCATATAAGAAGTAGACTTCCAGATATTTTAAGGTATTGGTTGCATCTTCAGCAATGACACTTTCTTCAATAGCGATGCCTTGTTTGGCTGCTTCTTGCACCAAGAGACGGTCATATGCAACATAGGGGGCAATGTGATCTTGATAATAAACATTGTCGATCTCTACGGTTGCATCGTAGAGAGAATACTGACCTAACTGTTCCTTGACGTCATCGATGCTGATTTTTTCACCGTTCACTACCGCCAAAGTTCCTTTTTGATAAAGCGCAAACATGATTGCACCGGCAAGAATGGCTACAGCCAAAAGGGCAGCTCCCCATTTCATCCAGGGGGCAAACGTCTGGCTTGCCATTTGATTTTTCTTCTTGTTCAATCGTTCCAACTCCCATTCTTCTTCAGTTCATACAACCGCTATTATACGTGTTTCTTCAACTTTTGGCAATACGCTGAAAGCCGGCAACAAAAATTTCAATTTGCTGTAACATAGCAGACGCAGAAAGCCCGGAAACATCCATTAAAAAGGGTGTGCTTTTCCCGGCTTGGTGTCGTAAGCGTCCGTCCATAGCCATCACCAAAAGCGCGGCGTCATTTAAGGTATAACTAACGCCTTCTACCCGTATCGCCACCACTTCCCCGGGTTTTTGGCTGATCAGTTTGATACCGGCGGCAGACGCTTTCAGACGCAGTTGAGCGATTTGCAGTAAATTTCGAACCTGCAGCGGGATATCTCCAAAGCGATCGATCAACTCATCTTGGAGTTCCGTCAGCTCATTTAAATCTGCTTGTTGAATTCGCCTGTAAAAATCGACTTTATGGCCTACATCGTTGATGTACTCGGATGGAATAAAGGCATCCACCTGCAATTCCAATACCGTTTCCACCTTTTTGACCTGGACAACACCTTTAAGATTCTCCACGGCTTCTTTTAACATCATTGAATAAAGCTCAAAGCCGACTGCCGCCACATTGCCATGCTGTTCTGCTCCCAAGAGATTGCCGACTCCTCGCATTTCTAAGTCTCGCAAGGCGATTTTGTAGCCTTCTCCTAACTGGCAGAATTCTTTCAAAGCAATCAGACGTTTCTCCGAGAGCTCACTCAACTGTTTGTCTCGTGTATACATAAAGTAAGCATAGCCAATGCGACTACTTCGACCGATCCGCCCACGGAGTTGGTGTAATTGGCTTAAACCATAGCGGTCGGCGTCACAGACGATTAGGGTATTGACATTGGGCATATCGATGCCGGCCTCAATGATGGTGGTTGATATCAAAACATCATATTCTCCGCTCAGGAAATCGCTCATGGTTTCAGCTAATTTTCCTTCCGGCATTTGACCGTGCGCAATCACAAAACGTCCTTGCGGAACCAATTGTTCTAATTGATCGGCCAAAATCGGCAGTGCTGCGATTCGATTATGCACTACGAAAACTTGCCCTTGTCGTTCTAATTCTCGTTGGATCGCTTCTCGCACCAATTCCGGATTCCACTCCATGACATAGGTTTGCACCGGGAATCGATTTTCTGGCGGTGTTTCGATCATACTCATATCGCGAATGCCAACTAAAGACATATGCAAAGTGCGAGGGATTGGTGTAGCCGAGAGCATTAGAACGTCGACATTGGTTTTCAACCTTTTGAGTTTTTCTTTGTGAGCCACTCCAAAACGTTGCTCTTCATCGATGATCAATAGCCCCAAATCAGCGAATTCCACGTCTTTTGATAATAAGCGATGCGTCCCGATCACGATATCGACTTGTTTTGCCTTCAATTTTTCAACGGTTGCCAGATTTTCTTTGTTGCTTCGGTAGCGACTCATGAGGGCAATATTGACCGGGAAATTTGCTAATCGTTCTCGGAAGGTTGCAAAATGCTGTTGTGCTAACACGGTAGTCGGTACCAAAACAGCCACTTGTTTACCATCGGTGACGGCTTTGAAGGCTGCGCGGATCGCGACTTCGGTCTTGCCAAAACCCACATCGCCACAGAGTAAGCGTTCCATGGGCTGAGGTCGCTCCATGTCTTGCTTGATCTCTTCAATGCAGCGAAGTTGGTCATCGGTTTCTTCATAGAAGAAGTCGTCTTCCATTTCTCCCTGCCAAGCACTGTCTTTGGAGAAAGGATAGCCCATGTTGCTCTGACGCTGTGCATACAACTTGAGCAAATCCTCAGCCATGTCTTCAACCGCTTTTTTAACTTTGCCGGTGGTTCGACTCCACTCCGTGCTGTTGAGCGAAGTCAGTCTCGTGGTCTTATCTTCCCCACTGCCAATGTATTTTTGGATATATCCGATTTGATCGATCGGCACATAGAGTTTATCTTCACCGGAATACTGGATATGCAGATAATCCTTTTGCAAGCCCTCTAAAACCATAGATGTCACGCCAACATAGCGTCCAATTCCATGATGGATATGTACGACCAGATCCCCCGGTTTCAGTTCCCGGTAAGTTCTGAGTTTGCGACTGTCGGCGCTTTTTTTAAATTTACTTTTCTTGGCTTTGCTGAAGAAAGCACTGTCCGGTAAAACCACAAAACGGCTGGCGGTTATTTCCAACCCTTCGCTTAAGAATCCCATTCGGATCAAGGGGTACGAAGTGTAATCTTGCGTTTCTTGAGATTGAATCGTAGCTTCAAAGTGATATTCGCGGAGCAGTTGTTTCACCTGCTGAGCTCGCTCTTCATCTTCGGCCATGATCAGGATCTGAACTTTATGACTGCGCCAACGCTCAAATTCTTCGATTAGAACCGGTAAGGAACCGCGATAAAGCGGTAAGGATTTCATGGGATTATCGATGATCTCCACTGGCTTCAGCCAAACTGGACGTCGCAGCACCATGGTTAATGAAACCGAGGCATCTTGTTGGAGCAGCGGTTGCAAATCGGAGAAGCCGATCGTTTGCCTCTGCCTTCCTCGCAACATTTCTCCACGGGCAAAGCTTTGAATGCAATAGTCCAAGACTTCGCCTTGGCGATGCTCGATCGATTCCTGAATCCGGGAGGGCTCGTCCAGCCATAATAACGGTTCCTGCTCAAAATAATCCCAAAGTGTTTTCTTCTCTGGGTAGAAGTACGGCAGATAGGGTGTCCACGATTCATCGATTTGATTGGTTGCCAGACGTTGCATCATCTCGTCAAAACGGTCTTGCAATCCTTCTGCTAAGGCCGGGGTATCACTGGAACGAAGCCTTTTTATACTGTCGTTGAAATCGGCTTGCAGAGCTTTTCTTCCGTGTTCAAGGGCTTCTTTTGTTAGCATGACTTCTGAACCCGGTGACAAGGTATATTCCTGTATGGGATCAAAGGAACGTTGATTGACCGGATCAAATAAACGGATCGAATCGATTTCATCATCAAATAACTCAATACGCACCGGTAGCGGGTCCATGGGTGCATATAGGTCAAGAATACCGCCTCGACGCGCAAAGGTGCCCGGGGTATCTACCGTAGCGGTTCGTTCGTAGCCTTGATGTACCAAGGATGTCATCCACTCCTGAAGATCAAGACGGTCGCCTAAACGCAAGGTTTTGATTTGTGAAGCTAAGATTTCCGGCGGCATCACAGGGAGCATGAGCGCTTCGGCAGTCGTGACCACCCCATGTAATTTGGAGTGCAGCAAGTCCAAAAGCACCTGCAAGCGCTGGTTCGATAACTCGTCACTGGCGGCGGCGACGTCGTAAAAAGCACTTTCGTTTGCCGGAAAGAAGCCGATCTTATGTTCCGGCAACAACCCCGAAAGATCATCCATAAGCTTTTGAGCTTGACTGTGTCCATAGGTTATAAGTAGAAAAGGCCTTTGCTCTAAGGCTGCCAATAATGCAATATATAACGCCTTTTGACTGACCGAGGTCAGTCCGTACAGACAAACACGCCCACGTCGTCCTTGAACGACCCGGGTCAGTTGTTGGATTTGTTCAGTTTGGTAGAGGGGCGCAAATCCCTTCAGCATCAAAGTCCCCCTTTTGTGGTCTATTGACCGTTGAAACCATTATACCGATTCATAGCGGCCATAGTTCCCTCACGGATCCAGGTTTCGGCAACATCGGGCATCTCTGCCAAAACGCGTTCCACAACTTCCCATTCTTGGGGTTTGAATGTCTTTAAGACATGTTCGGCGGAGTCCATTCCGACCGGTTGCGGACCTACACCCAAACGGATGCGGGCAAATTCTTCACTTTGCAGATGTGCAATCATCGATTTGATACCATTGTGCCCACCCGCGCTGCCTTGAGGGCGAATGCGAATGCGACCCACCGGTAAATCAATATCATCATAAAAGACCAAGAGGTTGCTCAAGGGCACTTGATAAAACTTCATCCAAGCGCCAACTGCTCTTCCACTGTCATTCATAAAGGTCAAGGGCTTTAAAAATAACACCTTTTCTCCATGAACGATGCCTTCACCATAGATCGAGCTGAACTTCTGACCCGTCATGGTGATTTTGTACGCAGAAGCCACCCGCTCTACCGCTTTGAATCCAAAGTTGTGGCGGGTTGGCGCGTATTTGATGCCGGGATTTCCTAATCCGACCAGCACTAACATACGTTTATTCCTTTACGATTTTCTTTTCGCGGATCATTTCCGGTTCAACTACTGCAGCAGCTTCATCGGTTTCTTCTTCTTCATACACGGTGTTGATGGTGGTCAAGACCAGCATTAACTCGCTGTCTAAGGTCATGTTTTCCGGCAAGACTAAGTCTTTCGCATACACGACATCGCCTAATCCTTGAGCGCTGATGTTATGCTCGATTTTCTCAGGCAGATCATTCGGCAAGCAAGAGATTTCGACGTGATGGTTTTGAATTTCCAAAATGCCGCCTTCTTTTACGCCAACCGGATTGCCAACGAAAACGACCGGAACACGGAAGGTTTGAACCATGTTCATTTCGATTTGATGTAAATCAACGTTTAAGAACGAGCGTTTTACGGGGTGCTTTTGGATTTCAGAAATATGCACGGTGAAAACATGTTCACCAACCGATAAATCAAATAAGCCATCGGCAGAGTTTTTTGCGATTGCTCTTTCGAATGCATAGTTATCCAAAGAAATTTCCATGGAGCCATTGGGAACGGCTTCACCATAAACGACTGCTGGAACCAACCCGGTTTTGCGCAAGGCGCGGGAGGCGTTACTGCCGATATTTGTTCGGACTACTGCTTCTAATTTTGCTCTTTCCATTATAAAGAACTCCTTTCGTTTTACAGAGAGTTGTCTTTGACAAGGTGGTTTTATCACCGGACGAAAGTATCGTCGTACCTGCAAAGCGTTGGCGTCTTTCTTGTGTATCGATAAACGCCTATGACTAAGGGATTATAGCGTACAATTAACAAAAAAGCAAGATAGGTTTTGCTAATCCTTTGCAGAATCTACATACTTTAGGTCTAAAATACCGCTTTCATTCACCCAATCTCCCGGTCGTATGACCAGAGTTTTACTTTCATAATCCACTTGATCTAAGGTCAGAAGCGAGGTATAAGCATCAATGGCTTTGCGGCTGCTGCTGTCACTGACCAGAAAACCCATGCCTACACATTTTGCTTGAAACTCTTGCATCAGGTCCAAGATCCCCTTGGCAGTACCGCCACCTCGTAGAAAGTCATCTAAAAAGAGGACGCGAGCACCGGGTTTGACCGCTCGCTTGGGCAAGGACATGGTCGCCAACCTTTTTTGACTGTTGGATATGTAATTGATACCAATGCTGGTGCCTTCGCTGATCCGGCTGTCGCTACGCACAATGACTAATGGAACGTTTAACTCTCGGGCAGTCATTAAACCAATGGGAATTCCCTTGGTTTCAACCGTGGCAATCAGATCGGGTTTTAGTTTACGGAAGCGTTGCGCAAAAAACAGCCCCACTTGTTGCATCAAGGAAGGATCACCGATCAGATCGGTGAGGTATAAAAAGCCTCCCGGTAAGATGCGTTCCGGCTGACGGATCATTTCACACAATTGGTCCACCAACAAGATTGCTTGTTCACGACTGAAGTTCGGAGTATATAGAACCCCACCGGCAGCTCCGGTTTGAGTCTCGACTGTGCCCAACTGCATGGTTTGAAAGGTTTCTTTTATTAGAGTCAAATCCTCACTGATGCTGGATTTGGCTGAACTCAACAACTGGGTAAATTGAGACAAGGGAATCAGTTGCCCCGGGTGGTCTAAAAGATATTTGGTGATCATCACAATACGATCATTTCTGCGGATTTTTTCCATTGAGATTCTTTCTCCTCTCAGGGTTTCCGTTCGTTACCGGTCAGTTTACCAGACGAACATTCGTATACTATTATACTAGAAATGTCCGGAAAGTCAAGAAAGCTTAGCCTTGCTTTTTGGCTTCAGCAAATTCATCTTTCACCTGTTTAAGCAAGGATGGGTCAGAAATCAGCTGATAAACGCTGCCGGCTAGAATCTTCGCGCCTACAATGACCGCAGTTTTCGCCGCCTCACCCTTCCCTGCAGCTAAGTAGGCTTCAGAGTGAGAGGCAGTACCTAAGGGAACAAAATCCATGCGCAAACAACTGCCGGGTACGCGTAACATGACATTACCAAAATCAGTGGAACCGGTTTTCTCCCGAGGAGGACAAATGCGAGGTGCCCCAACTTCTTGAGCATTTTGCATCAATAAATCGTTTAGCTTAATCACAGGAATTTTGGCATCGATTTCTTTTTCAGAGATGATTTGCGCCTTGGTATCACTCATAAGGCTCGCACCTTCCATGACCTGATAAAACCTTCGTTTCAGATCCTTGAGCGTGTGGCTGTCATAGCTACGCAAATAGAAATGCCCAACCGCCCGTGCAGGAACACTGTTGGCAGCACCCCCGCCATCGATTACCGTATAGTGCATACGAACATCATCGGGAACATGCTCGCGCAAAAATTCAATGCCTTGGAAACTTAAAAGTAAACCATCGAGCGCACTTCTTCCCGCCTCAGGTTTGACGGCAGCATGTGAGGTGATGCCATGGAAAATCACGGTAAAGGTGGCAAGTGCCATCGATCTTACATCGACGGTCGTTCCTGGATTGGCATGGATCATTAGAGCCGTGTCGAGTTCTTCGAAATATCCGTGCTGTAACATGGTTATTTTTCCGCTGGTGGTCTCTTCTGCCGGGGTGCCATAGATCACCAAGGTATAAGGGAGGTCTTTGATGTGCTTTTGAATGGCCAAAGCACAGGCAATAACTGCCGGACCTTGCAGATGATGCCCGCAAGCATGACCCAATTTTTCTAATGCGTCGTATTCCGTCAAAAGACCGATTACCGGTCCACCTTGACCATGGCGAAATTCGGCTCGAAACGCAGTTGCTAGTCCGGCAATATTGCGTTCAATGGTGAACCCGGCTTCCTGCAACGGTTCCAAAAGATGCGAGCAGGCTTGGAATTCCTGATTCCCCAATTCCGGATGATCAAAAATCCAATCTGCCATTTCTGTCCAACGGCTGGCTCCTTGCTCGATCGTGCTCCAAATTTGCTGTTTCACTTTTCAAAACTCCTTTCAAAGAAAGAGCATCCATGCACACTCTTTAGAGGTTGCTGATGCTCTCTTGTCTTTCTATTCTTCGATTTCTTCTTCTACGAACTCACAACCGACGGGCATTGTGTGACAAACGCTACTCCACCAACCTGGAGGAGTATGCTCGGCAACCAGTTTTTGCGCCACTTCTGCATCGCGAGTAATCGCAAAAACAGTAGGTCCGCTGCCACTCATCATCGCTTTCTCGGCACCTGCAAAAATCAGGTTCTCTTTAAGTTGCAATAACTCCGGCATCATTGAGAACGTCACGCTTTCTAAGTTGTTGCCCATGAATTCAGGGAGTTTGTTTTGATCCCCTGCTCGTATGCTGCGGACCAATAATTCGGTGACCGGAGCCGGGACTTTATTGGTTTGCAAGGAAGTATAGACTAATTTGGTCGAAATTCCTTGAGGCGGTTTGAACAGGGCTAAATGCCAAAGTCCCACAAAGGGTAGTTGCTGGATGATTTCACCGCGTCCACTTGCTTCGGCAGTTCCACCCTGAATACAGAAAGGCATGTCTGATCCTAAATGGGCTGCGATTTCCATGAGGTCTTGATTGCTGTAGTTCAGTTGCCACATCTTGTTTAGGCCAACCAGGGTCGCTGCACCATCGGCAGAACCTCCCCCTAATCCGGAGGCAATTGGCAATTGTTTATCTAACCAGATCGCCGCTCCGCGACGGCTGCCACTGATTTCTTTTAGCAAACGCGCTGCCCGTAAAATATCGTTGCTTTCATCTAAAGCTAACATGGGGGGGCGACTTCCCCGCGGATCCCAAATCAATTCCAAATTATCACTGGGTTGAAACGATAAGATGTCATGGAGCGAGATGCTCTGCATCACCATGGAGACTTCATGAAATCCATCGGGGCGTTTTCCCAATACATCTAAGGTAAAATTAATTTTCCCTCTGGCTCGCACCACTACAGACATTTCACCAGCTCCTTTGTTCTTGATTTGTTACTTTTTATCTTGAGAATCCGGAAAAAACTTACGGCGTAAGGCAATGATGATGATACCCAATAAGAACGGAGCAAATGCCCCATAGCGCGTTATGATATCATTAAAGGAGGGAGTACCTCCATCGACAGAGGTCACCGTTTCTTGGGCCATGAGCAATAGGCCATCCCATTGGATCAAAACTAACATAAAGAGGGATAACCAAAGAATCCATTGAACTCGCTTTTTTATACTCATGGGCACGATCTCCTTTTCTGTCTGTTTTCAAGAAGTTGAACAGGTTCATTGTACACTTATTTCCGTAGTTTCGTCAATAGCAAAATCCAGAGGTTTTGATTGCAAGAGCTGTTTTTCTTTGTTATACTGACTGTAATGTTGGCTTGAAGGAGGGATTTTAATGAAACACCTGCTATTCGCACTGATTGGTGTTCTTCAAGGAATCCTTTCGATTTGGCTCTTAAATCGTTTACCGGATTCTTGGTTTACTGAAGTCGATGAAGACCCAATTGCCGCTGTTGCAACTTATCCGCGCTGGTCGGAACATTTGTGGTCCATCTTAAGTGGCTTGGTCTTAGGGGGGGCTGCGTGGTTTGGTTCTTATACCGGTGGTTCTACATTGACTCTCCTGATAACAATGCTCCTCTTGCAAACCTTGTGGATGATAGCCTTGAGCGATGCGAAATTTCAGATCATTCCGGACCAATTCAGTCTGCTTCTGGGTGGAATCGGGGTATTAACCTGGCTGTCACAGCCCTTAGGACTCCTGACTTCGGTGCTTCCCGCTCTGGTAATCACAGCAGGACTGCCCTGGTTGGTCGGTGCCCTTTGGAGTTATTGGAGAAAACAAGAAGCTTTAGGCATGGGAGATATCAAATTGCTGATAGCCTTTTCCATGATCTTTGGTTGGCCGAAAGCCGGTTTTGTTTTGTTTACCGGTATTATGTTGGCCGGATTCTACTTTGCTGTCTTGCTGTTGCTACGCAAACTTCAACTGACCGATCATTCTCCTTTAGGTCCTTTTTTGAGTCTGGCTGCCGCTCTTTGGCTATTAGGAGAATCCCAGTTCATGCAAGTCGTAGAATGGTACCTTTCATTGTTTTGAAGAAAATATTATGACAGATAAAGGAACCGCTGCTTTCACAAAAAGCAGCGGTTTGTTTATTCGGCTTTAGGAGCAAAAAGAAAAACCAGATACCTCACTAGCGCAGTGATCGTAAAAACGGTAGCGATCCAAAATGTCGCATGTTGAAGTGTAGCAAAGAGCACATGCTCTATCCCTTGCGCTTTAAGCCAAATCACACTGCTCTTTGCAGCGATGGCTGAAATCACAAAGGGAAAGGTGTACGCAGAAAAAGCCGGGCTAAAGGTTCCACGAAACAAGCGAAGGGACCTCGTTAAGACAAACAAATAGCATAACAAAGATGTGATTTGTAACCCGAAAATCAAAACCGGATGCGGATTTGTAATACTCGCCAGAGCACCTGCTAAGCATAAAGAAGCAGGAGCTGCGAAAATCATGACAGTGGGTTGCAATGGCTCTGGTAGAGGTTTCCCCTTCAATACCCGCACGATCATCAGCGGTAGTAGAACCGTTAGCGCAGCCGTGGCGAAATAGACAGCAATCGTTCCAATCGCTTTCTGGCTTACAGCAGGTGCTGTGACTCCGGCGCATGCGATGCCCACATAGAGCACAAACCAAGTAGGAGATAAATTTTCGATTTTCAGAGGGGCTGCATGTTTTAATCTGAACCACAAAATCCAAAAAACATGCATTAGAAAGCCGCCCCACCACCAAATCGGGGCGATAGAAGGAAGCCACTGTTTGAAATAAGTAGCGAAAATCATCATACTCATGGGCAGTGCTGCAAAAATGGAGGCCATGACCGAATGATCCATTTCTTTCAATGCTTTCTTAGGATCAAGCAGTAACCGAAGGATGTAAGCAAGAAAAAGGGTGAAGGCTAATCCACCGAAGATCGTTCTTACAAGAGATGATGTCGTTGTCCAGAGGTTGCCCAAAGCAGCAAGGCCCAAAATCAAAGCTGCCATGGGGATTGGTATTTTTTGCAGAAATGTTTTCATTGTTGCCTACTTACTCTGCTGCAACGATAGTCCATCCCTTTTCACGGGCGACCATTTCAGCAACTTTTCGTGCGACTTCTCCGGTGAAAGAAATGCATTGGCTTTTGTGTTCTCCGGAAGCCATATCCATACCCCGAGTCAATATACGACAACAGAGCGCCCCATGTTGAGTCTGAAAGAAGTCGTGTAATTCTTTGGTTAGCGTAAAGGTTTTTTGGACTTCATCAGCTCCGGGAGTAGAGGGACCACGACGTCCAAAGAAGTAACCCAAGACCATAACTCCACCTGAAACGGCACCACAGAGGCATTTGGCACGGCCAATACCAATGGGAAAACCTGCTGCCATGGAAACCATTTCTTCCGGCATGGGCAAGCTTAGCGTACTGCGAAAGGCTGCGACCACAGCTTCCGAGCAGTAATATCCTCCTGAACGAAATAATTCTTCTGCAGCAAGGCCGATTTTTTCAATATCGATGCTTGTATTCATAAAAAGATTCCTCCCTAACGTTTTGTCATCAAGATACTAACAACTTGAGCAAAATCGGTCAAGGGAGGAAATGTAGGTTCGCGTCACTTGATTGCTTTATGAAAAAACCTCATAGAGACAATATTTTTTATAACGAAAAGCAATAAAGTAATACTGAGATTCCTTCTCGGTTCTCCTTTGAAATTATCGCTCTTCTCGGTCGTAATTGATTCCACAACCGCTGGGTTGCTGAATCTCTTTCGAGTTATAAATCGATGTGAAAATGATAACCAAAGCGGTCACTAGAAACGGCAAGGCCCCATAGAGGGAATTGGGAATGTTGATAACTTGCTTGGGAATATAGAAACGTAAAACACGCAATGCTCCAAAGATCACCGAGCCCATAATGGCTTTGTAAGGATTCCAACCGGCAAAGATGACCAAAGCTACAGCGATCCAACCCAAACCGCTGACCGAGTTGGCAGTCCAGGTTCCCCCGGCGGTAATGACAGCGATATAAGCCCCTGCTAACCCGCTCATCGCTCCTCCGAAGCCAATGGCCAAATACTTGGTGCGAGCCACGTTAATTCCGGAAGCATCGGCTGCAGCCGCATTTTCACCAACAGCTCGTAAGTTCAAACCATGGATATTGCGGTAAAGAAACCACCCGGCAGTTACCGAAATCGCCAGCGCCGCATAAACAAAACCATTGTATTGAAACAAGAGCTTACCTAAAACGGGAATACTGCTGAGGCCCGGAATCGAAACCGGTTTAAAGAAGGACATAAACTGGGCATCCAAAACTGCGGTACGGGTAGGAGAATTGGTGGTAATGGTTTCACCGACAAAGTTGGCAAAGCCCGTTCCAAAAATAGTTAAGGCTAGGCCGGTCACGGTTTGGTTCGCCTTTAAAGTTACAGTGAGGAGTGCGTAAATCATGGAAGCTAATATCCCTGAACCAATAGCAGCCAGTAAGAATAGAATCGGGTTCTTTGAGTAGTAGGCTACGGTGAAGCCACTGGCGACCCCGATATACATCATACCTTCGACCCCTAAATTCAGGTTTCCGCCTTTTTGAGTGATAATCTCTCCCAGTGTTGCAAACAAGAGCGGAGTTCCGGCTACTACGACTGCAAAAATGAAACTGGAAATGTAATTGATATCCATTGTTTACTCCCCTCTGTTCCGCAAAACAATTCGATATCGAATGAAGAATTCAAAGCCCAAGACGAAGAAGAGGATAATTCCCTGCAGGACGTCGGCGGCTGAGGCCGAGATCTTAAACATTGATTGAATATAGCCGCCACCTTTTTCCAAAACGGCAAAGATCATAGAAACCAGCAAGATGACCGGGGAACTCAAGTTCGCCAGCCAAGCTACAATAATAGCGGTAAAGCCTACTCCACCGGCTACAGTATCGGTCAAGGTACGATCGGCTCCGGTTGCTTGCAGCATACCGGCTAAGCCTGCCATACCTCCGCTGATAAACATGGTACGCATGATAATTTTTCGCACGTTCATTCCGGCATATGTTGCAGTTTTTTCGCTTTCACCAACGACGGCGATTTCGTATCCGTGTTTACTGTATTTCATATACACATAAACGGCAGGAATCAACAAAAGAGCAATAATCCAACCAAAATGAACTCCCAAAGGTAAGCTCAAACGAGCATTGGCGGCAAAACGTGCGATCTGCGGGAAACCTTTGGCACCCGGATCTTTCCAAGCACCTTCTCGCAAGAATTGCACCACATAGAGCGCGATGTAATTGGCCATTAAGGTCAAAAGTGTTTCATTGGTTGAAAATCGTGCTTTGAAGAAAGCGGGAATCAACCCATATAATCCTCCCGCGACGATGCCGGCAACAGCCATGACACCAAGTAACACAAAATGCGGCCAGTCGGAATGAAACAAGGCGAAATATGAGGCAGCAACTGCACCTACGATCATTTGCCCTTCGGTTCCGATGTTCCAGAATTTCATCTTAAAAGCCAAACTGACAGCCAAGGCGTTGATTAACAATGGAATGGCGATTTTAACGGTCCCTTGGGTGCTCATCACCGAACCAAAACTACCTTTCCACATGGCAGCATAGACTTCAAGAGGTTGATGCCCTAAAGCCCAGAGGAAGATTCCTCCCGCCAACAATGCTGCTACGACTGCCAAGATTCGTAAAAGAATGCCTCTGGTTTCGTTCTCTTCTCGAATTCGGACGATTCTTAATAGGGGTTCTCTTCCCCCAACATTGTTAGGACTTCGTCGAAGCATGTTGGTCCCCCCTTACTTGGTCAAGTTTCTGCCCGGTCATCAGTAAGCCCAGCATTTCTTTGGTGGCTTCTTCGGCAGGTAAGACTGCTTGTATTTTGCCGTCGAACAACACCATGATGCGGTCGCATAACTCCAACAAGACATCTAAGTCTTCTCCAATGAAAAGCACTGCCACGCCCTGGGCCTTTTGCTCGTTCAACAGATGATAAATCGTATACGAGGAATTGATATCCAACCCTCGCACCGGGTAAGCGGTAATCAGCACATTGGGTTGCGATTCGATTTCTCTGCCCAGTAAAACCTTCTGTACATTGCCTCCCGAAAGTTTCCGCACCGGTGTTTCGGTATCGGGGGTAATGATCCCCAACCGTTTAATCAACGACATCGCTTGCTCTTTGGCAGGCTTACGATTCACAATCGGTCCTTTGGCATCGCGATACGTTTTGAGCAACATATTATCGGTCATACCCATGGAAGCTACCAAGCCCATGCCGAGGCGATCTTCAGGAACAAAGCTCATACTAATGCCTAAACGAATGATTTCGTCGGGGGTTTTACCAACGATATTTTGCTTATAATAAAGGATAGCGCCTTTTTCCACCTTGTGCAATCCGGCCATGGCTTCGCAGAGCTCTTTTTGTCCGCTACCTGCGATTCCGGCAACGCCTAAGATCTCACCTTTGCGCAAGTCAAAATTGACGTCTTTCAACGCCTCAATGCCTTCAGCATTGCGCACCCCTAAATGTACGATTTCAAGAATCGGTTCCGATTTTTCGGTGACCGGTCGTTCGATCGATAAATCTACTGCGCGACCCACCATGAGTTCGGTCAGTTCGGCCGCGGTTGTTTCCGATGTAATGACCGTAGCAACACTTTCGCCTTTACGCAAAACCGCTACTCGGTCGCTGACTTCCATAACTTCATTCAGCTTATGGGTAATGATAATAATAGAATTGCCTTCGTCTCGCATACGACGAATGATCGTGAACAGTTTCTGGCTCTCTTGCGGTGTCAGAACCGCTGTAGGTTCATCCAAGACCAGAACTTTTGCTCCGCGATAAAGAACTTTGACGATTTCCACCGTCTGTTTTTCACTGACGGACATGTCATATACTTTTTTATTGGGGTCCACTTCCAACCCGAAGTGTTCGCTAATAGTTCGCACCTTCTCCGCCAGAGCTTTGGTGCTTTGTCCTTGGGTTTTGGTCCCTAAGACAATATTTTCGGTAGCAGTTAAATTTTCCACCAGTTTATAGTGTTGGTGGATCATACCAATGCCCAATGATAAGGCATCTTGGGGGGAAACAATATGCACCTCTTGTCCATAAACAAAAACAGAACCGCTGTCGGGGTGATAAATCCCCGACAGCATGTTCATGAGCGTGGTTTTGCCCGAGCCGTTTTCACCCAGTAGCGCAAGTATCTCGCCCGGCCTTACGGTTAGGTCTATATTTTTGTTTGCGACAACGGTGCCAAAGGATTTGTTAATACCTTTGAGTTCAATTGCATTAACAAGCTTGGCCTGCCCTTTCTCCATCACGCACTTCCTTTTCTAAAATCGTAATTATTGAACAATGATATTGGATACAAACCACATCATGGAATCGGTACCTTCACGGTCAAGAACTACGCCTTCAGCAACGGCTACATTACCTTCGTTATCGGTAATCGGGCCGGTGAAAACAACCAAGGAGCCGTCTAAAATCGCTTCTTTGGCAGCATTGACTTGTTCAGCAGTACCTTCTGCACAATTTTCGGTTAAGGGGGAGAGATTGACTAAGCCGTCTACCATGTCGCCATAGTAGTTGTCGGGTGTCCATGTGCCATCGATAACAGCTTGAACGGAATCGGTGTAGAAACCGCTCCAATCCCAAACCGGTGCTGTCAAATGAGCAGCAGGAGCATCTTCGGTCATATCAACATGGTAACCGATACTGAATACACCGCGTTCTTGAGCGGCAATTTGCGGCATGGTGGTATCTTGATGTTGAGCAATGATATCACAACCCTTGTCTAACAAGGAGATCGCAGCAGATTTTTCAAGATCCGGGTTGAACCAGGTTTGAGTTTCGGTGAAGAGAATTTCAGCATCCGGGTTAACGGAAGCCACACCTAAAGCAAAGGCATTGGCGCCGGAAATAACTTCAGGATTTTTGTATGCGCCGACATAACCGATTTTGTTGGTTTCGGTTTTCAAACCGGCAGCGATACCGGAAAGGTAACGGGCGTCGTTAATAGCGCCAAAATAGTTGTTAAAGTTGATGCCGTTGTTTTTGTAACCGGAACAATGGGAGAAGATGATTTCCGGATATTCTTCAGCCATTTCTTCCATATAATCCATGTAACCCCAACTGTTTGCGAAGATGATTTGACAACCGGCTTCGACTAATTCACGTAAAGCGGTTTCACAAGCACTGTCTTCGGTGATGAATTCTTTTTTGATAACCTGGCTATCGTCCAATTCCAAGGTTGCTTGCATGGCCAGCATCCCTTGGTCATGAGAATAGGTCCAGCCTTTATCGGTAGCAGAACCAATGTAGATGATACCAACTTTTAAGTCTTCTTTGGCGACCGGAGCAAATCCGGTTTCTACCGGTTGCGGATCGGGAGTCGGAGTCGGTGTCGGAGCCGGTTGGTTACAGCCGGTAAGTGCTAAGACCGTCATCAACGCCAGGGCAAGAATCAGTAATTTGGATAATTTTTTCATTCTTTGAGTTCCTCCTTCGAAATGTTGGCTTTGGGGTAAAAAGATCTTCTATTTCACAGCATTATCTTGTTGAAAGAGAACGTTACCGTTCTCGATTGCAGAGATAATGGCTAATGAACACAGGGGTAAGCCCATTTGTCTAAGTTTTTTTCCACCATCTTGGAAACCCTTTTCAATAGCGATGCCAACGCCCACCAGCTGGGCTCCGGCTTGATCCACCAAATCTTTAAGACCTAAGACGGCATTTCCGGATGCCAGGAAATCATCGATGATTAGAATTCGATCATCGGCTTGTAAAAAGTCTTTGGAAACACTGATCTCTGTTGATTTGCCGCGAGTGTAGGAAAAAATCTCGCTCCGGTATACATGGCTTCCTTGAGTACGAACTTGACCTTTCTTGGCATAGACGACCGGGACTCGGAAAACCAAGGCAGCCATACAAGCCAGTGCGATCCCTGAGGCTTCTGCTGTTAGAATTCTGGTTACTTGTTGGTCACCAAAACAACGATAAAACTCTTCCCCCAATTGGGCTAAGAGTCCCACATCGATTTGATGATTCAAGAACATATCTACCTTGACAATGTCGTTATCTACCACCTGGGCACTATGACGAATACGTTCCTCAAGAAGTTTCATGGCTAAGCTTCCCTTTCCTGTTGGCAAGAATCTACTTTTTATTGTAACAGATAAACCAAAAATTTCAAGTATCTTGGTAATTTTTCCGAATGTTTTTTTGCTTTCTAACAAAAATGTTCGCGAAAAAGCACCCTCCTACCAAAGGCGGCAAAAGGGCGCCTTATTTCTTGAGAAAGATTGGTGAATTAGAAGGTTGTATTTCCTGTAAAAGTGAAGTCGCGGATCTTCATTGCTGGGACCAACATGGTGAAGGTAAACCACCAGTCTTTAACCAGATATTGCTGTTTACTCAAACTGTCAACATTGGCAAAAACTCGGATCATGCTGTCAGTATATCGCAAGTTTTTCAAACGAGCAACGATCTCACCGTTTTCAATTAAGAAGGTGCCGTCACGAGTGGTTCCGGTTGCAATTACCTGCATCGGTTCTGGGCAGTGGGTATAATGGAACCGAGTCACGTAGACTCCTCGTTTGGTATTGCGGATCATTTCTTCAATGGAAGATTCTCCGGGAGCGATAATCAAATGGCTGGGATTCGGTCCGCCGCGGCGACCTTGAGTTGCGTGTCCGGTGCTTTCTTTGCCTGCTCGCACTGCGGTGGCATGGTCAAAAACGACTCCTTTGGCAATCCCGTTTTCGATGATCATCACTTTTTGCTTTGGCATGCCTTCGGCATCCATTGGCATAGGAATATGTCTTGGATCATAGGCATCATCGTATACGGTCACTTTCTCATCAAAAACCTGTTGACCCATGGATTTCGCCATGAAGGAACGACCGTCGAGGAACGATTGACCTTGGAAGGCGATATAGCCCGGGAAACGAATCAAATCTGCAACTGCTTGCGGTTCAAATATGGTATCGTAACTGCCTAATTCTAAGGTGAGGCTTTCTTCGGCTTTGAGTTTGGATTTCCACAATGCATCCTTGGCTACCGCAACAAAGTCAATGTCTTTAACATCGGTCGCCATCGCTTCTGAATATCCGGTTTGTAAACCATTGGCCATAATGCTGCGGATACGCAGGTTATTACCGGCATGATACGCCATGACCCCTTTGGAATTGGCAACTGCAATACTGCTCAATTCGTTGGAGAAAGAGCCAGAGGCATCGACATGATTAGCTTTGGCGACATCGATCATGGAAGCAACTAAATCAGCGCGATCCATATCACTTAAGTTTAAGGTATTCAAATTGATACCGTTGATTTCTTGAATCGGTCTGGGATCCGGTAACGAGACCAAATTCGGATTCGGTTTAACAAAACTGGCATTATGCATGGCATCGGCTACACCCTTGCGCAAAGAAGCCTCGTCCAAACTGTTGACGGTTGCGATACCGACACGGTTCTGATGAATGACTTTGATCTCAACAGAGTAGGTTTCACGGAACAAATGCTGGTGAATCCAGTTGTTATTGAAACGGGTTTGGCATAAATCTTCGCTCTGTAAGACGACTTGAGTTTCATCGGCAGTCGAAGCCTGTAACACAGTTTTTAAAATTTTCTCGGCTTGTTCTCTTTGAATCATTCACCAACACCTACCTTTACATTACGGAATCGAACTTGAGCAGCACCATGTCCGGGATTTATCACTTGAACCGGCTCGCCTTTGGCGCAATTGGTATTCCCCCAGACTTCCCATTCACCCTTCTCTTTTCCGGCAACAGCATCACAAGAGCCCCAGAATTCGGGAGTAATGGCGGTATAGGCTGGGTTTTTGACCATGCGGACGATTTCGCCATCTTTGATTTCATAAGCGATCTCGCCGCCAAAGTGGAAGTTGACTCGTTTGTCATCCAGAGACCAGCTCTTGGGGGTGTCCACCAAAACGCCTTCTTTGGTGTCGCGGATCATCTCTTCTTCAGACCAATCCCCGGGTTCTAAATTGATGTTGGTCATTCGAATTAGGGGTATATTCGCCCAGTTCATAGCAATATTAGTGCCATTGGAAGTGAGCCCAAAATTGCCGGCGGTCTCACGCGAGGTTAAATAGTTCTTGAAGATACCCTTATCTACAATGGTTGTGCGTTGAGCAGGAACACCGTCGTCGTCATAGAAAAACGAGCCATTTCCACCTTCGATGGTGGCATCTGCGGTCATATTGACCACGTCGGAGCCATAACGATATCCTTTTCCATAGAGGTCGGGTGTCAAAAAGCTCTTTCCGGCATAGGTATCTTCAGAACCAAGGACTCGATCCAATTCAATGGGATGGCCACAGGATTCATGTACTTGCAGCTGGGCAATGTCTCCGCCTAAGATAAGCGTGGTTCTGCCCTTGGGGCATTCGGGAGCTTTTAACAGTTCTGCTGCTTCTTTCGCCAGCTTGGTCGCCCTGGGCACTAAATCCAGCATTTCAATGGTTTCATACCCGGCGGATCTACCGTTGGCATAGGAGCGACGTTGAACATCGCCTTCACCTCTGGCATAGGCCTCAATATTGGCACCGGTGCGGGTGATCTCTTGTTCGATCCAAGATCCTTCGCTGCTGGCAAAGGTCTTTTCCATGTTTTGCATGGTGATCATCCCAGAAGTGACTTTGATCTCCGGTACTTGCACCATGGCATCGTGGCATTGACGCAATAAAGCACTCATGTCGTCGACTGAAACCTTGAAGGGATCTTGTACGACTTTGACTTTCTTTCGGTCTTCTACCGGGGTCAAGGGGGTCAACTCAATATCTCTGATTTTACAGCGAGCGCTGGCTTTAGCAATGGAAATTGCTCTCTTGACTGCGACCTCCAAATCCTTGGGGTCATGACTAGGGGTTGAAGCAAAGCCCCAGCCTCCATCAACGATCACGCGGATGCCATAGCCTTTGTCTTCACTGACCGTAAAATGGTCCACCTGTCCGTTGCGCATGACCAAGGGGCGACTCATCTGCTTGGTATACCGAACATCGGCATACGTAGCACCCAGTCGTTTGGCTAGCGCTAGAATCTCTTGAATTTGATCTTTCATCCTCTTCCTCCCTTTCATTTATCTACTTCTAAATATTATGCGGTCTTTTGCTTATTCGACCGCAGGTATAGAACCGTCCCCAAGTATACTTAAATATAAGTTTGAATTGCATAGCGGCGCAAAAGCTTCCCGTTGAGCGGCTTCTGACCGAAGGTCGGCAGAGCTCAGAGGGATCTTTTGGCCGCCCTTTTAACCGAAGGTCAACTTGAGCCCGAAAGGATCTTTGAGCGCTTATTCGCCTACGCCAATTTTGATATTGCGGAATCGCACTGGAGCAACGCCGTGACCGGGTCCGATTGATTGGATCGGCTCCCCTTTGGCGCAGCTGATACTGCCCCAGATATCCCATTCACCTTTTGCCTTACCGGCAACCGCATCGCAAGAGCCCCAAAATTCAGGAGTCAAAGCGGTGTAGGCTGCATTTTTCAAGGGTCTGGTGATTTCTCCATCTTTTATCTCATACGCCAATTCCGGAGAGAAATGGAAATTCATGCGCTTATCATCCAGAGACCAACTTTTGGGAGTGCACGCCAAAATACCGGACTTGGTGTCTCGGATCATTTCATCTAAGGTCCAATCTCCCGGTTCTAAATTGATGTTGGTCATGCGAATAAGCGGTATATTCGCCCAATTCATGGCTCGCATGCTTCCATTGGAATGACCACCATAGTCTTTGGCTGTTTCACGAGAAGTTAAATAGTTCTTGAATAAACCAGCATCGACCATGGTCGTGCGCTGTGCCGGGACTCCCTCGTCATCGTAGAAGAAACTACCTAATCCACCAGGCAAGGTGGCATCGGCGGTAATGGTGACTTGAGGAGAACCAAAGCGGAAATCCTTACCATAGAGATCAGGTGTCAAGAAGCTTTTCCCAGCATAGGTGTCTTCGGAACCAAGGACCCGATCCAGTTCAATGGGATGGCCACAGGACTCGTGAACCTGCAGGCGAGCAATGCTGCTGTCCAAAATCAGAGAATCCACTCCTCTGGGACAGGAATCTGCGGTCAGCAAGACTTTGGCTTCCTGAGCCATGTCCGTGGAACGTTGTACTAGTTGCATGGCTTCGAGTGCTTCAAAGCCGGCGGTTTTATTCATATTGAAGGAGCGACGCTGAACATCATTGTTCCCGCGTGCCATACAATCAACCCCACCACCGGTGATGCTGATCGTCTGTTCAATCCAGGCCCCTTCGCTACTGGCAAAGGTTTTCTCTTCGCGGCTCATGAACAACGATCCCCCGGTCACTTTGACTTCGGGAACCTGAACCATGGCCTCATGGCATTCTTTGAGCAGTTCAGCTAAATGATCAACCGGCATCTGAAAAGGATCTTTGAGGACTCGCGTTTCTTTTTTATCGGTGACAATTTCGACTGGGGCTAATTCTACGTCTCGCAATTTGCATCGGGCACTGGCTTTGGCGATTTGCACTGCACGTTCTACCATCTGTTTATGAGCTTCCATTTTGGTTGATGGCGTGGACGCAAAGCCCCAACCTCCATTGACCAAGACGCGGCATCCAATTCCGGCGTCATAGCCTGTGGAGACACTTTCCACCTGTCCGTTGCGCATTAAAATGGGTTGGTTTTTCTGAGCTGTGGTGCGAATGTCTGCATAGGTCGCACCTAATCGCTTTGCATACGCTAAGAGTTCTTTAATTTGTTCTTCCATAACCTACCTCCCCTCATTGATTTTTTCTTTTCGCGAGTCGAAGAGATAATCCCTTCCTTCCCAGCATAGTATCTGCTGAAAAATAAGAAGAAGCAGGAATCTCCCTGAGCATCGCGAAGTTTAAACAAAATGAATCATAGGAGGAGAAAATATGGCTTTAGTTTTAAAGAGTGCTAATTTATGGGATGGAACCGGCAAAGCAGTGCAGGAGAATATGGGAATCGTTATGGAGAACGGCAAGTTTTCCAAAATCGCCCCTTGCGCAGAAGTGATCCCTCAAGATGGTGATACAGTGATCGATGTGGGTGGACGTTTTGTAATGCCCGGCATGATCGACAGTCACGTGCACGTTTGTATGACCGGAGATCCCAAGGATTTAGCAGAGAGCCAAAATGCGACCGATGCTTATTCTGCCTTGGTTGGAGCAGAAAATATCCGCAAGGATTTAGAAGCCGGCTTCACCACTGTTCGTAATATGGGGAGTAAGAATTATTTAGATATCAGTCTACAAAAAGCTTGGAAAGAAGGCAGAGTCAAAGGCGCTCGTATCATCACCAGCGGTCCTTGCATCACAATGACAGGCGGGCATGGTTGGATGGGCGGCTTACAATCGGACGGCGAAGATGAATGTCGCAAGAATGCCCGGCTGCTGCTCAGAAACGGGGTTGAAGTAGTAAAAATCATGTCCACCGGTGGTGTGATGACTCCTGGTGTCGAACCGGGTTCTCCTCAGTTGACCGAACCGGAAATCCGCGCTGCAGTCGAAGAAGCCCATAAGGCGGGACGCAAAACAGCAACCCATGCTCAGGGAACCGAAGGCATTAAGAATGCTGTTCGTGCCGGAATCGATAGTATTGAACATGGTATTTTCTTAGATGACGAATTATTAGTGATGATGAAAGAACGCAAAACTGCCTTGGTTCCTACATTAGTAGCTCCTTGGCATATCAACCAAGGTGGTGTAGCTGCCGGTATCCCTGCCTATGCAGTTGAAAAATCGATGCGGGTTGCTGAATCTCATGTCAAGAGCTTCAAAATGGCAGTTCAAGCAGATTTGATCATTGCCATGGGAACCGATGCCGGTACCCCCTTGAACTTCCATGGTGATAATGCCTTGGAACTACAATTGATGACTGAGAATGGCATGACCAATGAACAAGCCTTGCTGGCAACGACCAAAGTCGCTGCACAAGTAATCGATAGAGCCAGTCAATTGGGCAGCATTGAAATTGGAAAACTGGCCGATGTCTTGGTAGTCGATGGCAATCCCTTAGAAGATATTCAGGTGCTGGTAAAGAAACAAGCAATTCAATACGTAATTCAAAATGGAAAAGTAGTTCATACTCGATAACCAAAAGCCAAAAAAAAGCAGGACAGATTACGCAATCTGTCCTGTTTCCTTTGCCACCTAAGCAATCTACCAATATCCCAGAGATAACCACTATGAATTGCTCGAAAGCTTACAGATAAAGGAAAGGGTTCCTCCTTTCGCTTGTCGAAAATTTTACAGGGAATTAACACAATGTTCACACAAGAAGCGATTTCGTCATCAGGCGAAACACTCAAGGAGGGACTTTCGTGCAGCAGTTCGTTTTTGGTATTTTAGGAGGCGTCAGTCTATTACTCTTAAGCCTAGATATGATGGGCAAGGGGTTGGAGCGTGCTGCCGGAGATTCTTTACGGAAAATTTTGAGCATGTTAACCTCCAACTTACTGGTAGGAGTGATTGTAGGGGCCTTGGTCACCGCAGTGATCCAGAGCTCTGCAGCGGTTATTGTTTTGGCAGTTGGCTTTGTCAACGCCGGACTTATGACGTTGCCTCAAGCCTTAGGCATCATTTATGGCGCGAATATTGGAACTACGATCACCGGTCAATTGATGCGTTTGAACATCGCTCAATATGCCTTACCGATCATCTTCGCCGGTGTAGTCATCAGTTACGTTGCCAAAAGCGACCGTATCAAATACCTTGGCCAGGCACTCACCGGATTTGGTCTGTTGTTTCTTGGACTCAACACACTCACCTCAGGCTCAGCCTTTGTTAAAAACAACCCTGCCATGATGGACTTTATTGTTCGTTATACTTCAAACCCATTGATGTCGATTGGCTTAGGTGCTTTGATTACCGCCACGGTTCAGTCCTCCTCTGCCACAACCGGCCTTGTCATGTCTTTATCGGAAGCCGGTCTTCTAAATCTAAGTGCTGCTGCCGGTATGATTTTAGGAAACAATATCGGTACTTGTATCACGGCTATGCTGGCTTCGATTGGAACCGATAAAGCCGCAAGACGCACAGCAATTGGGCACACCGGGTTCAATGTGTTTGGTGTATTGTTTGCTTTGCCTTTCTTCAATACCATGGTTACCCTGCTACAAGGCTCTGCACCGAATCTTGCCGGGCAGATTGCCAACTTACATACTTTCTTTAACGTTGGCACTACACTGATCTTTATTCCCTTCACTAGGTATTATGCTAAGTTTTTGTATAAAGTCATACCTACCACAGCGGAGGATGAAAAGCGCATTGTCGGCCCACGCTTTATCGACAAATTATTGCTTGACCGTCCTTCTTATGCTTTATCGGCGACCTATAAGGAACTGGGCAAATGCACAGAGTTAGCAACAGAGATGTACAGAAAAATCTACAATTCTCTGATCAATGATGATCGAAAACCTTTAGCGGAAGTCTTAGTCGATGAAGAAGTTCTCAATGACTTGCAAGCACAGATCACCATCTACATGGTTGAATTGGGCAAACGCAGGCTAAGCGATGATCAATCTCGACAAATCCCTTCGGTCTTACACATTGTAGGGGATGCCGAGCGGATCGGCGATCATGCCAAAGAAATGGTGGAGCACTGCGAAAAGAAAATTAGCCAAAAGCTCCCTTTCTCACAGATTGCTCTTGCAGAACTCGGCATGATTATTAGACATATGGATACATTATCGGATTTAGCGACCCGCTCTCTGAGTGAGGAGTTCGAAAACCATAAAGAAGCCGTTTTGGACGCTCAGAAATTACAACGCCAATTGGTGGACATGGTTGAGAAAAGCCAGCAAGGACATATCGAACGCTTGGAGCAAGGCACTTGTACGGTTAACTCCGGCATTCTCTTTATGGACATTCTTTCTCACATGGAACGGATTTCTGAACACTTAGCCAACATTGTCAAGCGGGGTCCTGGAGACGACTTGCGTCGTATGGTCACATTATAAATAAGATAGCACACTGCAGGGTAGCGTTTGAGTTACCTTGCAGTTTTTTTATTTTTTTCGTAGGAGAATCCTATTGTTTTACCAAGACTTAACCAAAACTTTACACTTCGCTTTGCATTCCAACCAAAGCTTGCATAGAAAAAGCAATTCTGATAAAGGACTTTAGGCATAGATTGTGGAAATCACAAACGCTTAAAAAGATATATTGAAGAATGTGAAAGGAAGAATACCATGCAAGATTTCCTTTTTGGTTTGATCGGTGGTGTTGCACTGCTTTTGCTCGGTATCACCATGATGGGTCATGGACTGGAACGAGCTGCCGGAAACTCCCTGCGAAAAATCTTAAGTGCTTTGACTAACAATTTGTTAATGGGTGTAGGCTTAGGCACCGTTGTAACTTCTATTATTCAATCCTCCTCCGCTGTAACGGTCCTAGTTGTTGGGTTTGTTAATGCCGGATTGATGACCCTAAAACAAGCCTTGGGAGTGATTTACGGGGCGAATATCGGAACCACCATGACCGGTCAAATCATGCGTTTAAAAATTACCGATTATGCCCTTCCCATAATTGCTATAGGTGTAATTATGAACTTAGCCGCGAAGAGCGACCGCAACAAAAACTTAGGGAATGCTATTACCGGTTTTGGTATCCTATTTCTAGGTTTAACCACCCTCAGTTCCGGCTCAGCTTATGTTAAGAGCAACCCATGGCTACAAGAACTTATTATCAATTATACCAAGAACCCTTTAGCCGCAGTTGCCATTGGGGCTTTTGCAACCGCTATTATTCAATCCTCCTCTGCTTCCACTGGTTTGGTCATCGCTTTGGCACAAGTAGGCTTGCTAGACTTCCATAGTGCCGCCGGAATCATTTTGGGCAACAACATTGGTACTTGTATCACCGCCTGGCTGGCCTCATTACACACCGACCGAGCCGCACGCAGAACCGCCTATGCCCATGTGCTGTTTAACATAACTGGTGTTTTACTGATTCTTCCTTTCTTTGAATATGCTGTGAATTTCATTCAGACAACTGCTCCCGATGTGGTCGGCCAAATCGCCAATATTCATACCTTGTTCAATATTGGCACGACCCTACTTTTCATTCCTTTGACCGGTATGTTTGTCAAGTTGCTGTATCGCTTGGTTCCCGAAGTAGAGGGTCAAATCACCTATGGTCCACGTTATCTGAACAAGTTATTGCTCGAAACCCCAGAAGCCGCTTTTGCTGCTCTTTACAAAGAATTGCAACACTGCCACGATGTAGCTACCCTTATGGTCAAGCAAATCTTCCAATCTATTTTTGAAAATGATCGCACTCCTCTACCCGATGTTCTAAAAGAAGAAGACATTCTGAATAATTTGCAATCTGAGTTGATTCAATATGTTGTCTTGTTATCGAAGCAACGTCTCGATATTGATCAATCCCAACAAATCCCTGCAATTTTACATATTGTCGGAGATGCCGAACGTATCGGTGACCACGCCAAAGACATGGTCGAACTTGCCCATAACAAAACCGAAGAAAAGATTGTCTTCACAGGAGAAGCTCATCTTGAACTACAGCAAATTCAAGAACAGATGTTAGAATTAGCCGGTTTGGCACAAAAAGCTCTGGATTATCAAGAAGAGAATCCCCACCTTCTTGCTCAAGCCAAAAGTTTGGAATATTCAATTAAACACTTGACTGAGCAAGGGCGAATGGGTCATATGACACGATTAGAACTCGGTAGTTGCACCGTTCGTGCCGGAATTCTCTACATGGATATCTTGTCTCACTTGGAGCGCATCTCTGAGCATTATGCCAACATGGTCCGCCGTGGTTCCGATGACAGTAAGCAAATTGCATAAAATAATCGAGTAGGAGGTCACCCATTAATTGAGTGACCGTCCTCTCACACCACCGTGCGTACCGTTCGGTACACGGCGGTTCAAGCGTTTGAGTGCAGAGACTCGTATCGGTCGAGGATACTGAAGTATCCGGCCTGTGCGAGTCTTTTGTTTGTAATCGTGTGTGTGAGAATACCGCTTCCGGCAACAGCCCAATACCCTTTGCGCGTGTTCCCGTTTCGGTAGGCCTGCCATTGTGGCATTCCCAGTTTCATCAGGTTCTCCACGCGTGTTCGAGGTTTCTTCCACTGTTTCCAGATATACATCCGAAGGCGTCGACGTAGCCATCCATCCCAATCTTCCATTAGACTTTTCATACTGGCAATTCCGAAGTAACCTAGCCATCCGCGAA